>Ga0182027_10012580_pt1 | contig 11878 bp, 8 predicted proteins | sample 712E1DmetaG_FD_121300 | JGI IMG/M metagenome (GOLD analysis project Ga0182027, IMG submission 121300) | Permafrost microbial communities from Stordalen Mire, Sweden - 712E1D metaG (Illumina Assembly) | ecosystem: Environmental > Terrestrial > Soil > Wetlands > Permafrost | place: Sweden...
ACCGCGCCGGGCGGCCCGAACAGCACCTCGCCGACGATGTGCGCCGATACTTGCTCAGCCATGACTGGCCGGGCAACGTGCGCGAGCTGGAGAACCTGATGGAGCGCGCCTGCCTGCTGGCGCACGGCGCGTGGGTCGGCCTGGAAGACTTGCACCTGGGGCCGGTGCTCGGCGGCGAACGGCAAACGAATCATCCGGCGGACCTCGACGCGTTCGTGAATCTCAACGCCCCGATTACGATCGAGGAAATGGAGCGCCGGCTGATCCTGCGCACGCTCGACCGCAACGGCGGCAACCGCACGCGCACGGCCGACCTCTTGGGGGTCAGCGTGCGCACGATCCGCAACAAGCTGCACCAATACGGCATCGCCGAGCCGGTCGAGGCTTGAGGGAATGAATGACAATTCTTTTAGCCTCAGCGACATGAACAACCTTTATGTAACCTTGATTGAGACCTCACATATATGCTTGCATTTCGGATAATTCGAGCATCCCCAGAATTGCTTTCCGGCATGCTCGCCCCGGTTGGACGTACGCAGGACTAGCGTGCCGCCGCACTCTGGACATGCCCGGGGACTGTTCGTTTCTTGGCCTGTCATCGCTTCCGACTCTTTCGGCCTTGGTTCCACTGTGGCCAGGGCATTTTGCACTTCCTGGATTGTATACGCGCGTTTGGCGGCAAAACGAACAAGCGGAATCCCGGCCACCCGAAATGCCTCGGCAAGAAATTCATCACGCTCGACACGATCCGGTCGGTTATGGCTTGCATCGTCCAATTCGATCGCCCCTGCAATCCCAAAATCACAAGGCCGACAGAGAAGGAAATCGACGTGCTTGCGATCTATTTTGTTTTGAGCGCTAGTCCGCTCACTTGGGGTTTGCCCACTTTTTACCTTGAGGACATCCGCCAGCCTTACCTTGGCCAGGATCCGATACTTTTCCCCGACCACCCCCTCAAGCACTCCGAAAAACGACCGCTCGGCCGGTGACAGGAGCGTAGCCTCCCTCACATAGGGCAGTCCCGCTTTCTCCGCCGCTCCAACCCCGCCAGATTTCTTCTTGGCCGCTACCAGCGCAACCAAGACGATCAAGATAAAAATGATGACGACCAGAATCAAAATTACAGGTCCCATGATGTCCTTCCAGCTGTGCGATTATGAATTTCAGAAACAGCCGTCGGTCAAATATTTCTTTTCCTTATTTTTCTTGTAGGAAATTCTCAGCCCAAGCGACCGTTCGGACCACGCATTCCATCGCCCAGGCCCGATCCAGAATGTTCATCGCCCCAATTTCCAACTCATCTTCATAACGGAACGCCGCTCCAAAAGGCGTGAGCCGGGACAAAGTCTCGGCACCCGGTGGCAAGGGCAAACCGTTTATTCGAAGGAGTTCCAACAGCATTGAAAGATTATGCGTGCGCGGATATTCGACTTTCGCGCACGTGAGCATGGCTTTGAGCGCTTTTTCCACGGCTTGCTGGGCATGAAAACCGAGACTCCAAGCTGGAATCGCTTCATCATCAATGAGGCGCAAGAGAACCAAGCGGTCGCCATGCGCCTTTTCCAATAGCAACCGGGCAAGATCAGGCGACGCGCTCATAGAGCCGGCCTTCCCGACCGGCGCGCCAGGCGAGCGAATTGGGAACCTCGCGCCAGCGGTCATACGCCTCCTGGCTGAGCACCACCACATCGGCGGGAATCAGGCTCTCGCCCAGCAATTGAGTCAGGCGGACCGTTTCCTCATATCGATTGGCGACTTCCGGCTCGATGACCAGCAAATCCACGTCGCTGTCGGGGCGGGCCTCACCGCGCGCCCAGGAGCCAAACACGATCACTCGCGCGCCTGCCGCCGCGGACTGAATCCGCCTGACGGCCTCCTGGATCATCGCTTCATCCACCATCGCTCTCGCCCTTTTTCTTTTCTGGAATTCAGACCGCCACCATCGAAATCATTACGCTTGGCATTTGGCAAATTCAATCACAATCAGCCATCAACTGAAAGAATGTCACAAACTGACCCCCATCCACCCATCCACCACCGGCCAACTGGAAATAGGATAAGGTTGCTGCACTCTCGGGCATTTTTGGGCATTTCTCGCTTGCCAAGCGGGGGGTGGTTTGGGGATGCTGGAGGGACTGATTCGTCTGCCCGCATGCCCAGCCTTCAAGGAGCCCGCCATGACCCAGCCCGCCTCATCGATGTTTAACACGGGAGCCCCGGCGATGGATTTTCATGCCCTGATCCGCGCGATCCCCGATTTTCCCTCGCCCGGCATTCTGTTCCGGGATATCACGCCTCTCTTGGCCGATCCGCGGGCGCTGACGGCGCTGACCGAGCAGCTCGCCGCGCGTTACCGCGAGGCGGGGATCCGCAAGGTGGTCGGCATCGAGTCGCGCGGGTTTATCTTCGGCGCGCCGCTGGCCTGCGCGCTGGGCGCCGGGTTCGTCCCCGCGCGCAAACCGGGCAAACTGCCGCATTCAATTATCGAGGAATCGTACGACCTGGAGTACGGCTCGAACACGATCGCGATGCACGTCGATGCGATCGAGCCGGGCGAAAAGGTCGTGATCATCGACGACCTGATCGCCACCGGCGGGACGTTCGGCGCCGCCGCCAAGCTGGTCGAACGGCTGGGCGGGCAGATCGTCGAGGTGGTCGCGATTATCGAACTGACGGCGCTGGGCGGACGCAAGGCGCTGGGCGACCGGCCGTTTTATTCGGTCGTGCGGTATTAAGACATTCGAGCGATTGAGCAAAATTTTCCAGTCCGTAATGCCGGCAGGGACGCCGGCGCCACGGATTTGAAGGCAGGCGTTCAATGCAAACGGCGGGAGGAGGGAACCGCACGCCCTCCTACCCGCCGCTTTATTCGAAAAAGATTAGTTTGCTTCCCCCCGCTTGTTTACTCTTCCTTGCCCGCGCTCTCGACGCCGACCTTGGCCTTGGGGCCGTGGTTGGCCTTGATCTCGAACGCAAGTGAATCGGCGTCCTTGACCGTGCAGAAGATATCCGAGCCGTCGGGCACGCTGCCGCCGATCATCTGGCTGCTCAGCTCATCCTCGATGTAACGCTGGATCGCCCGGCGCATCGGCCGCGCGCCATACTCGCTGTCGTAGCCCTTTTCGACCAGGAAATCCCGGGTCTCCTGATCCAGGTGAATGACGATGCCGCGGTCGACCAGCCGGTCGTTAAGCCGGTCGATCATGATGTCGACGATTTTTTCGATGTCCTCGCGCGAGAGCGACTTGAAGACGATCGCCTCGTCGAGCCGGTTGAGGAACTCGGGGTTGAAGATCTTGCGCATCTCGCTGAGCACCTTCGCTTTCAGGCCCTCGTAGTCCATCATCTCGTCGCCCGAGTGGAAGCCCAGCGTGCCGGTCTTTTTCAGCCGCCGCGTCCCCACGTTGCTGGTCAGGATGACCACCGCGTTGCGGAAGTCGACCACATGGCCCCAACTGTCGGTCAGCCGCCCGTCGTCGAAGACCTGCAACAGCAGGCTGTAAACGTCGGGGTGGGCCTTCTCGATCTCGTCCAGCAGGACGACGCTGTACGGCTTCTGGCGCACCTTCTCGGTGAGCTGGCCGCCTTCTTCGTAACCGACATATCCCGGCGGCGCGCCGAGCAGCCGGCTGACGGAGTACTTCTCCATGTATTCGCTCATGTCGATGCGGATCAGGGCGTCCTCGTCGCCGAAAAGGAACTCGGCCAGCGCCTTGGCCAGCTCGGTCTTGCCGACGCCGGTCGGACCCAGGAAGATGAAACTGCCGGTGGGCCGCTTGGGATCTTTGAGTCCCGAGCGCGCCCGGCGGATGGCCTTGGCGATCGACTGGATCGCCTCGTTCTGGCTGACCACGCGCTTGGCCAGCTCGTCCTCCATCCGGATCAGCTTGTGCGTCTCCTCTTCTTCCAGGCGCATGACCGGAATGCCCGTCCACTTCGAGACGATGTACGCGACGTCCTTCTCGCCCAGCACCTTGACGTTATCGCGGCTGGACTTGGTGCGGTGCCACTCCTTGATCATTTCGTCCATCTCTTGCCGGGAGCGCTCCTTGTCTTCCTTGACCTCCTGGCACTTCTCGAACTCTTGCTTGTGCGCCAGCAGCCGAAGCTGTTCGTCATAATCGTCGATGCGCTGCTCGACCGCCTTGATTTCGGCCGGCTTCAGGTTGGCCTGCAGCCGCGCGCGCGCCCCGGCCTCGTCGATCACGTCGATGGCCTTGTCGGGCAGGTATCGGTCGGTCACGTAGCGGTCCGAGAGGAAGACGGCCTGCTCGATCGCCTCGTCGGTGATGATCACGTTGTGGTGCTGTTCGTAGCGGCTGCGCAGCCCGCGCAGGATCGCCTTGGTCTCGTCGATCGAGGGCGGATCGATCGTGATCGATTGGAAGCGCCGCTCGAGGGCGCCGTCTTTTTCGATGTACTTGCGGTATTCCTCGAGGGTCGTCGCGCCGATGCACTGGATCTCGCCGCGCGAGAGCGCCGGCTTGAGCATGTTCGAGGCGTCGATCGCCCCTTCGGCCGCCCCGGCCCCGATCAGCGTGTGCATCTCGTCGATGAAAATCAGCACGTCCGGGTTGCGCCGGATCTCCTGCATGATGGCCTTGAGCCGCTCCTCGAACTGGCCGCGATACTTGGTGCCGGCCACGATCGCCGCCAGGTCCAGCGAAAGCAGGCGCTTGTCGCGCAGCAACTCCGGAATGTCGTCGTTGACGATCTTCTGGGCCAGCCCTTCGACGATGGCCGTCTTGCCCACCCCCGGCTCGCCGAGCAGAATCGGGTTATTCTTGGTCCGCCGGCAGAGGATCTGCAGGATCCGCTCGATCTCCTGTTCGCGCCCGATCACCGGATCCAGCTTCCCTTCGCGCGCCAGCTGGGTCAGGTCGCGGCCGAACATGTCCAGCGCCGGCGTCTTGCTCTTCTCAAAGGATTCCTTGCTCTTGGTCGAACCCGTGTTACTCCCCTCGATGACGGTGATCACCTCTTTCTTGGCCTTCTCGTAATCGACGCCAAACTGGCGCAGACACTTGCTGGCCAGCGTGTGCTCCTCTTTGATCAGCGCCAGCAGCAGGTGCTCGGTGCCGACCCAGCCATGCTTCATCTCGCTGGCGATCTGCTTGGAGGTCTCCAGGACGCGTTTGGCATCGGCATTGGGCGAAAACAGGCCCACCGTCGGGCTCTTGCCCATTTCCACCATCCGCTCGAGCTCCATCTTGACGTCTTCCAGGTCGACGTCCAGATTCATCAGCGTCTGGACCGCCAAGCCGTCGCCCTTGCGGATGACGCCGAGCAGGTAGTGCTCCGGGCCGATGTAATCGTGCCCCAACCGGCCGGCTTCGGCCTTGGAGAGCTTGAGCACTTCGCGCATGCCGGGAGTGTAGGGTGTTTTATCGATCATTTTTCATTCCCTCCCCGTGGGCCTTGACTTGCGTCCGGAGGCTAAAAAAGGGGAATATACTTGGCGTTTTCATCGCGCCTCTTCATCTATCTTTCCAAAAGGCCTCTTAAACTTTGGCCTTCCCTCGGAGTTTATATGAAAAGAGCAATTTTGTCAAATCTTCCTCTCTTGCCCACCTGTTTGCCTTATCGGCCCGCGCGCGGCCGATCATAAATCCCGCCCATGCGCGAAAAAACAGGCCCGGCGCGGCTTAATTATTCCCGCCCGAGTGCCCGTCGATCAAAAACGTCGAACGCAGCAGGCTGGCCCGCGCCAGGTCACGCGACTCGGGTCCCTCGTCGGCCGTGCGGCGCGACTGCAAGTGCGAGGGCTGAATGTCCACGAAAAGCCGGCTCAGTTGCGGGTGGCTGAGCGCGATCCCCCAGGGCTGGCCGATCCCCAGCCGCACGCGCGAAAGCAGCGAGATCGCCTCGACCGAATCGATTCGCCGCACCATCCCCAGCACTCCGACCGCCCGGCAGACCGCGTCCTCCAGCTTGTCGCGCGCCTCCTGCATCAGGACCTCGCGCGCCTGCAACTCGCGCTCGATGATCTGGCCCACGATCTTCTCCAGGATCTTCAGGATTTGATGTTCGCTCTTGCCCAGGGTCACCTCGTTGGAAATCTGGAACAGGTCGCCCATGTGTTCGGAATGCTCGCCGTAGGCGCCGCGCACGATCAGGCCGAAGCTGGCCAGCGAGGCCAGGGTCTCCTCGACCTGGCCGACCATCGCCAGCGCTGGCAGATGCAGCATCACCGACAGGCGCAAGCCCGTGCCGGTGTTGGTCGGGCAGGCGGTCAGGTATCCGAACTCATCGGACCAGGCGAGCTCCATGACCTCCTCGACCTGGCGTTCCATTTCCACCAGGCGGCCATAGGCCTCGTCGATGCGCAAGCCCGAGATCAGCGTCGACATGCGCAGGTGGTCCTCTTCGTTGATCATGATCGAGGCGTCCATCGCGCGGTTCAGGTAGACGCCGCGCCCCACCCCGCCTTTTTCGAGTTCGCTGGAAATCAGGTGGCTCTCGCGCAGGAAACCGCGCTCCTGCGAGGAAACGCCGGTCAAATCGTAATAGGCAAACGGGGTGAACCAGTCGCTGCGCCCGAAGCCCTGGCGGATACGCTCCGCCACGTGGAGCAATTGCTCGTGATTGGCCCGCGGCGCGAAAGGAAGGCGCGGCAGATTGCGCGCCAGGCGCGCCCGGCTCGACACCACCACGTGACTCATCGGCGCGTTCTCCAGAATCCAGGCATCCGTATTGTTCGGAAATGAACTGCTCACCCGTCGCTCCTTCCCTTGTCCCAACTCCTTTTCATTTTTCACTTGCGCCGCGCCGGTTCGGGGATTCGTTCTCGTCGCTCGCGCTGGCGACCGCGAAAATCAAAGACGCTTTGAGGGTTTGCCTTTTTCATCCCCACGAACCCTCTTGCACCTTAATGTAAGCGAAATACATACCATACAGCCACTCCGTCTCCACGGGCCGCAAGCGCTCGGGCCTGGCTCGGCGGCGTTTACTCACCGGAGGCCCCGATCGCCCCCCAGCCCGCCGACCTCAGACCGGCCGCGCGGGCGGCGGCCGGGGGGGCTCGATGGAGGCAAGATACACTATATCATGGATTTAAATACATTATCATTTTCCACCTAATCATTCGTTCCGATCATCAACAAAAAAAACAAGGCATGCAACGGAATTTCAGATCTTTTTATCCTTTTCAAGGGCTGGGCCGTCAGGCGCGCTCCTCCCCGGCGCTCGGGGCACTCCCCGTGTCGCGCCCGGGGGGCGCGCGGTTCGCCAAGAACCGGGCCGAAAGCCAAGATCGATATGATTTCATGGTAAACAAGACCGTTTCATTTTGACCCGATACGCGGGCGACTTCAAAGGACAAATTGACACAAAGCCTGTTTCAAACGATGGTCTCCGCCGCCACGGCGCCGCGGATGATTCCGTAAGGCCCCGCGATTGGGTCCGGTTCATTTTGAATCGGTTCAGTCCAGCACGGTCCTTTTGCCCAGGCGCAATTGTGCATGCGCACAAAGACGGTATTCTTTTTTTCAGCCCCCCGCGCCAACCTCGCTTCGTCCTGAATCGAGCCATGCGCTTCTGGATCCTCAAGACCAGATCCTGCACAAGGGACGCGTGCAAATTTGCACGGTCCTCCTCAATTGTGCGAGATTCAGCACACTAAAACCGAGGTGTTCGAGACTTTTAGAAACAGCAACTACAATGAATACAGATTCCTGTGAATAGCAAGAGTTCCGCCAACCAACTGGCCTGATAATTGCTTAATTGGGCACCAGCTTGTTAGGAGTTATTCCCATGATTCGACAATGCTGTGAGTGCAAACGCATTTGGATCAATGGAAATTGGGTATCTCCGCGCCCACGCCAACTGGAGTATGAGGAGGTCTCTCACGGTTACTGTGAAGCGTGCTTCGTCGAACAGATGAAAATCATCCGCAGTCTGAACAAAGTGGCTGCCGTGCGCTCGAAAAAGGTTCTCAATCCATTCTTCTTTTAAGACCCTCTGCGTCAGGTCTTTCCCGCGATCCGCGTGATGGCTCAAAAGAGCGTCACGCGGATTCCTTTTATCAAGTTTTTCCTCCCGCCCACCGATCCGTTATTGGATCGGTTCGCCCACGTCTTGCGCGCCGGCAACAAGGGAGCCTCCGCACCATGCCTCCGGAACTTCTTCAGCCCCTCACCCGCTTCGCTCCCCATCCGCCGGAGCCGGCGCGCCCCGCTGAGCCTGCCGGCAGGGCGACGGCCGTGGCGGAGGAGGCTCCGGCCGTGGCGCGCCCGGGCGATCAATTTACCTTGAGTCCGGCCGCGGCCCAGGCAGTCACGGCCGACGCCGCCCCGCCGGGCATCGATCCGCAACTGCTCACCCGTCTGGTGGCGCTGGCGCAGAGCGAGGGGACGCTCGCCTCGCTGATGAGTTCCACGGCCGACAGCGCGCCCTGGCAGGCGCTCTGGGCCGAGGCCGCGCGCCTGGGGCTGCTCAATTCGGGCGCCGCGTCGCTCCCGGCCGCGGGTTCCAATCTCCAGGAAACCGCGCCGCCAGGCCCAACCCAAGCCGCCAACCCCACCGAGGCCGCGGGGCAAGAGCCGGCGGCGGCCCAACCCGGCGCGACCCTCGGCGACTCGATCCAGACCTTGCTTAAGACTTTTCTGCCGCAGACCTTTCTGGCGCCAGGCGCGCTGGTCGAGCAGGTCGCCACGCGCCTCGCCGCGCTGCTCGGCGGCGCGCCGTCCCAGCCGGCGTCCCAGACGGCCTCGCCGTCCGCGCAAGTTGGCCCTGCCGACGCGCCGCCAAATGCCCTTGCCGATGCGCCGCCGAATGCCCTTGCCGATGCGCCGCCGAATGCCGGCGCGACGGCAAGTCTCTCCTCGACCGCCGGTTCGGCCCCTTCGCTTAGTTCGCCTGCTTCCGCCGCCACGCCGGCCGCCCTCGCGCCTCAAGCCTTCGCGCTTCCGCCCGAACTGGCCCGCCAACTGGGGCCCGAATTGAGCGCCCAGCTCGAAGCGACCCTTGTGCGGCTGAGCGGTCCCGCCGGCGCGAGCGAGCCGGGAGCCGCCCCGCCCCCGCTGGCCGAGTCGCAGGTGCAGGCAACGCTGGCGGCGGTGGTGCGCAGTCTTGGCCAGTTCGGCTCGGCCGGCCAAGTCGGCCAATCCAACCTGATCAAGACCCCCTGGATCACGGCGACGACCGGGCTGGTTGAAATCCTGCTCACCACGCCCGCCGCCCCCTCAAGCGCGGCGGTCCCGGCGCCGAGCGAGCCGAGCGTGCCGACTGCGCCGATCGTGCCGACTGCGCCGATCATGCCGACCGTGCCGGCCGAGCCGAGCGTGCCGAGCGCCGCCGCGCCACCGGCCGGCGACCCGGCGGCGACCCCCGCGCCCCGCGATCTGCCGAGCCAATTGAAGCTGGTCATCCAAACCCTGGGCGGACCGGGTACGCCCCTGACCGTGGCCGGTCAGAGCCAGCTTGCCGCGCTCGGGCGCCTGGCCGTGAATGTCGCTCCCGGCGGGAGCGACCTACCGGGAGCATCCCAAGGCGCGGGAGGGCAAAAGATCGCGCCTTCAGAGCTTGCCCAAATGACCCGCCAGGGGGTCAGCTTCGAACTGGAAGTCCGCGCCGGAAGCGATCTGCAAACGCCGCTCGCCCGCCTGGCGGACGCCGGCGTCGAAGCCCGGATGCTGCCCGCGAATCAGGCCGGCCAGCCCGGGCGTCTGAGCCTGAGCCTTCCCGGTCAGCAGGGCCGCGCGTCGCGCCCCGTTCCCTTGAACCTTGCGGCGCGCGCGCCGGAGGGCGCCGCACCATCGCGCGCCGCCGCCCCGGCCCGGCACGCCGCGTTAGCCGCACCCCGCGGCGAGACGTCCGCCGCCGCGCCAGCCGCGCGCGAGCCCTCCGAGCCGGCCCGAGCGCTGGCGCAAAACCTGAGCGTGGAAAATTCGCGCGGCGAGCACGCGCCGGCAAACAGTGCCAGCCCGGACGAGGCCCGGGCGCGCCCGGAGGATTATGCTCATCCCGAAGCCAACCGCTTCAGTTTCAGTCCGCCCCCGGACCGCCAGGCCCCCGCGCCGCGCCAGACGGTGGCCTTCTTCCAGACTCATTGGGGCGACATCGCCCAAGGGAGTGGCCCCGCGATCGTCGCCGAGGCCACCGCCCCGCCCGCCCGCAAACTCCTCGAATACAAGCCGATCGAGATCATCCCGCCCGAGCCCGCGCCTGAACAGGGATTGCTGGGCAAACTGTTCGCCGCGAAGGCGCCCCCCGCCGACGGCCCGGTGATCGACGTGCGCCCGATCCAGGTCCGGCGCGCTTGATTATAGGGGTTTTCGAAATCTTCCCCCCAATCGTGCTCTCTCGATAACAGGCAAAGGACGAAAAGGACCTAAAGGACTCATCTTCTTTCGCCGTTGTGAAGCCGCGGGTTTCACGGACAACTCGTCCTTGTTCTCGTCCTCGGGATATTGAATTACCATCGATGACGATGACGAGCACGAGCACGAAAAATCAGGAGGTAACTTTATTGAATCGTTCTGAACCTTTATCTTGCGCGTGCCCGCCGAAAGTGAATAAATGAACCCGTGGAGCGGGCGGGACGTTTCGTCTTCGGCCCGCGTGGGGTTTGGTTCGTATTGATTCATTGCGCCGTTTCATCAGGTCAACAGATTTTGGGATGATGTCGATGCGCCGTTTGCATGGTTCCCTATTCCTGGTTTTGGCCCTGCGGGTCTTGGCCTTCTGGCTTGCCGCCGTGGCGGCGGGCCAGGCGGGCCACGTCAACGTCATCGAGCTTGATAATCAGATCATCAGCCCGGTCACGGCCCACTATATCGAGGGGTCGATCGCGCGTTCGGAAAGCGAGGGGGCGGTCTGCCTGATCGTCAAGCTGGACACGCCGGGCGGGCTGCTCGAGTCTTGCCGCGAAATCGTCAAGGCGGAGATGAACGCGCGCGTGCCGGTGGTCGTCTTCGTCGCCCCCTCGGGCTCGCGCGCGGGCTCGGCCGGGGTCTTCATCACGCTGGCCGCGCACGTGGCGGCGATGGCGCCCTCGACCAATATCGGCGCGGCCCACCCGGTGCTGGCCGGCGACGACGGCGGGCTGGACCGCATGCTCAAGAAGATCAACAAGGATACCCCCGGCGGCAAGCCAGAGCCAGAGCCGGCCGATCCGATGATGGCGAAGATCGTCAACGACACGGTGGCCTGGATCGGCGGGATCGCCGCCGCGCGCGGACGCAACGTCGAGTGGGCCAAGAAGGCGGTCACCGAAAGCGTCTCGGTCGGCGACGCCGAGGCGGTCAAGGAGCATATCGTCGATCTGATCGCCCAGGACGTGCCCGATCTTCTGGGCAAGCTGATGGGCCGGCCGGTCGAGGTCGGCGGCCAGCGCGTAATCCTGGCCACGCGCGGGGCGCGGGTGGTCGAGTTGCCGATGAGCCAGGCCCAGCGCCTGCTGGCGGCCGTGGTCCAGCCCAACATCGCTTACATCCTGATGATGCTCGGCGTGATCGGGCTGATTTTCGAGTTCACCCACCCCGGGGTGATCTTCCCCGGCGTGGCCGGGCTGATCTGCCTCGTGCTGGCCCTGTACGCGCTCTCGGTGCTGCCGGTCAACTACGCCGCGCTCGGGCTGATCGGGCTCGGGCTGATCATGCTGGTGGCCGAGATCAAGGTGACCACGCACGGCCTGCTGGCGCTGGGCGGGGTCCTGGTGCTGATCCTGGGCAGCGCGATGCTGTTTGAGACGCCCGACCTGGCGATGCGGGTCTCGTACGGCGTGATCCTGCCGATGGTCTTGACGCTGAGCGCGATTGTGCTGTTCCTGGTCGCCCGCATCGCGCGCGCCCGCGCCTGGCCGGTGGCCACCGGCGCGCAGGGGCTCGTCGGCGAGGTCGGCGAGGCGTTGAGCGAAATGAATCCCGAGGGGCTGGTC
>Ga0182027_10012582_pt1 | contig 11877 bp, 9 predicted proteins | sample 712E1DmetaG_FD_121300 | JGI IMG/M metagenome (GOLD analysis project Ga0182027, IMG submission 121300) | Permafrost microbial communities from Stordalen Mire, Sweden - 712E1D metaG (Illumina Assembly) | ecosystem: Environmental > Terrestrial > Soil > Wetlands > Permafrost | place: Sweden...
AAGACCAGCAGCCGAAGCATTAAGAAAAATGGATGATGCTATACTCTATTTCCGTGGCCTGATTCGTGAAGGGCATGAGTTAAATGAAAAACATCTTGAAATAATTAATCGATAATAGATATGAAATTAATCATTTTTGCGGGCCCTCCCACTTGCGGTAAAACAACAGTCATCCGGCAGGTTATCAGGAGAATGATAAAGAACGGACATAAGCCGGCTTATATCAAGATTGATGTTCTTTATGCCGATGAAGACGAACTGATTAAAAGAGAGTTCGGTATACCGACCCATAAGGTTTATTCCGGAGAATTATGCCCGGACCATTGCAATGTAGTGGTGCTGGATGAAGCAGTAGAATGGGCCGAAAAGGCAGGGGCTTCCTTCCTCTTCGTCGAAACTGCAGGTTTATGCCTCCGCTGTTCACCCTATGTTGAAAATTCTTTGGGTATTGTCGTCCTCGAAGCAACCAGCGGGATGAACCTTCCCCGGAAAGTAGGACCGATGCTGACTATCTCTGACATTGCGGTAATAACCAAGATTGATTTGGTTTCTCAGGCAGAACGCGAAGTATTTCGTTACGGGGTTACCCAGGCAGCACGCAATGTTTCAATTATGGAAAGCAATGCCTTATACGGAATCGGTATTGACCCGATTGTTAAAAGGATAGAGAAGATCGATGACATAGAGATGCCCATGTTCCTTCGCGGAAATCCCCCTGTAGGGACTTGTACCATTTGTGTTGGCAAAAAAGAAATAGGTGCTAAAAACCATTTCGGCGTTCTGCGTACGATGGATCAGGAACTTTTTTATGTAGGGGAATGAGCATGAACCGTATCTATCTGGATAATGCAGCCACAACACCGGTCGATCCTTTGGTTCTTGAATCGATGAACCAGGCTTTTAAGGAGTGCTTTGGCAATGCTTCAAGTATGCATACAGATGGTACACTTGCAAAAGAAAGGTTGGAAAATGCCCGTGCCAGATTGGCTGAAATATTAACCTGTAGCCCGGAAGAGGTATATTTTACTTCGGGGGGAACAGAAGCCAATAACTGGGGCCTCAAAGGATTTGCATTCGCCAATCGCACAAAAGGTAATCATATCATCGTTTCTGCCATTGAGCATGACTGTGTCCTGAACACCTGCATCTGGTTACAGGAACAAGGATTCAGGATTACGATGCTCCCGGTTGGTGAAACGGGAGTCATCGATCCTGAATCAGTGACTGAACCCCTGAAACCGGAAACTATCCTGATTTCAGTAATGCATGTAAACAATGAATTGGGAACCATTCAGCCGGTTTCTGAGATCGGCCGGATAGCACATGAAAATAATATCGCTTTTCATACCGATGCTTGTCAGTCGTTTGGAAAGATATTCCTGAATGCAGAAACCCTGAATGCAGATATGATTTCCATAAATGCGCACAAGATTTATGGCCCGAAAGGAACGGGAGCATTGATAATCAGGAAGGGAACCATGATTGAACCCCTCTTGCATGGAGGAGGACAAGAAAGAGGATTCAGGTCAACTACTGAAAATATTCCCGGAATTGAAGGCTTTGTCAGGGCTGCAGAGTTGTGTAAGGTATATAAAACAGATGACACAGTAAAGATTAGAAGTCTAAGCGACCTGCTTATTTCCGGCTTGAGGGAAAAATTTGAGAACGTTTATTTCAACGGCAATCTACAGCAGCGAATACCGGGGATCCTGAATTTCGCTTTCAGTGGTCAGGAAGGTGAAGCAATGCGGATAATGCTTATGCTTGATGAAGAAGGGATTTCGGTTTCGGCAGGTTCCGCATGTTCAGCTAATCATACTGGTTCTGGTTCACATGTTTTAAACGCGATCGGTAAGAATCCCGTTGAAGCAAGGGGAGCTATCAGGGCAAGTATCGGCCGGTTCAATACAGAAAAAGATATTATTAAATTTATTGAAGCCCTGCTTCGAATTAAGAAAAAACTCAATCCAATTAATTCATTTTAAAATCAACAATATGTATGAAATACTGAAAAGTCAAACCGATATCAAAGAAAAGTTGCCTATGCTCGATTGTGGAGCTTGTGGATTTAAAACCTGTGATGAGTTTGCGGTCCTTTTACCCGAAAACCCGGAGGAGCTGAAACGTTGCATTCATCTTAACGGGAAAAAGAACGGTTCAAACGGAGCAGCCGTCATAAAATCAATTAAGGAACCAGGGATAGCTGAGAAGATGGGATGGGTTGACAACCTGAAGCGGCCATTTGATTTTATCCTCGACTGTTTTGACAACGAACCCGGGCCAAGGGAAACAATCCTTCCATACAACCCTGCACTTGTCAAAGAACTGGGTGTTAAAAAAGGAGATGTAATGATTGGCAGGCCAATGGGGATGTCATGTGGATGCCCGATCACGCATTGTGGGGTTGTTACAGATACCGACCCTCGAAACGGTGTTATCAATTGGTGTGTAACAGGCCCATTAAGGCCCAGAAATGAGGGATTCATTGATATTGGGTATTATGTTGCCCAGGCTTATGACGGATTAATACGCGAAGCAAACGAAGAAATAAAATTGGGTAAACGGTACTGGTTCCTTCCACGAAGATGTATGCTTCAATGGCGCCACAGCGGGCTGGTTAATTCTGTTACCCGGTTAAAAGACGGAGGTTATAAAGTACGAATTGAAGGCCTTTTTATTGGTTAATGTGTTGACTTGGAAACATATTTTGCAGGACTACTTGAATATTTGAGTGAAATTAGTTAGATTTGCTAAATATTTTTCGTTGGCAGCATATTAACAATAATTTCCATGTCCGAGAAGAAGAAGATAATGATTGTGGAGGATCATGACCTCTTTAGAAGCGGTTTGAGAAGGGTTATTGATGAAATTGATAGCCTGGAACTGATTGGTGAAGCAGAAAACGGGGCTGTTTTCATACAATCTCTTTCTACACTTCAACCCGACATTGTCCTCATGGATATAAAAATGCCTGTCATGGACGGGATAGAAGCGACAGAAAAGGCACTTAAAATAAGACCAACCCTCAAGATCATTGCGCTCACGATTTTCGGGGAAGAGGAATATCTTTACTCTATGATCCAGAAAGGTATCGCGGGTTTTATGTTAAAAAGCACTTCAATCAGTGAACTGGAAAGGGCAATTCAACTGGTCTCAGAAGGACATCAATATTTTTCTGCAGAGATCAGTGGAATGCTTGCCAAGAAAATTAAAAATGATTCTTCCCTCAATTTGCATTTAACAAGTAAAGAAAAGGATGTATTAAAGTTACTCTGCATGGGTTACTCCTCTTCCGAAATGGCAAGAACCCTGTTTCTCAGCAAACGAACTGTTGAAGGATACAGGGCAAGGCTACTTCAAAAAACTGAGCAAACCAACACCCTCAACCTGGTGATTTATGCCATTAAGCATAACCTGGTAATTGGTAATTGGTAATTAATAAGTCAGATATAGTCCTGCATAGGAGGTTATGAAGTTTTGATTAACAAAACTATGCCCCAGGGAGAATATGAAATGAATGTGCTCTGAAAAATTCAGGGAACCGCCAACATTCAACCCGGCAGTTGCCATTTCAGTATAGGTAGTGGCGGTATGATAATAAACTTCAGTCCCCATTGTCAGAAGATCAGTAAAATCATATTGGACTTCCCAACCTGTGAATATCCAGTTTTTATTCCCCGGTCCCGGTGTAAACCAAAACCCTCCTCCACCATATGTAGTTAATTTTTTCCAGGATTTTTGGATCCATAGCGGTAAATATATTTGAATATTTTCAGAACCAAAACGATTATCAGTTACTACAGGAACCTCAAAAATTGGGAAAACCCCTATTTCCGGAAGATTGGGTTTTTCCTTTACGAACCTGTACTTAACTCCTAATTCAGTGTAAGGATAACCAATTTCAAGCTGGTCTGGTGAGTTGAAGTTATACGCAGCGGGAATCACCACATGAAGCTGAACATTGGGAATAACTCCATAATTTATTTCAACCTGGGGTAAGGAACCCGAAGCAATATTATGCGAAGTTGCAAATAAGTTTTGAGAAGAAAGATAAAACTCCCAGTGATGAAATTCAACAGGGTCAGGATCATCTGTTAAATATGGTGGTCCTGCTATCAGGCCGTTTGCCAATAATGTTAAAACAAGTACCGCGACATTAGTCCAGTTAATACATCCAGGTACAGTAACCTTTCCCATTCCTATCCCCCCTTATACCTATGTCGAACATCATGATAAATGATATTTTTCAAAATTTATTGTTCGCTGTTTAATCTAAAACATGTTTTGAACTGATTAACAATCCAGTTCCCCAAATCACCAGTTACTTTGATGCTTGTTCTTCCAGCCATTTGTCATCAGGCACTACAGGCAAAAAATCCTTAATACTTACTGTAGAAGAATTGGTTTCCATAAAGAAGATCTTGGTACTGTTTATTTTAAACCAGGATCGATAAGTTCCATTACTTGCAATTGTGGGGATGGTAGTTTCAGACATAATATTCAGTCCTGATTTCGTTATGAATGAACTAAGTGTGTTTTCATCAGGAAAAATAATTCTTGCAATTATCCCGGTATATTCAGTTGTAACAATGTTCATTGTAAACATGTGAAAGTTAAGATCTTCGAACATGTCTGACCAGGAAGGCAATGCTTTCTTTAAACTCAGTGGTCCTTTTATGTAACGCAGTGTGTTAGTAAAAGGAGCCGCGATCTCACTTTGGGTCAAGGCTGGTGCATACCAGATATCTTGTGGATTATTATCAATCACAAGTTTCACCAATTGCTCACATAAGGCTTGCCCCGACTGTGTACCTGTTCTGTTGCTTGCAGAAATACAAAGGCTCCCCTTGACTGCTATAACCTTGTATGGGTTAGTACAGGAAAAAGAACCATAACGGTTCCATTGTATGCAATGTGGAATCGACATTGAATAGATCCCAAAGGCTGAAGCAGCATTAACCATCATATACACTTCCAGCGAGGCTGTATCCTGGTCCAGCTTGTATTTATTGATAAACAACTTAATAAATCCATATTCAATATAAAGATCGGTACCATTTCCAAGATAGGTCTTCAGGTCATCTTTTGTGAAAGAAGTAGCCAGAAGGATATTGATTCCGGGTATATCTGTTTCTTTGATTTGATTTATGGATTGTGAAAAACCACTCAGTGACAACATCATCAGTGAAATGCAAAAGAAAGTTTTCATCTTTTTCCTATTAAATTTGCCTATTGCAGGAACACAACAAAACTACAATCAATGATTTAGTGAATTGTTATATGATCATAGAAATAAGTTACATATTTCACACTTTCGGTTTCTGTTCCTAACTCTATAATCGTGTTCTCACAATTCCAGGCCGGATTTCCAACAGATATACTGGTGATTATTAGGGGTCAGGTTCTTATTATCCTGAACTTGAATATTCAAAGGGGTGGAAATAGATCTTTTGAATATCAGGGACCAAAAGGTAATTTAGACGAAGATGATTCTTGAGTAGCTTGAATGAGGACGGAGATCAGAAGTTTGAAACAGTTTGTTTCCCCCTGTAAGCCCTGTGTACTATTACCGGGAATATTACCAGTGTAAGAAGTGTAGCGCTGATCAATCCCCCAACTATCACAATTGCAAGCGGTTTCTGGGTTTCAGAGCCTATCCCTGTCGAAATGGCGGCAGGAAGTAATCCGAAGATAGCCATCAAGGCTGTCATTACTACAGGACGAACACGACTGATTGCACCATTTTTTATGGCATCATTAAGGTTCATATTGTTTGTAAGGTTTTGTTTGATGACCGAGATAATGATCACCCCGTTCTGTATGCATATGCCAAATAACGCTATGAACCCGATACCAGCAGAGATATTAAAGTTAGTTCCTGTGATAAGCAATGCTGAAACACCTCCAACAATTGCAAATGGAACATTCAGCAAAGTCAGTAGTACATCCCTGATCTTCCTGAAGAGTATGAGAAGAATGATAAAGATAATACAAAGGCTGATGGGAACCACGATTGATAATTTCGTCATTGCCCTGATCTCACTCTCATAATCCCCTACCCACTGAATAAAATACCCTTTCGGAAGTTTAATCTTCTTATCCAATACATTCTGGCCATCAGCTACCGTACTGCCAAGATCCCTGCCCCTTACCGCAAATTCAACAGCAGTGAACCGTCTGTTATTATCCCTGTAAATAAATGCAGGCCCGCTGCTAAGCCTGATATCGGCAATCTCTTTTAATGGGATCTTTGAACCTGTAGCAGTAGGGATCATCAGATCTCCAATCTCCGCTTCTGATTTCCTGTATGGATACTGATAACGTACCCTGATATCAAATTTCTTTTCCCCTTCATATAATTTCGAAGCAGCTTTTCCACCCACGGCCATTTCAATCACTGTGTTTGCTTCTTCCGCAGAGATACCATAGACAGCCATTTTCCCCCGGTCAAGTTTTATCTGCAACTCTGGTTGACCTAAATTCTTCAGGATACCAACATCTTCCATCCCATCTATTGGTCTTATGTTAGCGCAAACCTCACCTGCGATTTTGGAGATCGTGTCGAGATTTTCACCAAAGACTTTGACTGCCTGGTTTACATTGATGCCTGCAACCGCTTCATTCACGTTATCTATGATGGGTTGTGAAAACGACCAGAGGTTGCCAACATACTTTGAATCCAGCTTATCCTGCATTTTACTGATCAACTCATTTTTTGAGATACCCGACTTCCAATCTTCTTTAGGATACAAATCAACCAGGCATTCAATATCATAAAAACCTTTAGGGTCGGTTCCATCGTCAGGCCTGCCGATTTGAGAAACAACTTCCTTCACCTCCGGGAATTTCAACAAATCATATCGCATACTGTCGGCAAGCGCTTTCGATTCTGACAAGGATATACTCATTGGAGCGCTACCCTCAACCCAAAGTGCACCTTCATTCAAATGAGGGATAAATTCTGTTCCAAGAAATTTAGCTGAGAAAAACACTACCACAATAACTATACCTGCAAGGCTTAGGCTAAGTTTTTTATTCCTCATCACCCAGTCGAAGATCTTTTCATAATATTTAATCATCCCTGCTACCAGCGGGTTATGCTTTTCAACAACATTTTTATGAAGCAGGCTGCTTGCAAGGGCCGGGACAAATGTGAGGGTAAAAAACAAAGCCCCTATCAATGCAAATCCAAGTGTATAGGCCAGCGGAGAAAATAATTTGCCTTCTACCTTTTCGAATGAAAATATCGGAATGAGCGCCGTAATGATTATCAGCTTTGAAAAAGAAATAGCCTGCCCCATATTCACACTGGTTTTCCTGATAATCCCCAGTTTTGCCACTTTATTGAACTTCTCCATTCCAATTTCAATGGCATAATAGCCCAATGTTACAAATACACCTTCCACCATTACAACAGCGCCATCAATCAGAATACCAAAATCAATTGCCCCTATGGAGATCAGGTTTGCAAACATTCCCCTGGAATACAACAGAATGAAAGCAAACAACAACGACAGGGGAATAATCAGTGAGACGATGAGCGTAGCCCGCCAATCGCGCATGAACAGAAATACTACTGCGGTTACCAAAATGATCCCAAGCAATACATTATGAAAAACAGTATGCAAACAAAAGTCGATGAGGTTTTGCCTGTCGTATACCGTTTGAATTTCAACATCCTGTGGAAGGATCTTTTCATTGAGCTCTTTGATTTCATTTCTGATTCCTTTCAACACAGGGCCAGGATCGATCCCTTTTCTCATCAAAATAATACCTTCCACCACATCGGGTTCATGACCACGGGCTACCATACCCAGCCGGGGTTGATAGGATTCAACAACATCTGCTACATTACCGACGAGAATGGGTGTTCCATTTACGACTTTAACGACAATGCTTTTTATATCCTGAATGTTATTGACCAACCCGATACCACGAACCACGAATGCCTGCATCGATTTCTCAATAACATCACCTCCAACATTGACATTGCTCTTGCTTATTGCATCATAAATATCAACAGCCGTGAGGTCGTATTGGGAAAGCAAATTAGGATTGACATCAACCTCATATGTCTTAACTGGCCCACCAAAAGCCACTACATCTGCAACTCCGGCAACGGTACGAAGGTTACGGTCAATTACCCAATCCTGGAGAGTTCTCAGTTCAGTAGGTGTTCTGTGACTTGAATGAATGGTATAGCGAAAAATCTCATCTGTAGGCCCTGTTGGTGGAGTAAGTTCTGTTTCAGCGCCATCCGGTAAATCCAAAGAAGGCAATAGCCCTGTAATTTGCTGACGAGCGTAAAGATCATCCACATCATCCTCAAAAACCAGGGTCACAACAGAAAGTCCAAAAAGAGATTGTGAGCGAAGATTTGTTTTCCGCTGCACACTGTTCATTACTGTTTCGATGGGGATGGTTACAAACCGTTCCACTTCCTGGGCGCTCCTGCCTGGCCAACGTGTAATGATCTGTATCTGCGTATTGGTGAAATCTGGGAATGCAACGATGGGGGTCTTTAAGAAACAATAGAATCCCGTAACTGCAAGGATTCCCGTCATAAAAAAGATAAAGAGCTTGTGCTGTAATGAAAAGGAGATTATGTTTTTAACGATATTGTTCATGGCAAATCAGTTCGCGGTTTATTTATGGATTTGCTTATAACTTTTCAATGGCAGTAAACACAAACAAACCGTTTTTTATCGCCAGGTCACCCGCCTTCAATGTATCATTCTGAATAAAGCTTTCGCCATTAAAGGATTTAAAAATAGTGACAGGTTGTATCTTTACATCGCATTTACCGCGATAGCGCACAATGTAATTCTTATTATCACTGAAAATTATCGCTGAGGATTTGACGGCAAGCATTTTCTTGTCTTCCGGAAAATGAACCGTGAATTTTGCATACATGCCCGGTTTTAATTTGAAATCTGGATTTTCCAGTCCTGCTTTAATGGTCATGATTTTTGTATCCGGGTCCAGGATATTTGATATACGGTCGATCTTGCCGTTGAAAATCTTGTCGGGATAGCTTAGGGTAGTTATGTCAACCGGTGACCCGATCTGAATTTTCTCAATGTCAGTTTCAAACACATTCGCCACAGCCCAAACTTCTTTAAGATCGCTTATTGTAAAGAGGACACTGTTGTCATCAGGGCGGATATCTTTACCTGTTGTGATATTTTTTTCAACGATAAACCCACTGATAGGTGATTTTATCAGGTAACCTGAACCTGTTGAGTCTTTTGCGGAAAATGTACTGCCATAGATCTTAAGTACCTCCTGGATTTTATTGTACTGTGCCATTGCTTTCTGATATTCATTTTGAGCTACCAGGTAATCTTTATCAGAACTCACGCCACTGCTTCTCATGGATGAAGTTACATCGAGGTTCTTTTTTGCAATTGCCAGTTCAGATTGGGAAGACTTATATTCATTATAGTAATTTGCCATATCGCTGCTGCGGATGACGGCCAATACCTTCCCCTTTTCCACATAATCACCGAGCTCTACTTTAACATCAGCAACCTGTCCACTTACGAGTGGAAAGATCTTCGACACACCATCTTCATTGTAAGTGATTTTTCCGGAAAGGACCAGGGCAGTGTTAACAGGTTCTGATTTTAAGGTGTCGAATTTGATATTCTTCAGGAGTGAATCCGGAATGCAGAACTGCTTTTTAGCAGCATCTTCATTGTTGGCGACATTTCCAGTGCATGAAAATAAAAATGATACTGCCATCATTGTTGCTAAACTGAAAAAGATGTTCCTGTAATACATTGTGTTGTTATTTAATGATTATTGTTCCTGTTGCCAGGTTAAGGTCCTCAATGGCGCCCAGGCGGTTATTCTGAAGATTATAGAACTCTTTTTTTGAATTTTTATAGGTCTCGTAATAATCAATAAACTCCAGCAAACTGATGGTGTGATTTTGATAAGCAAGGGTTATTCCATCCAACAGTTTCTCATAGTTGCTGTTAAATTTCTGAATAGAAGCTTTATAGAGTTTGTCTGTCTCCAGAAGCTGAACAAAGGCCTTTGTGACCTCGTTCTTTATTTCAAGCTCAGTTTGATTCTTCCTGATTTTGCTTTCCTCAACTTTATCTTTCGCTATCTTTATATTGCCCTGGTTCTGGTTCCACACAGGAAGGTCGAAACCCAGTGAAAGTGAATTGTAATTCTGAACGTAGTTACCTGCTTTATCGTAGTTTGTTCCCAGTGTAAGATCGGGTATCGCTGTCCTTTTTTGTAAAGAAAGATTGGTTTGCTCAGATTGTATTTGTGCTTCTGAAATGCGTATATCGTAACGGTGGGTTAATGCAGAATCCATAAGCTGGACGAAATTTAATGATAAAGGATCCAGATTATCGAATTTCGAAATATCCACGATAGGTTTAATGAGCCTTTCAGAAGTATCACCCGTAAGCAATACAAGGTTAGCCTGATTTTCAGTCACCTCTTTCAGCATATCGATCTTCTCATTTTCAAGGCTAAATTGAAGAGATTGTAAGCGTGCCAGCTCATTGAATGAAACATTACCCTTGTTATATTCTGTGATATATGCATCCACCAATGTTTTTAACCCTGCAAGTTCATGATCATAAACAGAAAGAGATTGCTGTAAAAAATAAAGACTAAAGAAAGACACTCTCAATTCATGACGTAAAGTACGCATCAGATCATAAAACTGATATTTTGCGATTTGTGCATTGATCTTTTCAAGTCCTATCCTTTTGTTCCTTTTTCCTGCAAGGGTGATCAGTTGCTGAAGTGAGAAGGCTGTTTCACCGGTGGCAGAGAAGTCGAACCATTTTTTGGATTCCGGAGAATAAGCTCCCTGTTCAAAACTGAAGGAGGGGTTGGCCCACAATTTAGCCTGAACAACTGCCGCATCTGCTTCACTTATCTGGTAACGGGCTGCAAGAAGATCGAAGTTTTTCTCAAGAAATAACTTCTCTGCATCCTGTATTGACAGGATCAGCGTATCTAAACGAAACCTGTTTTGAGCTTGAACTTGAGTTATAGAAGTGAACAAAAGAAGAAGAGATAGCAAAATCATCTTGCCCGTAATGAACCCTGCATTTTTTACTAACCGTCTCACTCCAATAACTAATGTGTGGAAATTACCGGTAAAATAACTAATACGGTTTAAAATTATTGTGCCTGTTGATTTGATTCGCTATCCATTTAGAAAGTTTTATGGAACCCGTGCGATTCAAGTGTGTCTCGTCACACCAATTGTTTGGATCATCAAATATTTCATGAGGAGGAATCATCACTTCTCCGTATTTCTGGTAAGTGTTCATTTGCTGGGGTTCTTTGAGAATCGAACAGTAATCAGGATAATAGAGGAATATCAAGTGGATTTGATTTTCAGTGCATAACTTTGATAATTCCCTAAGGTAATAATCGGGATAGGTCATATACAATAACTTTCCGAATCTGTTGAGCCGTGCGGGTGGCCTGTTGTTTTCAATTTTAAGACGTTGCAGGAGTGAGGCAGAAGCTGTATCGCCTGTTCCCATATATCCGTAATTCTCCGGATTTAATTGTTCTGTAGTATCTGTTTTGAAGTATTCCGATTTTAAAAGTTTAAGCCGGTATAGAAACGAATCAAAATAGTCTCTCACTAAATCTCTGTTAAAGAATGGGGTTGCCAGAAATATATCTTTGCCATCTGCCAGATATGGAAATACAGGATGGCTATACCAGTTCTCATTTCCTCTGACTTCAAGAAAAAGTATCTTAGGTGTTTTTGTCCGAAGGATCTCTTTAAGTAGAACTGGATAGATATTTACCCCATATCGGCAGTAGCCAAAATTAACGACGTGTAAAGATTTGCTAAGCCGATTTTCAATTGTATCATCCAGAATC
>Ga0182027_10012583_pt1 | contig 11877 bp, 13 predicted proteins | sample 712E1DmetaG_FD_121300 | JGI IMG/M metagenome (GOLD analysis project Ga0182027, IMG submission 121300) | Permafrost microbial communities from Stordalen Mire, Sweden - 712E1D metaG (Illumina Assembly) | ecosystem: Environmental > Terrestrial > Soil > Wetlands > Permafrost | place: Sweden...
GATGTAGCGGGCACCCCGGTTCGACCGGGCCGTGGTGCCTTCCTCCTGGCCCAGCAGAGAGTCGTGGGCGACGATGCCGGCGTGGGTGTGGAACTCGCCCCCTGCCTCCAAGGTCACCAGATAGCGGCGGCCCTTGGCGTCGAACAGTAGGACCCGCTCGCCGGCCTCGAACGGCCGCTGGCCTGAGCTCATGGAGCGCTCACCGGCTGGTCGAGGGGGATACGCCGCCGGCGCTGGTCCCCGGCCCGGGCCACCAGACGGCAGAAGGCGCATGAGGGGGCCGTGGTCGGCGCCCCGCAGTCGGGACAGGGATGAAGCCCCTCGCGTTCGTGCTCGCCGACGTGAGCGACCAGCTCGGTGGCCCGCTCCAAGAACCCGACGTAAAACGCGGCCTTGGTACCGGGTGAGCGCTCCTCGATGGCGTTGAGGGCGTCCTTGTAGCCCAGGTGCTTGTTGCCGACGGCCATAGGGCACTCTTCCACCTGGTAGTCGATGCCCCGCAGCACGCAGTACGCGGCGGTCTCGCGCTCGCCGAGGCGCACCAGAGGCTTGACCTTGCGGGGGAACCCTTCGCCTCCGGGCAGGACGGGGCGCTGTCGGGCCAGGTAGGCCAGGTCCCACCGGAGCACGTTGCCGAGCAGCACGGCCGCCTCGTCATCGAGGTTGTGCCCGGTGGCCACGACGTCGTAGCCGCCCTCGAGGGTGGCCCGGTCGAAGATATGCCGCTTGGAGAGCCCGCACGCCGAGCACGGGGCCCGGCGGGACGCGGCGGCGCCGCTACGGACGTCGAAGCCGTAGTCGGACGGGAGGTCGACCTCCACCAGGTTGACGCCGCGGCGGGCGGCGAAGCTCCGGGCGTACTCCCCCGACGGCTCGCTGTAGCCCTCGATCCCCAAACCGATATAGAGGCCGTCGGCCCGGTGACCCAGATCCAGGAGCAGGTCCCATAAGGCCAAAGAGTCCTTGCCGCCCGACACCGCCACCAGCACCCGATCGCCCGTGGCGATCATGGCGTGCTCGGCGATGGCTCTTTCCACCTGGTGGCGGCAGTGGTCGAAAAAGCAGTCGGGGCAGAAACCGGCGTTATGCCGGCGCACGTCGATGACGGCGGGCTTGCGGCATACCCGGCACCTCACGCCGCGCCTCCCGAGACGACGGGGCGGACCTCGACCGTAGAACCCTCGGCAATGGTGGCGTCGCCCGTCACCAGGGTGCCGTCCACAATGACGAGGACGGCTTCACGACGGTAGCCGAGCTGGTCCAACAGGGCGACCACGGCCACGGGGCCCGAGACATCAACCTCGCGCTTAGGGTTGCGCAGTAGGACCTTCACGCCGCCCATTGTGGCCGCTGGGATCGCGGTGGGTGATGATGAGCTGCTCACCCTTGGCCAACTTCTCAGAAAAGACGACTTCGGGCTGCTTCTTCAACACCTTGAGGGCCAGTTGGGCCAAGAGGGCCACCGCGCCCAGCACGAGCCAAGGCGTCTCCCCCCCGAGCACCCCTCGCCGCAACCCTTTACGCACCGCCCAGGAGAGCAGGCCCCCCATCGCCTATCCGCGTCTTATCTCTACGACGGTCGAGCGCCGCCGACCGCTGCGCCGGCCCAGCCAGAAGGCCGCCAGGGTGACGAGTACCGCCCCACCGACAGCGGCGTACATGAGCAGCGGGCGGGCCGACTGAACCTGGTTCTCGACCCCTCCGGCCAGTTCCTGCGCCTTGGCCCTGATGTCGTCGGGCGTGATGCGGCCGTCGGGGCCGCTGCCGCTCACGTCAGCCCGGGCCCTGGGGATGCGGCGGGGGCTCATCGGCTCGTCCCCTTGATGATCCGCAAGACACAGAAACCGGCGACCGCCAGGCAGAACAAAGCGCCTCCCATGTAGGGCACCCATGACCAGTCACCAGACAGGTGAGCGCCGACGCCGTAGGGGTAGGAGAAGGTCATTACTCGCCCCCGGAAGGCGAAGCCAGGCGGGATGCTGCTCGCCCTCACCGCGGTGGTGCCGCCGAACTCGGTTTGCAATGCCCGCAGGAAGCCGATCGCCAGGAGGACGGTCCCGAGGGCCAACAGCGCCGCCCCGGCCACGCCCTTGCCCACGGTCTTCGCCTGCTTTACGACGGGGTCGACCGTCTCCTGCTTGGCGTAGGCGAGGACCAACTGGACGAACTCGGTGAAGCCATCTTTTGTGCCGCTCCCACCGGTTCGACCAGGCATCGCATAGAAGCTAACCGGTCGTGGGGGGTAAACGCACGCCTCTCCTTCCCGCCCGCCTCGAACTGGGCGTTAGCCAAGCTCGAACTGGGAGTTAGCCCGGCTCGAACTGGGACAACGCCGGCGCCCGGGGGTACTCGGCGATGTCCAGGGCGACTTGGTCGGTAAGGCCGGCGGGGGTGTCCGAGGGGTCGGGCAGGGTCGGGGCCAGAGCATTTAGGACGGTGGCGAACACGACGGGAGCGGCCAGGCCCGGGTTGCCGTTGTCCTGCCCAGCAGCGGGCAGGGCCCAACCCGACAGCGCCTTGACGCCGTCGAGGGTCCCTGTCTTGGCATGGACGCGCCCGGCCGCCACGGTCCCCTTGAGCTCGTCGACCAGGGTGCCCGACCGCCCGGCCACGGGAAGGTCGCGGACCAAGAGGCCGTCGGGCCCGGCCCGTTCGAGCACGTCGACCAGCAGGGAGCAGGTGACCCGGTCCGCACGGGACAGACCGCTGCCGTCCTCGTTGACGAAGCCGCGGAGCGGGAAACCGTCGGCGGCCAGGTCGGCGCGTACTGCGGCCAACCCGGCGGCCGTCGTCCCGCTCCCCCGCTGCTTCAGGCCCAGCTCCTTGGTCAACAGCTCCATGGCGGTGTTGTCGCTCTCTTTCAAGATCTCCCCCAACTCGGTGCCTAGAGGGGGCGAAACGACGTCGGCCACCACCGTGGCCCCGGCCGGCGTTGTGCCCGACGTGGCGCCGCCGTCCACCTCTATGCTGGCGGCGCGAAGCGACCTGATGAGCAGGCCGGCCGACTGGACCGGAGGCGGGAGGCTGTCGGGCACCGGCGGACCGGCCGTGGCGAACCCATCGTCTATCCCGAGCGCCGACAAGGGGCCGACATCGCCTTCCTCGCCGTACTCGGCGGGCCAACCGGCGACCGACCGGACCGAGTCGTACCTGGACTCGTCGCCCACCACGCCACCGGTGACCTCCCGGACTCCCGCCGCTCTCAAGGCCGTTACCAGGTCGTTGACATTCGTGTACACGCCGGCGCCGTCGGGTATGGAGGTCGCATAACTCGGAAGGCGTAGCAGCGGGTCGCCGCCACCGACGAAATAAAGGTCGCCATGGACGACGCCGTCAACAGGGCCGCCCAGAGCCTCGAGCCGGGTGGTGAACCTGTACGACGGGCCCAGCGTGCCGAGCGCGGCGGTGGCCGTGAGGAGTTTCATGTTGGAGGCGGGGACCACCCCCAGGTCCGGGTGGTCGGCATAAACGACCCGGCCGTCCTGGACCGCCTCGGCGCAGCTGCGGGACGCCGCGGCCGGGCCGAGGGCCTTGGGGCCCATGGCCCGGGCCAGGGCGACGCCCAGGCCTCGTTGCGCCCATAAAGACTGAAGAGCCCGGGGCAGGCGGGCGGGCGAGAGCAACGGCGTCGACAGCAGCGCCACGCTCCCGGCCGCGTCCGCAGGGGCGGCGGCCCGGGCCGCCGGGAGGCCGAGCCCGTCCGCCGCGGGCCCGCCCACCACGGCGCCGCCCACGGTGAGGGCCGCGGTCACGCTCAAGGCACAGGCGAGTGCCCGGGCGACGGGGCCGGCACGGCGGTGGGGCACTCGGAGCACCGTAGCCACTCCGGGGTGAACTATGGTGGCGAGGTGCCTGAACCCCTGCTGGCCGTCATTGCGGGCCTGGTCACTTGCCAGCTCGCCCTGCTGCTCACGACCTTTTACCTTCACCGAACGCTGTCGCACAGGGCGGTGACCATGCGGCCGGGACTGGCTTTTGCCTGCCGCAGCGTCTTATGGATCTCCACCGGTATCCGGCCTCGTGAGTGGGCCGCCGTCCACCGCCGCCACCACGCTTATACAGATGTCGTGGGCGACCCCCACTCCCCCTTGCTCGAGGGCTACTGGAAAGTTCAGCTTTATAACGTCGGCCTCTACAAGAAAGCGGCGCACGACGCCGAGACGCTGCGCAAGTACAGCCGCGATATCAAGCGTGACAATTGGGATAGGTTCGTTTTCGACCGGGGCTTTTTCGGGCTCGTCCTCGGCTTCGGTATTTTCTGGGCCCTGCTCGGGTGGCGCTGGGCCCTGGTGGCCGCCGGCGTGCACGTCGTGTCTTACCTCCTCATAAATTCCGCCATCAACGCCATAGGCCACCGCTTCGGCAAGAGGCCGTACCCGGGCATCGCCACCAACAACCAGTGGCTGGCCTTTCTCACCTGGGGCGAGGGGCTGCACTCCAACCACCACGCCGCCCCCACGTCGGCCCGCTTCGCCCTGAAGCCTCATGAAGTCGACATCGGCTGGTGGGTCATAACCGCGTTCCGGAAACTGCGATGGCTCGAGGTCCGCCATGACGAGGTCCACCTCACCGCGTTGGCCCAATCGGCCCCGGGGGCGGACGCCGAGGAGCGCGAGCCCGAGCTCGTTTAGCCGTTCCCAACCACTGCGTCCATGGACATAGTTTCCGCCCTCTTCATAGAAAGCTTTGAGCTTCGCCAGGTGCCCGGGCCGGCGACGCGCGTGGACATCCAGGGCGCCATGTTCTCCCTGCCGGCGCCGTCGGCCCCACCCGTCACGATCACCCCGCACCTCATGGTCCTCATCCGCTCACGACGCCAGGACCCCCCCAACGGGGTGCTGGAGGTCGTGTTCCGGGACGAGGAGGGCGAACAAGTGGCCCGCAACGTTTCCCCGTTCAATGTCGAACCGGGAAAGTTCACCTACCGTTTGGTAAGAGGTGAGCTCGAGTTCAGCCAGCTCGGGACGATGGAGGCGCACTGCCGTCTAGTCCCCGACGGCCAGACGACGATCGTCCCCCTGACTCTCCTCCCCCCGCTCGGCGCTTAAGCTTACTGTCCCTGCTCACAGGGCACGCTGGCCAGTCCCACGGCCCGTCGGGGGCGCCGGGAAGCTATTGGTCAGGTGGTCGCGGAGAGCGTGTAGGTTGGCGCACATGACCGTAAACCCCGCCGGGCAGGCACCTGTCAACCCGCCTGAGCCGATCGAGCAACTCGGCATCAACGTCGTCCGTGGCCTGGCCATGGACGCCCCTCGCAAGGCCAATTCCGGTCACCCCGGCACGGCCATGGCCCTGGCGCCCCTCGCTCATGTCCTGTGGACGCGCATCATGCGCTACGACGCCGCCGACCCCGATTGGCCCAACCGCGACCGCTTCGTCCTTTCGTGCGGCCACGCCTCTATCCTGCTGTACTCGTTGCTGTTCCTCTCCGGGTACGACCTGACCCTGGAAGACCTGACGAAGTTCCGCCAGCTCGGTTCGAGGACCCCGGGCCACCCCGAATCAAGCGACCTGAAGGGGGTCGAGGTCACCACCGGGCCGCTCGGCCAGGGCTTTGCCAACGCCGTCGGCCTGGGCGTCGCCGAACGCCTGTTGCGGGCAGAGTACGGGCCGGAGCTGGTCGACCACCACACCTTCGTTTTTTGCAGCGACGGTGACCTGATGGAGGGCATCTCCCACGAGGCGGCTTCCTTGGCCGGGCACCTGGGCCTCGGCCGGCTCATTTACATATACGACGACAACCACATCACCATCGACGGGCCGACCGAGATCACCCTGGGCGACGACGCCGTCAAGCGCTTCGACGCCTACGGCTGGCACACCGAAGACCTGGGCGAGATAGCCAACGACACGGTGGCCCTCGAGGCCGCGGTGCGCCGGGCCATGGCGGTCGAGGACCGGCCCAGCTTCCTCCAGCTGCGCTCGCACATCGGATGGCCGGCGCCCCATATGACCGACACGCCCAAGGCTCACGGCGACCCGTTCCCCCCGGAGGAAATAGCCGCCACCAAGACCATCCTCGGCCTCCCGCCGGACAAGAGCTTCTGGGTCCCTGACGACGTCCTCGCCTTTTACCGGGCGGCGGGCGCCCGCGGCGCTTCGGACCGGGCCGCCTGGGCGCAGCGCCTGGAGGCCAAGTTGCCCACAGGCAGCGAGGAGCGCCGGCGTTGGGACGCGCAGTGGCGGGGCCAGGCCCTGGCCGGCTTCGAGGACAAGCTCCCGACCTGGAAGGCGGGAGACAAGATCGCCACCCGGGCAGCCCTCAAGACCTGCCTCAACGCGGTGGCCCCCGATGTCCCCGGCCTAGTCTCGGGCGGCGCCGACCTGACCGGCAACACCGGCACCATGCTCGACGGCGTCCCTTTGCAGTCCAAAGAACACCCCGAAGGCCGCATGATGGCCTACGGGGTACGCGAGCACAGCATGGGCGCCGTGATGGTGGGCATGTCCCGCCATGGAGGGGTACTGCCGATAGGCGGTACCTTCTTCGTCTTCAGCGACTACATGCGAGGCGCAGTGCGCTTGGCTGCTCTATCGGAGACCAAGGTCATCTTCGACTGGACCCACGACTCGGTCGGCTTGGGCCAAGACGGGCCCACCCACCAGCCCGTCGAACAGCTGGCGTCTCTGCGGGCAATGCCCAACCTCGTCGTCATCCGGCCGGCCGACGCCAACGAGACGGGCCAGGCATTACGGGCCGCCATCGAGCACGACGGGCCCACCGCTCTCATCCTGTCTCGCCAGAACCTGCCGGTCTTGGAGACGACGGCCGAACGGGCGCACCTGCTGGCCAAGGGCGCCTATGTCCTGAGCGGCGACGCACCGGGCCCGGAGATCGTCCTGGTGGGTACCGGCTCGGAGGTCTGGGTGTGCGCGGCCGCCGCCCAGTTGCTCGAGAGCGAAGGTACGCGCGCCCGGGTCGTTTCCATGCCCAGCTGGGAACTGTTCGAAGAACAGGACAAGTCCTATCAGCGCGACGTCCTCGGCCGGGGGGCCCCGGTGCTGGCGGTTGAAGCCGCAGCCAGTTTCGGATGGTCCCGGTGGGCGGACGCCTCGGTTTCCCTGGACCACTTCGGCGCCTCCGGCCCGGGCGACGAGGTGTTGGCCCACTTCGGCTTCACGGCCGAGAACGTGGCCGATCACGCTCGGGCCCTGCTGCGAAAGACCGACGAAGACCAGGAGGAAAACAAATGACCTTGCTCCACCAGCTCTATACGGACGGCGGCCAAAGCCCCTGGATCGACAACCTGACCCGCGACGGGGTACGTAGCGGGAAGCTCGCCAACATGGTCGACGAGGGGATCCGGGGCGTCACCTCGAACCCCACGATCTTCCAAAAAGCGATGACCAATTCCAAGATGTACGACGCCGATTTCGCCCGCCTCATCGAGGGTGGGACGGTGGAGCAGGCTTTCTGGGAAATGGCCATCTCCGACGTCACCGGCGCGCTGGAAATACTTCACCCTCTCTACGAACAAAGTGGCGCCTCCGACGGGTTTGTATCCCTCGAGGTCTCGCCCCGGCTGGCTTATGACACCGAGGGCACCATCAAAGACGCCCGATCTTTCCACGAGAAAATCAACATGCCCAACCTCTTGGTGAAGATCCCCGCCACCGAGGCCGGTGTGCCTGCCATCCGCCAAATGATCAGCGAGGGCCGAAATATCAACGTAACGTTGATATTTAGCCTGGAGCGCTATGACGCTGTGATCGAGGCTTACATTTCGGGCCTCGAGGAGCTCGGCCGCAGCGGCGGGGACGTGTCACGTGTCCACAGCGTGGCGTCGTTCTTCGTCAGCCGGGTCGACACTGAGGTCGACCGGCGCCTGGAAGCGAGCGGGACGGACAAGCTGGCCTCTGTGCGGGGCAAGGCCGCCGTGGCCCAGGTGAAGCTGGCCTACAAGCTCTTCCAGGACCGCTTCACCGGTCCTCGCTGGGAGGCGTTGGCGGCCAAGGGCGCCCACGTCCAGCGGCCTCTGTGGGCCTCCACGTCGACCAAGAACCCTGCTTATCCCGACCTTCTTTACGTCGACAGCCTCATCGGCCCGGACACGGTCAACACCATGCCGGACGCCACAGTGGACGCCTTCAAGGACCACGGCGTCGTCGCCCGCACGGTTGACAAGGGCGTGGACCAGGCCCAAGCCGACCTCGACGCCCTGCATGAGGCCGGCATCGACATGAACGACGTGTCGCACCGCCTGGAAGAAGAGGGCGTGGCCTCCTTCTCCAAGAGCTACGACGAGCTGCTGCAGGGGCTCGAAGACAAGGCAAACGAGCACAAGGCCTCGTCTTAGCCGTGACCTCCACGCCGCTCCCGGTGAACGTCCTGGCGGAAGGCCTCGACACGGTCCGGCGCGCCCCTCCCGGCGTGCTGGTCGTCTTCGGGGCGTCGGGCGACCTGACTCACCGTAAGTTGTTGCCGGCGCTGGAGCGGCTCTCGCGCCGCCGCCTGCTGCCGGCGGCGTTCGCCGTGGTGGGCGTGGCCCGCACGGAGATGTCGGACGACAGCTTCCGTGACCTCATGATGGGGGCCATCGCCGACGCCGGGCCGGGCTGGGCCGAGATCGTAAAAAACAGCTCCTACATTGCCGGCGAGTACTCCCACCCCGATACCTTCACGGCCCTGCAGGCCCGGTTGAAGGAGATCGAGGAGGCGCTCGGTACGGGCCCCAACCGCACCTTCTACCTGGCCACCATCCCCGAGATTTTCGCCGGGGTGGCCGAAGCCCTGGGCAAGGTGGGCCTAAACCAGCCCGAACCGGGAGGCTCGGCCCGCCTGGTGATCGAAAAGCCCTTCGGCCGCGACCGCCACACGGCGCGTGAGCTTGACGCCGCCCTGCACGAGGTCTTCGAAGAGAACCAGATATACCGCATCGACCACTATCTCGGTAAGGAGACGGTCCAGAACGTCCTCGCCCTGCGCTTCGCCAACGCCATCTTCGAGCCCCTGTGGTCGCGCAATTACATCGACCACGTCCAGATCACCGTGGCCGAGACCATCGGGGTCGAAAAGCGAGGCAGCTTTTACGAGAGGGCCGGGGCCTTGCGCGACATCGTGCAGAACCACGTCATGCAGGTGCTCTCGCTCACCCTCATGGAGCCGCCGGGGTCCATAGACGCCCAGGGCATCCGCGACGAGAAGGTAAAGGCCCTGCGATCGGTGGTGGTGCCCAAGCTCGCCGACGTCCCCAACGTGGCCGTACGGGCGCAGTACGACAGCGGCTGGATCGAGGGCAACGCCGTCCCCGGCTACCGCCAGGAAGACGGCGTAAGCGACACCAGCCAGACCGAGACGTATGTGGCCCTCAAGCTGGCGGTCGACAACTGGCGTTGGGCGGGAGTGCCCATCTACATCCGGACGGGCAAACGCCTGCCCAAACGGTTGACCGAGGTGGCGCTCCAGTTTAAGGCCGTGCCCCACCTCGCCTTCCCCAAGGAGGCCGCCACCGGCCTCAACCCCAATGCCCTGGTGATGCGCATCCAACCCGACGAAGGCGTAACGCTGCGGTTCGGGGCCAAGGTGCCGGGCCAGGCCTTCATGGTCCGCGACGTCCTCATGGACTTCTCCTACGGCGCGGCGTTCTTGGAGGAACCCCCCGACGCCTACGAACGCCTACTGCTCGACGCCATGGTCGGGGACCCGACCCTGTTCATACGCAGCGATGAGGTGGACACGGCCTGGGGCGTCGTCCAGCCCCTGCTCGACGCCTGGGGCCGGGGCGACGCTCCCCTCTCGGGCTACGCCTCGGGGTCCTGGGGCCCCCGACCGGCGGAGACGCTCATCGAACGCGACGGCCGGCAGTGGCGCACGCCATGAGCCAGGCCCGCCTCGACGGCGCCGTGGGCGAGCGGGCCGTCCCCGCCGGCGCGGGGGCAGCGGTCGCTACCGATGGGCCCCAGGCCGTCGAGGTGTGGCAGCGGGCCAACGTCGGCCTCGGCCAGGTCCTGGCCTCCCTGCCCGAGCTGCGCCGCAAGGCGTCGGGCCGTGAGGCGGGCACCCGTACCGCGGTAATGACCCTGGTCATGGTGGCCGGCGTCGACGAGGACGCCGAGGAAAGCGCTACCTCGTTCCGCTCCCTGGGCGGTCATCATCCCTGCCGGGTCGTAGTGCTGCGGCCCGAACCCGACAGCACGCCCGCCATCGACGCCCGGGCCTGTCTATGGCGGGCACAGCCCACCGGTGAGGACGAAGACCACCCGGTGTTCTTCGAGGAGATCCACCTGCGGATCGGCGGGCAGGCCGCCTCGCACCTGTCCTCGATCGTGGCCCCGTTCGTGCTGGCGGACCTGCCCGTGGTGATGTGGTTCCCGCATGTGCTCCCCGACCCCGCCGACCCTCTCCTACGGCTGGCCTCGGCGGTGCTGGTCGACACCCGCTCCATCGGCCCCGAGCCCGAGGCCATAGGGCACTCCTACCGGACCCTGCTCGAGCTGGCCAACCACCAGCCCGTGGTGGACCTGTCGTGGGTGCGCCTGCAACCGTGGCGCGAGCTACTGGCGGGCCTGTTCGAGCCCGAGCACAACCGGGAGTTCCTTCCCGGCGTCCACCTGGCCTCGGTCCGGGGCAAGCCCGGGCCCCGCCACATGCTCGGGGGGTGGCTGCTGTCCCAGCTCGACCTGCGCGCCCGCGAGCTCGTGCTGGAGGACGCCAAGCACGTCGCCATCACCCTGGCCGCCGATTACCAAGGTGAAGAAGGCAAGTTCGAGGTCACCCGCGACGACCGCCTGCGGGCGGTTTGGGCCCAGGCAACTCTCTCGGGCGGCGTATCACAACGCCAGGGGCTGCCCCTGCCGGACGACTCGCTTACGTCCGCACTGTCCAGCGCCGTGTCCAACCTGAGCGCAGACCGGGTGTGGGAGCGGGCGCTGGCGTCTGCGGCAATCCTGGCTCCTTAGGTGCCGCTAGGGTCTAGGCGGTGAACGGAGAGCTCGTAGTTGTCGATGACCTACCTGGTGCCTTCACAGCCGAAGTGCTCTCCGCCTTCGCCAACCGGCCCGGGGAGGAGTTCGACATCGCCCTGTCGGGCGGGGAGACGGCCCGCGCCTGCTACGAGCGGCTGGCCAGCGACGGCGCCCAGGCCATCGACTGGCTCGTCGTCAACTTTTTCTGGGGCGACGAGCGCTGCGTGCCGCCTGACCACATGGACTCCAACGAACTGCTGGGCCGCCAAGCCTTGCTGGAGAAAGTGGGGGCGGCCAACGCCGTCTACCCGATGCGGTGCGACGAGGGCCTCGACGCCTACCAGCTCCGCGTCGGCGAGGTCGGCCAGCTCGACGTCGTCCACCTGGGCATGGGCGCGGACGGCCACACGGCCAGCCTCTTTCCGGGCTCCCGAGCCCTGGACGCCGACCCCGGCCAACTGGTCAGCTTCAACGAGGACCCCAGCGGGCGCAACAAGCACCCCCGCATGACCCTTACCTACGCCGGTATCTCCCGTGCCCGCCTAGTGATCTTCACCGTGGCCGGGGAGTCCAAGCGGCCGGCGCTAGAGGCCGTCATGGCCGGTGACGACCTGCCCGCGGCCCGGGTCCGGGCCGGGCGAGTGCTTTGGCTCGTCGACCGCGCCGCCGCTCCCGCCGGCTACTCAGGCTCGCGCCGGTGACACAACCTCCGGACACCAGCGGCCTTACACCGCCGGCCAGTGGGCACGGGCGCGGCCCGCGCCCGGGTGGCCCCGTACTGGACGCGCGGGTCGAGTCCCTCCTCGACGAGCTTAAGGTGACCTCCAATCGCGACCAACTGCGGGAACTGTTCGTCTCCGTCGTGCGCGTGGCCCAGGACGGCCTCGAGCGTCTCGACCTGAAAATCGCCAATGCCGCCCTACGGGAGATAATCGAGGGCTTCGAGGTTTTTGCCCCCTACCGTTCCGTCCC
>Ga0182027_10012584_pt1 | contig 11877 bp, 9 predicted proteins | sample 712E1DmetaG_FD_121300 | JGI IMG/M metagenome (GOLD analysis project Ga0182027, IMG submission 121300) | Permafrost microbial communities from Stordalen Mire, Sweden - 712E1D metaG (Illumina Assembly) | ecosystem: Environmental > Terrestrial > Soil > Wetlands > Permafrost | place: Sweden...
ACGGCGCTCTGCACTGCGGAGTTGCTGGTCATGCTGGCGATTGGGCTGGTGAGATTGCGGGATCCGGAGACCGGTCTGCCGACCCGCTCAACGACGGCAACCCTGGTGCTGGTTCCAGTTCTTGCAGCGGCATTCACTCTTGCCGTGGGATGGGAGCGCGTCTGGCTGCGTTTTCAGCAGAATGACCCGTATCTGGTGCGCCGGGAGTTTATAGAGGCTGCAGCGGACATGGCGAAGCATCGGCCGCTGACCGGTTATGGCCTGGGGACATTTCCGGAGGTCTATCAACGATATGCGATCAAGGACTTTCCTTTTTACGCCAACCATACCCACAATGACTGGGCGGAGTTTGCGGCCGACGGCGGAGTTCCTTTTCTACTGCTGGTACTGATTCCTTTTGCCGTTGCTGTCCCCACAGCCGTTCGCAACCCCTGGGGGCTGGGGCTGATCGCTATCATGTTGCATGCGTGCGTGGATTATCCTTTTCCGCGCCCCGCGGTCTCAGGCTGGATGTTTGTCATGCTCGCACTTCTCTATATGACGCGAACGCGGGATGGGACAAGCCAGCGGAAAGCCAGGCCGAGCGATTGAGATGGCGCATCCGCGCTGGAGTCTGCTTAAGCAATACAACAGCAATCTTGCTGTCCCGTTCATTTAAGTTGGCTCCAACGAATACGCGGGCTACGCGGGGGAACAGGTGAGGGCAGAATTCACTGCGCCGGAATCCTCTGAAGGGCTTCGCTCCGTCGTGAGATATCGTAGGAAAAACAAGAATATGATAAATGCCGCCGCGAAGATTGAGATCACGAACAATCGGCGGACCAACCGCCTTTTCGCACTAGTGTGTTTGAACTTTAGGGGCCGGTGGGTGTGTTTATTTGATTGAACCACCCGCTCCAGGCCGAATTGAGTGGGAACTGAAGCAAAGAAACGCTGCCGGCACTTGTGGCAGCGGAACGCAGTACGCCCGCAAACCCGCTGGAAGATGTCGCTCCAGCGAGTGCTTCTCGATGCGCGGATTTCGGAACTACCGCATTCTGGACAAGTCATGGCTTAGGGCGGCCCTGAATTTGTGTTGATAGTACCACGAGCATACCCGAAATTCGCGATGTCCCGAGAGTACGCCGGTATACAAGACGCAGCCGAAGGAGCGAGGCGTCCGGTGGAACTGAGAACGCCAGTTCCGCGTGCTTCACTGCATCGCTGGAGAGATCAGGAGACTCCGCGAGGGCCGTATTCGACCTTGCATCGATAATCTGCCACCGTATTCCCGTAGACGGCGGGATGTCCGTTGTGTGGTATGCGTAGGCCATTGTGTAGTTGCCGGGCGTCAGGGCCACAGTCTGCTCTGCGACAATGCAGCTCTCTGGTTGGCTCCCGGTAAATTCCGTCTCCAGGCCCGAAGATCCCGGCCAGGAATGAAGGCCAGGATACTCCGGAAGGGACCAGTCGAAACTTACTGGCAGCGGTTCCCGCACGAAGTCGGCGTTGTTGGGCACAGTGGTATCGGCAACGACCCATTGCTCCCCGATCAACAAATGCCACAACGCATTGGCCGCAGCCACATCATCGACGGCAACCAACCGGTTTACAACAGAGAACAACAGAGGACGATCCAATTCCGGATCACCGGAATGGACCAGGCGCGCAGCAACGCTGGCGACGGCAGAGAGTTGTTCCTTTGTGAGCAGAAAACTAACGTACTGGCGGATCAGCTCGGGCTTCTCGTTCAGGATTGCCCCGCTAATCTTTTCAGGATCGTGCGACACGCGCCAGCACAGCTCAAAGAGCGGCCCAACATCGTCGGCTGGCATTGTGGCAGCGCTGCGAGCCCATGCCCAAAATGCCGGCATATTGTCACGTCGAAAATAGTAGTTGGCAAGGCTCCAGCGAGGCAGATAGGTATGGTCTACAGCATAGGCGTCCAGCAGCGCCGCCTCGGCTCTGGCAAAGTCCCCCTCGGCCTCATATTGCAAACCCAACTCTATATCCGCCTGTGCATCGTAGCGGTTAAGGCGCAGCGAAGTGCTCAGGAGCTCACGGGCATGCCTGCGATCAAACTGGGCAAGTCGCATATAGTACTCCCAACCATCGGGCACCAGACGAATCGCCGAGCGCACTGATCCTTCGGTGTCCTTCTGGAACTGGTAGTCCGCACAAGCGAATTTCCACGAGTACCAGATTCCGAGGCAGCACACACCCGCAACGATAATTCGCAGTGCAATCCCAGCCGAGCGGTAAAGAATAGCCATCATGGTCAAACCGAAAGCATAGCACCAGAAACAAAGCTGTCAAACCAAGTCCCGCGCGCAACTCCGCCGAGCTGCTGCGGAACTCAAACTGGAGAATTCAGATCATCCCATCTTGTGATGCCAAAGGGTCTCCGTGAGTCGAGGACTCCACGTCAAATACAACAGGAAAAAGCCCTTGCATCCTTGTTTTTATTCCTTTTCTGTCTGTGCTCGGAGTATTGTTGTATGACACATGTATGACGTAATTGATTGATTTTAAAGAAGAGTATCTTGCAGGGAGCCCGATTCTGGCGTATACAGGAGGTAACAGTGCCGATGCTTGAAGAGTGTCGTGTATGTATCGCGCGCTGGGGAGGCTAGAGATGTTCAAGAAACTGCAAGTTGTGGCTGCTCTGTTGTCTTTATTGTCCTATACAGCAGCCGGGACAGTCTCGATTGGCACCGCCAGCGCTCGTGGTGACATACGCGTGGACAACAATGCGGTGAAGGGTAATGCTACGCTCTTCGACGGATCGGTGGTGGAAACCGGGCAGGCTACCGCGGATCTGCGCCTGGACAAAGGCGCGGAGATCACGATGTCTACCAGCTCGCGCGGCACCTTGTATCGCGACCGCATTGTGCTGCAGCAGGGCGAAAGCGAGCTGGCTACACACAGTTCATTCCAGGTCGAGGCGAATGGTTTGCGCGTGACGCCTAATCAGCCCGATTCGCGCGGAGTGGTTTCGCTGGGAAAAGGAAACACCGTGGAAGTTGCGGCGCTGAATGGCAGTTTCGGGGTTACGAATGATCGTGGAATCCTGTTGGCGAACGTCCACCCGGGCCGCGCAATGTCATTCGCTATAAAGACGAGCGAATCCCCCTCATCCTTCCAAGGCGTAGGTTTGGTTAGCTACGAGAATGGCCATTACTATCTCACCACAGACGCAGATTCGAAGTATGAATTAACCTGTAAGGATTTTAAGAAGTATAAAGACACGAAGGTTGTTGTTTCGGGTAATTTGCCTTCTGCAATTGCGCAGGTGGGAGGCGTCGCCACACCTGCGCTTTGTGTGAGCTCGATAGCGATTAATGGAGCTACTGGGCTGTCGGGAACTACGTGGTTAATCATCGGCGGAGTGCTTGTCGGTGCCGGTGTCGGGATTGGGCTTGGCGTTTACGAGTCCAACAAATCCACTCCTCCGGCAAGTCGCTAACTCCTGGTACAGAGCCTCAGGCTGTCGAGCCGCTACGGAGATCAGGTTCAGGTGATGATCTCACGATGCCCGGATAGCCGGGACATCGTGACTTTGTGCGATCAGGGTGTCTATGATTGTGCCCTATTGCCGCATAGCTGAGCTGCCAGACCTCCTCATTGGGTAAATACCGAAAACCTTCCTGCCGGATCTCCATCGCCCAAGGTTGTCCAGCTTTCGCGAACGCCGCACCGGAGGGCCAACTCTCGGGACAAAGTGTCATACAAATGAGGTATTTTTCTTGTTATTCGATTTCATCTAGAACCGCCTAAGCTTCCAAGTGACTGAATACAAAAGCACATCAGAGACAGGCACTAAAGAAATAAATGTCAGGCAACTGTCTCACAATTTCATGCATCTCTCAAAGAGCATGGGCGAGTTTTATGCCATTCTGAATTTGCCCCATGCTAAGGCGCTGTAGTTCCCCCGCTAGTCAGCGCACAGATAAAAACAAATTCGCACTTGTTTGGGAAGTGCGCCATGTTTAGCTATCGTCCCTAGAGAGGAATGGGACCGACGGGGGCGTAGCCTGCCCTAAATGCGTCTCCAAATTCCAATTAAATAAAAACAGCCCAAGGCAACAAATCGGCAATGAACTGCTACCTGTTCAGTCTCAGGCAAAAACAAAAACTGACCGGAATCTCTATCCGGCCTCTGAATTCGAAATGACAGTCCTGAAACCGCGATCGCGCATGATCAGTGTTCGTCTCTCTGAAGAGGAGTATTCCGCTCTCAGACATCTCTGTTCAGTAACCGGCGCACGCAGCGTGTCGGATCTTACGCGCGATGCCATGCGTGGGCTTCTGAATAGTGCGAGTCGAGAAGACACGTTTGGCATACCCACGGACGAGTTTCGCACTCAGATGAGAAGTCTGGATCGGAAGATAGAACAACTGGCGACGGAATTCACAACATTCAAGACCAACGGTACCCACTGAGCAGGATCGTAGAAGTTCGAACGGCCCACAGGCCACATGGGTATACGTAAGCTGCCGCACACCGGCATTCGGGAGTCGTTCATGAGATGCTTAACCATTTCGCTACTGGCAATTGCGGTTGCCAGCTCAGTTTCGGCACAGCAGCAGAATACGTCCAGCCATGTGGGTTCAGGAACAACCTCCTTCAGCGAAAGCTCCAATCTTCCTGTCGAGAAAATTGGAAGAGACGATCTGATCGGCATTACAGTCTACGATTCACCGGAATTAACTCGTGCCGTTCGAGTGGACACTGACGGCAACATCCGCTTGCCAATGGTTCAGCAGCATATCAAGGCGGCGGGTCTCTATCCTGCTGAGCTTGAGAAGGCAATCGCAACGGTCTTGATTGGGGAGAACGTGCTGGTAGACCCAATTGTTACTGTGTCGGTTGTCGAGTACCGCAGCCGCCCAATCACCGTTACCGGGGCGGTAAAAAGCCCAGTGACGTTTCAGGCCACAGGGACAGTGACATTGCTTGAGGCAATTTCACGAGCAGGAGGACTTGCCGACAATGCCGGCTCGGAAATCCTCGTGAGCCACCCGCCGTCGGGCACGAACGACAAATCGGTTACCCTGACGGAGCGAATTCCGGCGCGCGCTCTTTTTAACACTGAGAATCAGGCTTTGAATCTGGAGTTGCATGGTGGAGAAGATATTCGTGTTCCCGAGTCCGGCCGGATCTTCGTTGCAGGCAATGTAAAACATCCAGGCGTGTTTGCTATTACGGATGGTTCCCAAAGCAGCGTCCTCAGGGCACTGGCACTCTCAGAAGGATTGGAATCATTTTCCGGGCACACAGCATACATCTACCGTATCGAAGGCAATGGTAGCAAAAACGAGATTCCAATCGATGTGAAAAAGATAGTGGCGCGTAAATCCCCTGACGTACCACTGTATGCCAACGACATGCTTTACATTCCGAATAAGGCAGGAATGCAAGCTAGTGCGAAGGTTCTTGCAATAGCCGCGGGGACTGGTCTCGGTGTCGCCGCCCTAATGCTCTATGCAACACGATAGGTTTTCCGAGAAGAGGATCCATGTCTGAACAAGCAAGATTGCCGGAGATTGTTCCTCCTGTGCAGTCTAACAATCTGCCGCCTGTGGCCTATTATCCGTCAATTGCGCCGCAGCAGGAATTCGAAGCGGAAGCGCCGGCGGTTCCCCTATCGCACTATCTCTGGATTGTGCGCCGGCATCGCTGGAGGATCGTGGCCTTCGTTGCGACCTGCGTTCTTGCCACCGCAATAGTCTCCGCGCGGCTGCAACCTATTTATGAGTCGACAGCCACTGTGGACATTGACCGCCAGGCTCCGCCTGAAGTTGTCGGTCAAGATTCCACGCGCTCAGCTGGCGATGACACGGAAGCATTCATTGCTACGCAAATCAAGCTCATTCAGTCGGACTCAGTGCTGCGTCCGGTGGCTGAGCAGTACCATCTGCTGAATATCGATACGCAGTCTAACCATCTGAACCCGCAGAAGGTGCAGGAGATGGCGGCAGCCCCGGTTTCCCTGAGTCAACTTAAAGTGACCCGGCCGACCGGCACCGATCTTCTGCTCATCAACTATCGATCCACAGATCCGCGCTTGTCTGCTGATGTGTCCAATGCGATTGCAAACTCGTATCTCGCACACACATATAACATCCGGATTCGGTCGTCTGCCAGCTTATCGTCGTTCATGGAAAAGCAGCTCGATGAACTGAAAGCAAAGATGGAGCAGTCCAATCTTGCCCTGGCGCAGTTTGAAAAAGATCTGGATGTGATCAATCCGGAAGATAAATCGAACATTCTTTCAGCGCGGCTCCTGCAACTGAACACGGAGTATACAAATGCTCAGGCCGAAAGAGTCAGCAAAGAAGCAGCTTGGGAGGCCATAAAATCCGGTTCTGTTGCAGCCGCCCAGGTTTCATCGCAGGGAGAATCGCTCACAAAGCTCAGCGATACTCTGAACCTGGCGCACCAGCACTTTGCACTGGTCAAGTCGACCTACGGCTCGACCCACCCGGAATACCGCAAGGCCGCTTCGGAACTGGCAGAAGTGGAGAGGCAGTTCGACGACACGCGCAACAATATCGCCGAGAGAGTCGCAGTGCAATATCGTCAGGCGCTGAGTCGCGAGCAGATGCTCCAAAAGACCGTTGCAGACACCAAGGCGGAATGGGACCATCTCAACTCCCGCTCGTTTGAGTATCAGCAGTTGAAGCGGGAGGCCGATGCTGACAAGGCCTTGTACGACGAGTTGATCAAGAAGATTCGGGAGTCGGACATTAATGCCGGTTTTCAGAATAACAACATCAGCATTGCCGATGCGGCACGGCCGCCATTGCACCCGGTGTTTCCCAATATGAAGCTGAATCTCCTCATGGCGCTTCTCGCTTCGACCCTCCTGGCCATCGGCGCCGCCGTGCTGTTGGACTCTCTCGATACGACGCTCCGCGATCCTCAGGAGGCCAGCCGGTTTCTCGGCGTGGATGTCATCGGGACCATGCCCGTTGACCGCGCCGCCGCTCTGCTACCAAGACCAAGCGCACCGGCAGGGACTCCGGCCATTGTGCCAACGGCCGTTCCAGGCCGTAACCGTGGCGGATACTATAAAACAACCTCCGATTTCGAAGAAGCCGTTCGGACGATTCGCAACACTATTCTTCTCTCCGACTTTGAGGGGCGGCTCCGCTCCATCGCCCTTACAAGTGCTACCCCCTCTGAAGGCAAGTCGACCATAGCGGCGCACCTTGCCATCGCCAATGCCGATCGTGGCAAGAAAACGCTGCTTGTAGATGGCGACCTGCGGCGTCCCAGCCTCCACTCTAAATTCGGGTTTAACCCGAAAGAGGGTCTTTCCAATGTGTTGACTGGAGAATTGGCCTGGCAGGATGTAGTTCTTCCAGTTGAGGGCAAGCCGAACTTGAGCCTGCTTCCGTCTGGGCCCGGCTCCCATCGCGCCGCCGATCTCATTGGCCCGCGGCTCTCCTCTCTGCTGGACGAATTCGCCAAGGAATACGACCTGGTGATTCTGGATTCGCCGCCCTTACTGGGATTTGCGGAGTGCCTCCAAATGGCTACCGCCGCCGATGGAGTGCTCATTATCAGCCTGGCTGGAGAAACCAGGCGCAAGGCTGTTGCAGAGGTGATCTCCGTACTGCACCGGCTCCGTGCCAATATCGTTGGAGTGGTCCTGAATCAGGTTAGCCAGAACACATCTTCGGATGGCTACTCATACTATGGGAATTACCGCTATGGGCATTACGGCTACGGAAAAACCGAGAAATCGGAGGGATGATCCGAACCATGGCCGCCTCTTGCGAAACGACTACGCTCGGCGTCGAGCATTGCTCTCAAGGTGAGAACAGCGTCATGAATGCCCCGGAAACCCAACTTAGTCCCAGCGAGGAACCCTCCGTTCACATCCTCGGCTCGCGCGTTCACCTCGTCTCGGCGGCGCGGACGGTCGATCACATCGAGAGCTGGATTCGCATGCGCGATGGCCGGTGCCGCCAGGTGATCGCGACTGGCTTCCACGGGCTGCTGGAGGCGCACAAGAACCCCGGCATCCATTCGATTCTGAACGGGGCGGAGCTTTGGGTGCCCGACGGCATCGCGCCAGTCTGGTTGGCCCGGATGCACGGCCACCGCAACGCCATCCGTACGCCGGGCGCCGAAATCATGGCTGAGTTTCTCCGGCGTTCTGACAAGAAAGGCTACAGCAGCTATTTTTACGGCGATACGGAACAGACTCTCGCAGCTTTGTGCGCGACAGTTACGCGTAACTTCCCAGGGCACAGAATTGCCGGTGCCTATTCCCCGCCCTTCCGGCCACTGACAACTGAGGAGGAAGCCGCAATCGTGGAGCGGATCAATGCCGCTCGGCCGGACGTTCTCTGGGTCGCGCTGGGTATGCCCAAACAGGATATCTGGATTCACGACAGGCTGAAGAATCTCAAAGTGCCGGTAGCCATCGGCGTCGGCGCCGCATTTGCCTTTGTCGCCGGCACAGTCCCCCGCTGCCCGGAGTGGATGGGCCGCGCCGGCTTCGAATGGGTCTACCGGTTTCTGAAGGAGCCCAGGAAACTCTGGCGTCGCGACTTGTTCGACGGCCCCCGTTTCCTCTTTTGTGCGGGTATGGAGTTCTTCAGAAAATAAAGCCTGATGCCTAATTGCCAACTGATGTCGCTAGACAGTGTACTACGACATTATCACCGACATTAAGAAGAGCCATTGAATGAGCAGCCCAAAACAAAGTGTATTCGTGCACAAATTCGCAGACGTTTCCTCTTGTGCCATCGGCGATGGTACCAGGATCTGGCAGTTTGTCGTAGTACTTCCCGGAGCGAAAATCGGAGCGGACTGCAATATTTGTGCGCATGTTTTCATTGAAGACGATGTTGTAATTGGAGATCGGGTTACGATCAAGTGCGGTGTCCAGTTGTGGGACGGTCTTCGCGTGGGAAACGATGTATTCATTGGTCCCAACGCAACTTTTACAAACGATCTTTTCCCTCGTAGCAAGAAGTACCCGGATAAGTATTTAGAGACGATCATAGAGGACGGAGCTTCAATCGGGGCCGGAGCGGTAATTCTTCCCGGCCTCTCAATTGGGGCGGGAGCACTTGTCGCTGCTGGCGCGGTTGTAACCAGGAGTGTCGAACCTCGAAGTCTTGTCTGTGGTAACCCTGCAAAACACGTCAGATTCGTCTGAAAGGCAGAGACACGTGAGCATTGAACATTGTAAAATTATCGATTTACCGAAGATATCAGACCCGAGGGGAAACCTAACCTTCATCGAAGGAGGTCATCAAGTCCCCTTTGATATTCAGCGGGTTTACTATCTGTATGACGTGCCAGGCGGTTCGGAACGCGGCGGCCACGCCCACAAGGGATTACACCAGCTCATTATCGCCATGTCTGGCAGCTTCGATGTGATCCTGGATGATGGCGAGAATAAGAAGCGCATCCATCTTAATCGCTCCTACAATGGCCTCTATATTTGCCCGATGATCTGGCGAGAGCTGGACAACTTCTCTTCCGCGTCTGTCTGCCTGGTGCTGGCATCCAATTATTACGATGAAGCTGATTACTATCGCGATTACGACGAATTCACGCGGGCACGGAGCCAAGGATGACTGTCCCATTTCTTGACCTTGGAGCGGCCTACTGCGAGATTCAGGCCGAGCTAGAGTCTGCAGTTCTCGCATCTTTACGTTCCGGCTGGTACATCGGTGGGCAGGACGTAGAGGCCTTCGAAGAGGAATTTGCAACTTTCACAGGAACCCGGCATTGCATCGGTATCGCCAACGGATTGGACGCACTGCGCCTTGCGCTGGTTGCCATGGGGATTGGCGTTGGAGATGAGGTCATTGTCCCGGCCAATACTTTCATAGCCACGTGGCTGGCCGTCAGTCAGTCCGGTGCGACGCCTATTCCCGTAGAGTCGTTGGAATCGACCTACAACCTCGATCCGAGCAGGATTGATGCGGCCATTACGCCCCGCACTAAGGCCATTCTGCCGGTACATCTGTATGGCCAGCCGGCGGATCTGGACCCGATTCTCGCTTTGGCGCGCAAGCATGGACTGCGCGTCCTGGAAGATGCTGCGCAAGCACACGGCGCTTGCTATAAAGGCAAACGGATCGGCGGCCATGGAGATGTTGTGGCGTGGAGTTTCTATCCCAGCAAAAACTTAGGCGCTCTGGGCGATGCAGGCGCTGTGACAACAAACGATCAGGAGCTTGCTGACCGAGTTCGAGTATTGCGCAATTACGGCTCAAGAGTAAAGTATATGAATGAAGTAAAGGGCTGCAATAGCCGCCTGGACCCGGTGCAAGCTGCTGTTTTGCGGGTCAAGCTCAAGCATCTGGACGAATGGAATGCTCGCCGGGCTGCAATTGCCGCACGCTACACAGCGGAGTTGGCGGATGCGGGGTTGGTACTGCCCACAGTGCCGGCGTGGGCTGAACCCGTTTGGCACCTTTATGTAGTGCAACATGCAAAGCGGAATGAATTACAAAAGGCTCTGCTGGAAGCTGGCATTGGGACGCAGATACATTACCCAATTCCACCGCATCTGCAAGAGGCGTATCGAGACGCGGGTTATGCCGCGGGCCGGTTTCCCATTGCGGAGAGCATGGCCAATCGCCTGCTGAGCCTACCCATGGGTCCGCAGCTCCAACCAAAAGATGTGGAAGTAGTCATATATAACCTCCTCAAGGACAAGTAAGACTGATTCCCGAATGATCCACTTTGGCGGTTTCATAAACGGAATCGCGGACAACAGGCATCGGAGATTGAAGTTCCGACATGATTGATATGCAGGACTTGTCGAAAAAGAGCGTGCTGCCTGTATCCGTGATCATTCCCATCTACAATGCGGAATCGACCTTGGAGAGATGCGTAAGATCGATAAATGCAGGACTATTGCCGCAGGAAATCATCATTATAGACGACGCTTCGGTGGATGAATCGGGGCTAGTGGCTAATAGGTTGGCAAATGTCTATAGTAATATCAAACTCATTTCTCGTTCGACAAACGGCGGCGCCGCTGAAGCGCGCCGTGACGGCTTTTGGGCTGCACAGTGTGATTATGTCTCATATGTGGACGCGGACGACTACATAGAAGATGGCGCGTTAGAGGAAGCCTATAATATGCTCGTCGAAACAGACTCCGACCTATGTGTTTGGCAATTATGGCGTTCCGAGAATGATCATACATTTGAGGCTATCGACTTAAGTAAGGTTCCTTTCCCTATAACAGGCCGAAAGGCAGCGGAGCTTACACTTGGACATTGGTCGATTCCCGCGTCGGGCGTGGGCAAGAAAGAGATTTACCTGAAAGCCTACGCTGGCTTTTCTATGGTCTCGATGAACGCGGATGAACTCATCACAAGGCTGGCATTTTTAAAATGCAGGAAAGTTGCTTCCTGCAATAAGAAATATTATTATGTGGCAAATCTGCAATCAACTACGAGAACAATTCATTCTCGGCACCTCACTGTTCTTGATTCGGACTTATGGTTACTCGAGTTTTGCAAAGCTTTTGGTCCCAATAAGTTTAGACAACAATTGGGATGGTGCATGAGTAATATGTGGAATCTCTTTCGGCTAAGGGAAAGGATCGGGATCGAGGAAACCCGGGGGAAGCTGAGGCGTTTCACGTTCGATGTATGTTTTGTTTCCGGATTCTTTCCTGGAATTCTGTTTGAGGGCAAACCTCTGCTAAAATTCATTATTGTAGGTCTCTATTGCCGTATTCCGCTCTTTCGGAAATGGTGATCTTCCCCAAAGATGGATATTACAGGTCTAGGAACTTGTTGAAATACCCGCGCATTTCGGCGACAAAACAGTAGTCTGTTTCATCCAATCGGTATGCGTGGAGATGAGCGGGTTCAGGATGGGATGTTCAGTTATGTTTCGTTGGAGCA
>Ga0182027_10012585_pt1 | contig 11877 bp, 10 predicted proteins | sample 712E1DmetaG_FD_121300 | JGI IMG/M metagenome (GOLD analysis project Ga0182027, IMG submission 121300) | Permafrost microbial communities from Stordalen Mire, Sweden - 712E1D metaG (Illumina Assembly) | ecosystem: Environmental > Terrestrial > Soil > Wetlands > Permafrost | place: Sweden...
GACCCATTCTATTTAGATTAATCTAAAAGCTGGAGTTGATCAGCAGGCTTGGTATTAGAAATATTAAGTTTCCCGGCAGGTAACTCAATAACCTTCTTAGAATTCCAATACGTGCGGCTAATTCTATTGGGGCTAAAATTTGGCAGGGTATCAATAACTTTATAGTCTTTGTCTACGAAGAGTATGTCTATAGGAAAATGCATAAAAAAAGTATGCACAGAATTGCAGGGATCCAGGATGATTGCCTGATTGGGCAAAAAAACCTTCCTTCCTAATAAACCCTTAATTCTGGTAAAGAAAGTTTTAGCAATAAAAACATCTTCGGCTAGAATAACATTTTGGGTTTGATTGATCAGGCGCATAGATGTTTCTTATGGCTTGGTAGGCTTAAATATCTCATCCGCAATAGATATCCCGCGTACGCGGATTTCATCTAAAAATGTAGGTTTATAACCAGTGGCAGTAAAATACCCCTGAACCTTACCCTGGACATCTACTCCGGTTTGCTTAAAAATAAATATATCATTCAAATTTATGTGCACCTCATCTTTCATTCCGGCAACCTCGGCAATACCCATAACTTTTCTTGAACCGTCGGAGAGCCTGGCAGTATGCACAATTACATCGACTGCCGAAGCCACCATTTCACGGATTGCCCTTACCGGAAGCTCAATACCGGACATAAGAATCATTGAATCCAGGCGGGACAAAACATCAGCGGTAGAATTTGCATGAATCGTAGTCATTGAACCATCATGCCCGGTATTCATGGCCTGCAACATATCCAATGATTCAATCCCGCGGCATTCGCCAACAATAATTCTATCCGGACGCATACGCAGAGTATTACGAAAAAGATCGCGGATCGTCAGGCTCCCTTTGCCTTCGATATTCGGCGGGCGGGATTCTAGCCTTACCCAATGCTGTTGATTCAATTTGAGCTCTGCGGCATCTTCCAAAGTAATAATCCGTTCTCCTTCGGGAATAAATTCTGAGAGGGCATTTAACACCGTAGTTTTTCCTGAACCGGTTCCTCCGGAAACAATCATATTTTTACGAGACAACACGCAAGCTTTAATAAACTCTGCCATCGCCGGAGTAAGCGCCCCGAAATCCAACAAATCCGTTATCCTATATCTTTCTTTACGAAATTTTCTGATGGTCAATGTCGGCCCAGTTAAAGACAACGGAGAAATAATCGCGTTAACTCTTGAGCCATCGGCAAGCCGGGCATCGACCATCGGCACAGATTCATCGATACGCCTGCCGATAGGGGCGATAATTCTCTCGATAATTGTCCGCACTTGTTCATTCGAAAGAAACTTCTTACTCGTTAACTCAATCTTTCCGTGACGCTCAACAAAAACCTCATCTTTATTATTAACCATAATATCGGTAACATCCGGATCCGCTAATAAATCTTCTAAAACACCCAGGCCCAAGGCCTCATCTAAAATTTCTTTGATCAGTTTCTTTCTTACGTCTTGCGACGGAATAAAACTCCCTGCCTCCTCGACCAAAAGATTACTAACCACTGCTTCGGCTTTATCTTTTAATTCTTTGGCTTTTTTACGGTCGCTAAAAACTTTAAGATCCAGTTTTTTAATATTCATGCTTTCCAGAAGACGGCTATGTATCCGGCGCTTAAGGATTAAAATCTCATCCTTGTCTTCGTTGGCATCCGGCTCAAGCACCGCTTCCATTAAATCCTGCCCTTCCCAAAATTGCCCGGGCTTTTCCATCTTAATTTCTTTCATCTTGATCTGGTCAAGGTTCTTACGCTCGATAAACATCGTCTTATTCAAGATCAAGGTGTTGGCTATTTCAAAAAAAGCCGAGGCAATCTTTGAACGCGGAGAATCAATAACTACGGGCACTCCTAAATTAACCGCCTGATTAACCAGCTTTCCATCCGACGGAATCTTTCCAATAATATCTACAGGCAGATGCACCCGAATCTCCTGCCAACTTATACTAGATAAAGAATCAGCCCTGTTTAGCAAGAGTTTAATCATGCTTAAAGGAAAATGTAAAAACTGCAAAGTGTCTAAAGCCCATTTGGTTTGATAAACCGAAAGTACATCCGGAGTCGCGATGAGAAGAATGAGATTGGCCTGATTTAAGGTACAGAGAAACACATCGCTAAAACTCTTACCCGCATCCACCACAATATAATCATAATCTTTATCGAGGAAATTAAATATTTCAGGAAATTTTTCAGGATACAGATACCCGGATTGCTGCGGTTTTAAAACTCCGGCGAGAAAATCAACATTATTGAATTTAGTTTTAACGATAAAATCCTGCTTTTTAGTCAGTTGCGGTTGCTTGGTAAGAAAACCCATCAGATCCGCCATGCACTTCTGGGGGGCAAGGCTAAGCATGTGCGCCATATCGCCGACTACCTGCGTATCCAAATCAATCAAGCAGACGCGATTACCCTCTTTAGCCAGGGAGACAGCCAGATTAGCAGCAATCAGCGTTTTACCAACACCGCCTTTAGTGCTAAAAATTACTATTATTTTCGCCATCTTATTCTAGTTGGTAAATTATCGGAATATCCACCCAAACTTCTTGCTCCTTAATTTCTGGAGGAAACGGGGGATAGGGGGTAGCTTCTTGGGCCGTTTTAAGCGCAGCATCGTCGAGCACCCGGTAGCTGGAGGCTTCTTTTATTTTTGTATCTAATAAATCTCCTTGCGGTGAAAGCTTAAGGCTTAATTTCACTGTTCCCTGAAAACCTGCCTCTTTGGCCGGAGCCGGATAAACAAGATTATTCAAAATTTTACTCTGTACTATTTTTGAGTATTTTAAAAGTGGGTCCTTTATTTTATCGTCGATAATTGAAGGAATACTGATATTAGCCCGAGCTGTAGGCTTTAATTCAGTCAGCGGTTTTTCCTGCTGAACCACTAAACGCGGGGTAAGCGTAATAAATAATTCGGTATCATTAACCTTATCAGTATCGGATTTCCAGCCCTGTCTAGTAGTTTTTTGCCTAAAAAACAAACCCAGAACCGGAATATCAGAAAGCCAAGGCATTCTTCTTAAATCCTCACTGGATTTTTTCTTAATTAAACCACCTAAAGCCATGGTCTGACCATCATCAAGGAAAAGCTCAGTGGTAGCGGTGCGCTTGGTCATCGTATAGGCTAAAGCATAAGTAGTTTGAACTGTCTCTCCCACTTCGCTAACTTCCACATCAAGATTAAGATGTATGCGGCCGGATTCTTCTAACCTTGGTTTAACATTTAAAATCACACCATATTCTTTGTACTCAACTGAAGCGCCGGTAGTTGCTCCGGTTGAAGATGCACCGCTGGTGCCAGGAGTAACTGAACCGCTTAACACCGGCACTTCTCCTCCTACAAGTAACTTAGCTTCTTTACCGCTCTGGCAGGAAAGCCGCGGACGGGAAAGAATGCGCGCTTTACCTTCCTGGATTAAAGCATCTAGTTTTAACGTATAGGCATCCCGCGTCATATCAGCAATCTTAAATAATTTTGCAAAAGAGTTCGTCCCAAAGTTAATTCCCAGAGAATTTATTCCCGGAGCACCTGCCTCAGTTAAATTAATCGAACCTGGCCAAGTAAGCCCCAGCGTATCCTGAGATCCCCGGTTTAATTCAATTACCTGGACATCAATCTCAATCACCGCCTCTTCTTCTTTTACGGAAATTAAATCTACAGCTTTATTTTTTAACGGCGCTAAAGCCAAAGCAATTCTATCTTTATCTTTAGCAAGTTTTACACTACCTAAAAGTAATACCCTGTCTTCTTCATCTTCAGCCTTAGTATAAACATCAGGTAAATTCAATGATGAAAGCATATTATCAATACGGCGCTTAATTTCATTAGTATCCTCGGTAAATACCCGTAAACGATAAGACTGCTCACCAAAATTATCCCAATAAATAAGTGTTGTATTTCCGGCGGCCTTAGGATTAACAGTAAGCTCATTTTTGCTAAGATTAGTCACATCTGCAATCGCCGGATTACCAATTGCCACTCGCTTAAGAGAATTTACAGAGATAATCTGAGGTTGCCCTACGTAAAGTCTCATTTCTTCTTCGACCGAGCCAGTTGCACAATATCCTTTAAAAGGTACAATTATAAAAGTAGCTATAAATAATAGGCCAAAAAATAACTTTCTCATTTTTCTCCTTTTACTTTGATAAAGGAACTTTTTCTTTAGATAGTCCGCGTAAAACTTCTATATATTCGGTTTTATCAACTACCGGTTCAGCCTTATTTACTTCCGGACTGACATTTGGCTTTGGTGGCATAATATATTGGAATAAAGTATCCCAGCTAGCCAGAGCCATTGGCTCAATCTTAGCGTCAGCCGGAGAACGCATAACTAGACGAACCTTACCTTGCTCTTGAACAAAAGCAATAAGATTTGCTTCTTGAGGATTCAGTGCCAAAGTAATCAAAGAATTTCCGCCACTGGAAGCAGGAGCCTCAGCATACCTGCCGGATGAGCCAGATACTGAGCCGGTATTCTGACCTACCGCTAAAACTAAAACATTCTGAAATAAAGGAATCACTACCATTTGATTTACTACTTGCCCATCTGCTCCCGGTATAGGAACCTGGATTATCGTCAAAACATCAACATAGTCACCTGGCCTAACCATTCCGGATAATGAAGCTATATTATCCACAACAATAGAAATTGCTCTTTTACCGGAAGGGGTTATTCCCGCTAGATCTCCGCCTCCACCGCTAGCCTTTCTTTCATTAACCAGCTTAGAAAGGCTGATCTGCTCGCCCTTAGAGATTGGCGCAACCGTAACCATACCCGCAATCCTATCCATCGAGGTTACCGCTTGCGGTTGAACAAATTTATTTGGCACAACTGATGTACCCAACATTTCCGGATTAATCACTGAGCCCTGCGGAATATCCTGCTTGGCCACCAAAACTGCCGCCTGGTTAGACTGGATATTGGCAATTGCTGCTTTTGCCCTTTCCTGAACAGCTTGCTGCTGCTGATCTAAATACATCTTAGTCATAAAAATTGCCACAATACCTAAAACTACTCCGCTTATCAAAATAAGTTTCTGTTTTTCAATAGCCATTATTTTATCTCTCCTTCAGAAACTTCAATCTTAGCTTCACGAGAAAGTTTACCGATTAGCTCTTCAAGTGCCTGTTGTTGTTTTAAGAAAACGAGTGTGCGCTTAATATCATCCCACATTTCGCTTAAAGGCTTAAGCTTCCCGCCGCGCTGGGCTTCCAACTTAATAATACTGTAGCCGTCGGGAGTTTTAAATATGTTACTCACCTTGCCAACTTCTAAAGAATCGGAAAATGCTGCAGCATCAAACGCCGCAGACTTTTTTCCTTTCGTAATAAACCCTAAATTACCGCCATCCTTAGCACTGGCTACTTTAGAATTACTCCTGGCTAAAGTGGCAAAATCCGCTCCCTGTAAAAGTTGAATCAATAAATCCCTGGCCTCTTGTTCGGTATTCATCACGATTTCGGAAATCTGGCGCTCTTCAGGTTCTTTAAGCTGATCCTTATAAGTATTATAGTAATCCTCAACTTCCTTGGAGGTAACCTCCACGCTCTTAGTAATATCCTTAACATCCTGCATCACTAAAAGATCTCGCTTATTTTTCTCAACCGCCTGTCGAACATCGTCATTCCTATCCAGGCCTTTATCCAAAGCATGTTGGTAAATTAAAGCTCGGCGGATAATCTCATTTTTTAAAAAAGCCACCTTTTGTTCTTTGGTGGTAATTTTTAATTCCGGGCGTTCAGGTGCAACATTAGCATTATAAAGCTCAATTTCATCATTAAGATCGTCTACGCCAATGGCAATATTATTTACTTTAGCCACAATCGCGCCCTTGGGCTGAATAGTCGGCTGTAGAACTATTTTTTGTTCTGGCTTGCGGGTGGCAGCAACATTAAGCTTATCGCATCCTAAAATCGCACTAAAAAATAATCCTGTAATGGCAAATAAAATTATTTTACCCCTCACTGTTGCCTCCTTATGTAGAAACATGATACCGGCACACCTTTCATAAACGCCGGGTGTTTTAAGCTGTATTAAAAATTATTCTTTCTTTACCTCATCGCAGCCACAAGCAGTTGCGCCTTCAGAAGAAATAATCCGGACTAAAATATCGGCAATCTTGGCCACCAGATATAAAAAGAAAAACGCAAACGAATAAAATACTAAAATTACCAAGCCTGCCCAACGCGGATTGCCCGGTATTTTACCTAAAAGCAAAGGTATGGCACCGACAATACCCAATAACAAAAAAATCCAGGCAGTGACCTTAACCACTACGCTGGAATATTTTAGGAAAACAATATTTTTATCCATTCTCTTCTCCTTGTTGTTTTATAATATTATAAAGCCCTTTAAAATGCAAGTAAAATTTTGAGCACCTTGATTTTAAATCTAGCGAAATCCTGCAAGCCGAAGGCGAAGCAGGATCTTGAGCACCCATAAAAATACAGCGAAATCCTGCAAGCCGAAGGCGAAGCAGGATCTTGAGCACCCATAAAAATACAGCGAAATCCTGCAAGCCGAAGGCGAAGCAGGATCTTGAACACCTTGAATTAAATTGAATACACAGTGTGAGTAAGTTAATGCGCGAATTTGAGCACCTTATAGGTATTATCCAGCGAAATACTGGTGAGTGCAACGAACCAGTATTGGCACACAAAACAATATGGCGAAATACTTGTTGCCGAAGGCAGCAAGTATACTTGCGAACACAGTGAGCAAGCATAATCCTTGACCGCAAAGCGGTCAAGGATCCTTGCCATAACTATAAATCCTGATAATTTTTGTTAAATATTTATAGCATCCGCTTAATTGGGAGTCAATATTATTTTAATAATATTTAGTTACCGCCGGAAACTTTAGGCCAACCCCGAATTATTCTTCGAATACCTCTTTGATCGCCAGGTTAACCAATAAATTATCCCAATTATGGCTAATAAGTTCTGTACTTATCGACTCCGGCGAAAAACCCTGGGATTTTTTGGCGGAAACAAACGTAATCAAAACGCCTAAATTATATTCCTGGGTTTTATCCAATACCTGCCGGATAAGTTTTTCCTGCTGGCTACGGTTTAAAAGGTAGGCGCCGATAGCCAAAACTAAAGGTAAACTTAATAATCCTACAGAAGAGTAAAATAAATACTTGCTGCTGTGCCCTAGCAAATAAGCCGCACTGCACCAAAACACGTCGAACAGATAGTGCGCAACAATTAAAGGTATAATACCAAAACGTAGAAATATAAATCCATACAACATCCCGATTAGGCTGATTTCAATTATCCTAAACCACACCGGAAATATAGCGTACATAGTATGCCCCATTCCCCAGATTACCGAGGTAACAACAACCGCTAAAATCGAATTCCGCAGGAACTTTTTAGTCAGACTTATTCCAAAAAGCCTAAAGATAATTTCTTCATTAAAGCTAGCGCTAACTCCAATAACAAAAGCGCCAAGCCAAGGTATATAAGCCGAAGAAAAATAGGCCATGGTATTCCATTCTCTCCAAACGCCCAAAAACTTCTGCCCATTATAAAATATTGCAGCCTGCAACCCTAACATAATTATCCAAATCAGATAACCCAATAAAACAGAGCTAGTTAGGGCTCGGTTAAAAAAACTTGACTTAATGTAAGATAAGAAAGAACTATGTTTATTTTCCGGAAAAACTTCACTGCAAAGAATTTCTCCGGCAATGCCGGGCATAATAAAATCGATTATCAAAAAACCAGTATTAAACAACCACTGGGTAACCGCCAAACCAATAAAAGAACCCAAATGCGCACTCGTCGGATAAGCCATAAAGATATCCTGCAAATTATTTAAGAAATCTGCAGTATTAATCAGTATCAGGAACCCCGCAGCATAATAGAACCATCTTTTGACAAGGCGTGGGACAATATCCTGCCTTTTCTTCAAAACGATATTGATTGACCACCCTAAGAGCACCAAAAGAATAATATAAAAAATACTATATAGATACTCACCCAAGATTAACTGTTTTTCAACATATCTGAGGAATTTATCAGGCAAATCGAATTTATTTTTATAAAATTCTCGGATCTCATCTCCGGCTACTGTTACTTCAGTAAGTAACTTTGCTCCTCCCTGGCCTTGCTTCCAGGGAATATAAACCTCTTTTTTCTCCCAGGAAAAAATATATTCGACTCTGTTTTCATAACGCTTTACTTTTTCTTCATGAAAATCATACCTGCCTAAATCTACGCCGAAGGCCCGCTGCAGAAACGTTTCTGCCTTTTGTTTGGCCAAATCCTTACCTAAATCGACTCTAGGCTCAAGATCCTCAATTAAGTGCGTAAATCTAATCACCTTGCCAGAGCGGGGGCTGATGTAAACTAAGTATTCTTCTTTCTGGGATTCCTTAAAAAACCTGACGAGCCAGTAGAATAAATCAAAATCCTGCTGCTTAATAAACTCCTCTTGCGCCTTAATACCGGCAGCATGCTGAAAATAACGGTTAAATTTTTCGTCGGAATCAAAAACGATAGCTTTAGCATAGCCCTTGGTATCTACGCCTTTAGATTTAAGATAATTATCCGACTCAAATAACGCTTGTTGTTTATTAAATGACAGGTTAACGAAAGCAAAGCGGGGATATTCTAATTTATACCATAAACCGAAACTAAGGACAGCCAGGAGAATAAATATGCACCAATCCCTGGGTTTTATTTTCATTTGGGAGGATTCCTCTTCCGTAGAACTTGTGAAGGCATAGTTGGCGTCAGTTATTTACCAGAATAATAATCCCAACCGGTTTTCCGCCATACTTTGCGGCGGAAAACTGATACTATTATCAAACCCAACTGGATTTCAAGCCGCACGATTACTTTATTTGCGGCGCAGTCCCGCCCTGATTATTTAATAGTCGGCGGGAGAACCGGTGGATTTATTAGCCCCAACCGGATTTGAACCGGTGTTTACAGGCTGAGAACCTGACGTCCTAGACCAGGCTAGACGATGGGGCCAAATGTTTGAATGATATTTTACTATAATCGCTATTTTAGTCAACAAGTTAATACGCGCTTAACTTCCGTCTACGCCAAGAGGCTTCAATACGCTTGCTGTCGGAAAACAAGAATTTTATTGACCCTCATATGTTTGCGCTATATACTGAATATTATGAATGTAAGCCTTGGCTTTAGTCAGCTTAAAGATCCAATCCTGGCCGCTAATGAAGCAATCGGACAGGCTACAGTAGGATTAAAAAACGCTCCCGCCAACCTGGCTTTTATCTTTACCTCGATAGAATTTGCGCATCCTTTAGTGCTCAGAACGGCTAATAACTTATTAAGAGAAATTCCCATACTGGGTTGCAGCAGCCTGGGGCTCATAACCAATCAGGGCGTATTTAAACACGGTTTTGCCGTCATGCTCCTTAGCTTAAATCAACAAACGTTTTTTAATGTGGCTGCGGTTAAGGATATAAATAAAACTAACCCGGTTTTATCCGGAAAAGAACTGGGCGATAAATTGCTATTTGGTTTCAAAAATGTACCACGCAGTTTAAGCATAATTTTATCAGATAAACTGATTACTGAAGGAACACATCTCATCAATGGCCTTCAGGAAAGCTTAGGCAAGAGTTTTCCTCTCCTGGGCGCTTCTGCTTCAGATAATTTCCAAAATCATAAAACTTATCAATACCTCAACAAGGAGATTCTTTCTGAATCCTGCAGCGGAATTCTTTTCGGAGGGAAATTTAACTTTGGATTTAGCATAAAACATGGATGGAAGGCCCTGGGAAAAATGCGCAGCGTAACATCTTCCGAGAGTAATATAATCAAAGAAATCGATGAGTTGCCGGCAGTAAAACTCTATGAAGAATATTTTTTAAAAAATAGGCTGGATTTAACTAAGGAACTGCGGCGCATATCCACCTACTATCCGCTGGGAATTTATCTACCGGGAGAAAAAGAATATCTGCTGCGCAATATTATCTCTATAAATGATGACGGTTCTTTAGTCACCCAAGGAGATGTTCCCCCGGGCAGTAAAATCCGGCTAATGATCAGCACCGAAGACTCTCGTCTGGCGGCGGCAGTTGCCGCTTGCGAAGAAGCAAAAAACAATCTCCGGGGGCAGAAAATAAAGTTTTTAATCATCTTTGATTCGGCTTCAAGATTTTCTATTCTGGGTGGACAAAATGATGATACCGAACTTCGCGTAATCAAAGACATTTTCGGTAAAGATATTCCAATAATTGGCATCTACACCAATGGCGAGCAAGCCCCTCTTGAATCTATTAATTACTTGGGCCGGACTTATTTCCACAATCAAAGTATCAATATTTTAGCTATAGGAGAACAATAAAATGGCTCTCTTCCTACCTTTGAGCATCTTGTTACTTTTTGTTATTCTGGGGCTATCCCTGCTTTATAAAACACAGCGCTTAAAAGAATTGCAGGGTAAAATTACCGCTTTAAACTTTTCTCTCGAAGAGATGGATGAACAGGCCAAATTAATCATGCGCACCGATATGGAGCTGAATAAAGCCCAGGAAGAATTGGACAAAAAAATTTCAGGGCTAGACACCCTGCAAAAGCTCTCCCGGGAAATCAGTACCACGCTGGAAGAAAAACAAATCTTTAAAAAAATAAATAACGAATACGTGGAAGAATTGGGATTTGAAAAATCCCTGGCCTTTTTATGGAAATCTCTGGAAAGAGAATTCCAGCTTTACTTATGCATAGGATACGACCAGGATGAAGCCCAAAAAATAAAAACCGCCATTAACGCCAATAAAGATTATTTCCTGGATTTAATTCAGAGCGGTTCCACCGCCTCCTCTGAATTTATCCCCGACGGAGGCGCTTTATCAAAAAACACTTTTAACCAGCTCTTCCTGGTACGCTCATTCATTATTTGCCCGGTGCTGGCTCAAGAAGGAAACCAGGGCTTTATCTTTGTCGGCACACAAAACATGGAAGCTTCCATCACTAAAGGAGACCAGGAATTTATCAGTATCCTGGCCAATCAAATCGGACAAACTTTAGATAACGCCCGCCTGTTTGAAAAAACCTGGCGTTCACAGCAAGAACTGGAAATCAAGGTAGAAGAAAGAACTCACCAGTTAAAGCAAGCTTTAGAAGAAGTAAAAAATATCAGCAAACGTAAAAGTAATTTCATTTCTAGTGTCTCCCATGAAATAAGAACCCCGCTTACCTCAATTAAAGGCTACGCGGCTATTCTTTTGACCAGCAAATTAGGAGCCTTGCCGGAGGAGATTCGCACCCGGCTGGAAAAAATCAACCGCCACAGCGATGAACTAGTCCATATGGTGAATGACTTGCTGGACATCTCGCGTATTGAAAGCGGTAAAGTAGAGATAAAAAAGGAAGCCTTAAGCTTAAGAGCAATTACCGACAAAGTCGCAGACCTGTTCTCAGAGCAATTTAAAGCAAAAAATATCAACTTTAGCAGCAATGTCCCTGATGATTGCCAGGAAATATTAGCTGACCGCGGCCAGATTGAAAGAGTGTTTATTAATTTAGTGGGGAATGCGCTCAAATTTACTCCGCAAAATGGTAAAATCGACATCAATGCTACCCGCTCAAATAAAATAGTACAAATCAATGTTAAAGACACCGGATTTGGAATTCCTGAAGACGCACAGGAAAGTATCTTTGAAGAATTTTTTCGCGTAGATAATACTATCAACCAGGAGGTAAAAGGCACTGGCCTGGGCCTGACTTTAGTTAAGCATATTGTCGAGGCACACCAGGGAAGAATATGGGTAAAGAGCAAGGTGGGCGAAGGTTCAACTTTTAGCTTTACTCTTAGCGCTGCTTAAATAAAACTATGGCCATAAAAATACTGATTGCAGATGAC
>Ga0182027_10012587_pt1 | contig 11875 bp, 14 predicted proteins | sample 712E1DmetaG_FD_121300 | JGI IMG/M metagenome (GOLD analysis project Ga0182027, IMG submission 121300) | Permafrost microbial communities from Stordalen Mire, Sweden - 712E1D metaG (Illumina Assembly) | ecosystem: Environmental > Terrestrial > Soil > Wetlands > Permafrost | place: Sweden...
ACGCCGAGCCTCGGTCTGTTGGTCGTGGTCTACGTCGGCATGGCCCCGCTCAAGTGGTCGCCCGGTTCGGCCGTCGTGGTCGGCTTCGGCATGGGCTATCTCTTCGATCTCGTCTCCGGCGCGCCCCGCGGCGTGCACGCCTTCGTATTCGTGACCATCGCGCTCGTCGCGCGCGTGCTGGCCTGGCGTCTGGCGGTGCGCGGGATCGTGCTCAAGGCCGCCACCGCGTTCGTGGCCAGCATGATCACCGCGTTTCTCATCGTTGTCGTGCGCGCCCAAATCAGCCCCGAGAGCGGCTACGGCGGACTTCGTCAGGCTCCGCTCGAAGCGTTGCTGACCGCGGCCTTCGGGCCGCCCGTGCTGTGGCTGCTGGCTCGCCTCGATGGGCGTCTCGATCCGGCGTTGTTGCGGGTCGGCCTCGCCCGCCGTCGCGCCCGCGCCCTCGGCCAGGGCAGGCCGCACCCTTAGGCTTCATCGCCAATGGATATCGCAGGGCAGGACGCAGAACTTCCTGAAATTCGGCATCGCAGCCAGGTGCTGTCGCTCGTCGTGACCTTGGTGTTCCTGGCCCTTGGCGCGCGCCTTTTTTATTTGCAGGTCGTCGAAGGCGACAACTTCTATCGGATGACGGCGGAAAACATCATCCGCACCGTTGCCCTGCCGGCCACCCGCGGCCAGATCCGCGACCGCAAGGGCCGGGTGTTGGCCACCATGATTCCATCTTACGACATCGAGATTCTGCCGTCGCAGGCCACGCGCGAGTCGTACGACCACCTGCGCGCCCTTCTCGGCACCGACGTGGAACGTCTGCCCACCTGGGATGCCATCCAGACCGAAGCCACCCAGGGCAAGGATCGGACCCTGGTGGCGGCCGAGAACGTCAGCCGCGACGTGATGGCGCAACTCGAGACCGCGCTCGACAAGCCGGGCATTCGCGTGGTGGCCGTGCAGCGCCGACACTATCCCTACGGCACGCTAGCGGCGCACGCCATCGGCTATCTCAACGAGGTGTCGGCGGAGGAGCTCAAGACTCGCAAAGATGAAGGCTACCAGGCGGGCGATTCCATCGGGCGCACCGGCATCGAGCGGCAGTGGGAGCCCTATCTGCGCGGCCACAAGGGATTCGAAAAGGTCGTGGTCAACCGGCGAGGTTTGCGCCGCACCGACGTGCGCATCGCCGATCTGGTCACCGACGGGCCCGTGAGCGAGCCGCCATCGCCGGGCAACAACGTGGTTCTCACCATCGATCTCGATCTCCAGCGCATCGTCGAGCGTGCCCTGCGCGGCGTGCGCTCGGCGGCGGTCGTGGTCGTGGATCTGGAAACCGGGCGCATCCTCGCCATCGCGTCCAAGCCTGCCTTCGACCCCAACATGATGTCGAGCGGACTTTCGCCCGAAAGCGTCTCGCGTGTCTTGAGCGACCGCCTGCGCCCGTTCCGCGACAAGGCGCTGTCCGACACCTTCAATCCCGGTTCGACGTTCAAGGCCATCACCGCGCTGGCGGGCCTCGAAGAAAAAGTCATCGTCCCCGAGGACAAGGTCAAGTGCAACGGCTTCATCCAAGTGGGCCGCCGCCGCTTCCGCTGCACCAAAGCCCACAAGGTCGTGAATCTGTACGACGCCATCGTGCAGAGCTGCAACGTGTTCTTTTACGACTTGGGCGGCCGCCCCGGCATGATGAATCGCATGGCCAAGTACGCGGCGGATTTCGGGCTGGGCGCCCCCACCGGGCTCGGCCTCAACGGCGAGCAGGCGGGCTTCATTCCCACCGAGGAATGGCACCGCGCCCAGGCCACGCCGGATGGAAAGAACGAAGGCTTCGTGGTCGGACACGCCCTCAACACGGCCATCGGCGAAGGTGCCACGCGCGCCACGGTGTTGCAGATGGCGATGCTGTACGCGACCATCGCCGCCGACGGCAAGCTGTGGTTGCCCCAGATCGTCGAACGGGTCGAATCACCCACCGGGCAAGTGATCGAGGAGTTTCCCCCCCGCGTGCGCCGCGAGGTCTCGGCGTCGCCGGAATCGCTGGCGTTCCTGCGCCGGGCGCTCTACGGCGTGGTCTTCGAATCCAAGGGCACGGCCTACAAGGCCCGCCCGCGCCGCATCGAAATCGCGGGCAAGACCGGCACCGCGCAGGTCTTCCAGGGCGGCCGACGTGGCGGCGACGAGCCCCCGCTGCCCTACGAACGCGTGGACCACGCCTGGTTCGCCGGCTTCGCCCCCGCGGCCAAGCCACGCATCGCCTTCGCCGTTCTGGTGGAACACGGCGGTCACGGCGGATCGGTCGCCGCGCCCGTCGCGGTGGAAATCGTCGAGAATTACTTCGACACCGTGGTTCCGCCGAGCGAGCGCAATCCGCCGCGCCTGGTCCGGCGGGGCGAGCGCCGCCTGAGCGCTACGGCGGACAAGCCCGCGGCCGAAGCGCCCGCGCCGAAGCCAGAGGCCGCTGCTGCCCCCACAACTGGCGCGGGCGGGAGCGAGTAATGGCCCGGGTCGTTTCTTGGCGCAAACTGAGATTCCGCTTCGATTGGACCCTGTCCGTCGCGGCTGCGGTGTGTATTGCGCTCGGCTTGCTTAATCTGTGGAGCGCCGTGCGCGAGCGCCAGTTCCACCTGTTCGCGCAACAGCTGTCGTGGCTGGCCGGCGGCGCGCTTCTCTTTTTGGCCGTCGCCAGCTTCGATTACCGCATCATCTCGCGCATCGGCTACATCTTGTACGGCTTCGGCATCGTGTTGCTGGTGGCGGTGCTCGTGCACGGCAAGGTGGTGAGCGGCTCCCGTCGCTGGTTCGACCTCGGCGCATTTCACCTTCAGCCGTCCGAATTGATGAAGGTGCTGACCATCATCGCGCTCGCCAAGTACATCCACGATACGCCCGCGCTCGACGGTCGCACGCTACGCCACATTCTGGTGCCGCTCTTTCTCGCCGGCCTGCCCGTGCTCCTCATCGCCGCGCAGCCTGACCTCGGCACGGCTCTTATCATCGGACTCATATCCGCCACCGTGGTCCTCATCGCGCGCCTGCGCATGAAGACCCTGGGCGGCATCATCGTCGCCGGCGCGCTCGCCTTGGCGCCGCTGTGGGAATACGCGCTTCACGATTACCAGCGCAACCGCGTGCTGGCCTTCATCAATCCCGCCCTCGATCCCGCCACCGCTTGGCAACCGCGCCAAGCCATGAACGCCGTGGGCTCGGGCCGCTTCATCGGAAAGGGCTTTTTGCAGGGCACCCAGATTCGCCTGCGTTCGTTGCCCGCCTTGTGGACCGACTTTCCCTTTGCCGTGTGGGCCGAGGAATGGGGTTTCATCGGCTGCACCGCCGTTCTCATCGCCTACGCCCTGCTGGTGCTTTGGGTGCTGAAGATCGGCCGCGAGGCGCGCGATCGCTTCGGCATCACCGTGTGCGTGGGCGTGGCCTCCATGTTGTTCTGGCAAGTGGCCGTCAACATCGGCATGGTCACCGGCCTGTTGCCCGTGGTCGGCGTGACGTTGCCGCTGATTAGTTACGGCGGTTCGAGCGCGCTGACGGTCATGCTGGCGCTTGGCCTGGTGATGAACGTGTCGGTCCGAAGATTCGCGTATTGATCGGCAACCGCACCTTCACAATTCTGCAAAATGCGACATAACTAGAGCGTCTAGGATAAGAACATGAAAACGTCAGGCGCGAGCCAAGGTCAGTCGGCATCGGAGCTCATCTCGAAAAGAATCGCCGAGCTCGGGGACTGGCGCGGGAAAACCCTGAGCAGAATGCGCAAGCTCATCAAGCAAGCAGATCCGGACGTCGTCGAGGAGTGGAAGTGGATGGGCACTCCGACTTGGTCGCACGACGGCATCATCTGCACTGGCGAATCCTACCAAAAGGTCGTGAAGCTTACCTTCGCCAAGGGCGCGTCTCTAACGGATCCGGCCCGTCTCTTCAACTCGAGTCTCGACGGAAACGTACGCCGGGCGATCGACATCCACGAAGGAGAAGAAGTTGACGAGTCCGCCTTCAAGGCGCTCATTCGCCAAGCGGTCGCCGTCAACCATTCTAGCAAGTCGAAGCCTTCCAAGAAAGCGAAGTCCTAGGGGATTCGCTGCTGGAGAAGTGGTACATCGAAAGTATCATCGCGCTCTAGGGATCCACTAGCCCGCCTCGCCGGGAATATCGACGCTGCGTGGCCACATCCAAGCTACGGCCGGCACTGGGTGATGGCGCCGAAGAGGCTCACCGCGGAGGGGCACGAGCCTTGTGCGTAGAAGCCGGTGACGGCGGCCAGGGTAAGCACGATCAGGGCAGGGCCCCAGGTGGCGCGCAGGATGCTGCCTGACCAGTGCTCGCCGTCGAAGGTCTTACCCCTGCGCCGCAGGGCTGCGGCCAATGCCAATTGCACGACCGCTTCCCCGAGGAAGTCTGGCGCGCTCGCGATGACGTAGAGGCTTGCTCCGCAAAGGGCGAACAGGATGAACGTGACAAGGATGCCGATGAGGCAACCATCTCCGCCGATTCCGAAGCCATTGGAAAGCCACGCGAGGGGCCTGGCGAAGCCACCCGGCTCGCCGCCCCAACCGTACGACGGTGGCAGCGTGGGTTTTGCGCTCTGGTGAACGTCGAGGACTTGGCGGTCGAGGTGAGGCAGCGCCCGACGCGCGTACCACAGCCAGAGGCGCACACCGAGGGAGGCAGGGTGCGGGCGAGGTTTGCGTCTGAGCTAGAAGGAATGCGCCCTCGTTCTCGATGGCTTCATCTCCGGCGCGGTGGCACGCCCCGGTTTGCTTGACACTCACCAACCCTCGCAGGAAGGTGACGACATGTCCTTCACCCGAAATCGCGCCCGAAGGTTTTTTCCAGTCCTTTTCGGGTTTGTTCTTTGTTCGCTCTCTTCAAAACACGCCTCGGCCCAACCAATCGCTACCGAGCAAGCGTCCAAAGCGGGCGCTGAGCCGGAATCGTCCGTCGATCGGCGGCTTAGCGTCGATTCGCAATTTTTGCGTGCGGAGGGGGCGTTTTGGGGCACCTTCGGGCTGAAGCTTTCGAAGAATGGCCAAGTCGTTGGGCCGCGCTTCTTTGCGGTTGTGCCTGACGACGTGGTGGCGGGATCCAACGAAGCGAAAAAGCACGCATCCCACGCGAGGATCTATCATGGCGTAGGACTCGCGTTTGCCTCGGTCGCCCTAGGCCTGATTGTTGGCGGCCTGGTCGTCAGATCGAACGACAGAGAATGGACGACTAGGTCGATGTCTCTCGTCATCGGAGGATTTGAATCGGTCGTTCTTGAAGCTGTGTGCGGAATGTTGAGGACGAACGAAATGATGGAGGCGGTCAGCTCCTACAACTACGACCTCGTCAGGGGCAAACTGGGCAATTGAGGATTCCCCGCGCCAAGCACCCGTCACGTCCCGAATTTATGGGATACAATGGGCGCGTGAGCATCGTCGATTTCGGTTTCCGCATGGCCTATCGGGTCGCCTATCAAATGATGCGTGTGTACTGGAGGCTGGCTCGACCCACGACGCGGGGGGCGCTGGTCGCAATCTGGCAAAACGGCGAGATCCTGCTGGTCAGGAACTCGTACGTTTCCTACTACGGCGTTCCCGGCGGCTACCTCATCGGGACGGAGACGCCGGTCATGGCGGCTGTGCGCGAGTTGGCCGAGGAAGTTGCGATCCGGACGGCTCCTGAAGATCTCAAGCTCGGGTTGCAGGAGACTCACAGCTGGGAAGGCAAGACCGACGTCGTCTCCATTTTCGATCTTGACGTGAAAGATCGCCCTGTGGTCCAGGTGGACAATCGCGAGGTCGTCGATGCCGAGTTCTTCACGCCTCAATATGCGCTTGAGCTGAATCTGTTCCCGCCCCTTCGCCACCACATCGAAGCGCGACTAGCCAAGCACAGTGCAGGGTGACGAGCCAGTCGTTCGGTGCCAGTCGAGTGGTTGCGGTCGGCCTTCACTGTTACTATCACCCGGGATGAAATCTCTGGTTGTCGGAGCATTTCTTGCGGGCCTTGCATCGCTTGTGGGTCCGGCAAGAGGTCTGTGCCAGATGGTCGACGAAACGGCGGCCTCTGGCGAGACTGACGCCAGAGAACGGCCAGCGCCGCAAGCGCCGGTCGAAGAGCCGGTCTACGAATCGTCCAAACCCATGCCGGCCGGGTACGTTCTGGAAAAGCGGCCACACCCGGCGCTGCTGATCCCCGGCGGCGTGACCTTGGCCGCTTCCTACGCGGACACGCTGCTTTTCGCGCTCCGCGAGCGACAGGATCCAGAGCACGCCACGATCACTCCGGGATGGCTGTTGCTTCCCGTGCTCGGGCCGTTCATTGCTGCAGCCACGTCCCACGACAGCTGCGGCACGACGGGTTGGGGAAATGGGCGCCATTCCTACTGCCGGCACCCGGACAGCAATGGTCTGGCCGTGCTCGGCGGAATCCAGGCCGTCGGATTGGCCTTGGCGGCCTCGTCTTACATGGCGCCACGCAAGCGCGCCGTTGCATCAAGGTGACCCGTTCGCTGGCTTGCGCCTGCGGCTCGCCCACTGGCGTTTCGACGACGTCCGCTGCGAGGTAGCGTTCTTGGTAGTTGGTTTCCACCACGAAGCCCCATCGGCGCCTGACGTAGAATTCGAAGCCCAGAGCCGCGCCCACGCTTACGCCGGTTCGGCTGTGCCATTCTTCGGCCACCGCGCGCGACCAGGCCCGGGACTGGAACGACCATGCCGGACCGATGGGCAGGGCCAAATAGGGGCGCAGCCCTCCGCGCGGCCAGCGCCATGGCCACGGCAGATTGAGCTCGGGCGTGAGCAAGACCTCAAGCACGTCCCAGCGGCGACCAAGGAGGTTGTAGTCACTCTCGTTCACCCAGCGACCGCGCAATCCTAGTCCGAAATAGCGGGTCGATGACCAATCCGCGCCCAGATCCAAAACTTGGCTGAACAGGCAGGGCCCATCCGAGCACCAGGAGCCCACGGTGGAGCCGCCGGGCCACTTCGCCATCGTGCCATTGGGGCCGGCATCGACGAGCCCGGCCGCCACGTGCAAGCGCAGCCGAGGCGGCGCAGGCGGCGGCAAAAGAGCGCCCTCGTTCGTAAGTGAGGGGGCCGGGATGGTATCGGGCAACTGGGCGCGCGCGAGGCCGGTCGTCGCCAGGACGGCAAGGCATGAAAGTATGGCTTTCAGAGAGGCAGCCATCATCGCTCTCCGTTGGGGCAGTCGGCCGGTGCTGGCGTGAAGCCAGCTGGCAACACGCGCAGCAGCGACGTGCCGTCGATGAACAAGCGCTGGCCGGCCTGCTCGAGAATGAGGCCGTGATCGTTGTTGGCCGTGTCGCCGTAAAATTCGGCCCCCGTGAAGACCATGGGGCTCACGCCGTTCCACGTGACGACGACAGGCTGCAACCCATCGGCCTGCAGCAAGACGGCCTCGCAGGTGGGGCCTGGCGCGCCAGCGTCCGCGGGCTCGGCGCTGAACCCATCCTTCATGGGCGCCCAGCTGCCCAAATCCCGCCAGCCCTGATCGAGCCCTAAGATGTCCCGCGGGTCGAGCGTGGAGCACGTGCGGAGAGCGAAAGCTTCCCGGCCCGGCCACGTGGCCGGATCATCAATGGGCCGCGTGCAGTCGAGCGGCGTTTGCAGTCGATAGAGCCGCACGGTTTGCGTCCGCATGGTTCCGTTGAACAGGAACGCGGTTCCGATATAGCGCTCGTCACTCGTGGAGCTGGCCGCGCAGGCGAACACGCCCAGCACCAGACCGGCGGCACGCAAGCAGGAAGCGAGCCGTACGTTGACGGCGGCCTCGTTTCGTCGAGCGCACAGCCACCACGCTAGCGGCAGCATGGACAGGGCCACCAAATCCGTCGGATCGCACCACAGTCGCCAGGGCAGTGGCGTGTACGCGGTGACAGTCTCGACCAGGTCGGCGCACGGCCGCGACAGCTTGATCGCGGTGAATACCGCCGCCACGCACGCGCACGCGACCATGCGCCCCGCGCGGCCGCGCAAACGCAAAAGCGCCGTCAGCACCACCGGCGCCACCAGCATGCCGGCGAAGTCGCTTAGCTTGCCCGTGACCACGCCGGGCAGCATATGCGCCTGCTTGAGGATATGGTCGTTGACCACCAGGCCGACGAGCGCGATCCAGAACAGCGGATGCGCGAGAGCTCGCCGAGGGTTCTGCGTCGACATGTCGACCATCATGCCAGAAGGCGCCCGAGCTTGGATCGCGCTCCCCCAGCAATGTCCGCATTGTGCGCGGAAGGCGCTGAATTCCTGGTCGGCGGTGCACACGCGGTCGGTGCCCGCGACATCCGTACATTCGAGTCATCTCGGGGATGCCGGTCATGCTACGCTGGTGCTGTGGCGACCGCGCGTGCGACCAGCCGTCAAGTCACTAGCCGAGTCATTCGGAACGGTTCGGCCTTGCCGGCCGATTCCGACTGGGAGGCTGCCACGCCGACGGAACGAATCGCGGCGGTGTGGGAACTGACCCGCCAGTGCCTGGCGTGGAACCGCAAGAGCGACGATGAACCCCGACTTCAGAGATCTATTAGCCGCGTTCAACGCTCGTGGCGTTGAGTATCTCGTGGTTGGAGCGCACGCCCTGGCCGCTCACGGTCTCGTGCGCGCGACAAAGGATCTCGACGTTTGGGTTCGGCCCGAATCAGAAAACGCGCGCCGGGTGCTTGCGGCACTGACGGCCTTCGGCGCGCCCTTGCAGGACCTGACCGCAGACGATCTGTCGCGTCCGGGGTTGATCTTCCAGATCGGTGTCGAGCCCATCCGCATCGACGTGATTACGGCCATCGACGGCGTCAGCTTCGAGGAGGCGTGGCCAGACCGTGTGGAGGCGGGTTTCGCCGATCAGCGTGTCACGGTGCTTTCGCAACGACACCTGATGCAGAACAAGCGCGCTGCTGGGCGGGCGCAGGACTTGGTCGATGTGAAGTGGCTGGAAGACCAAGGCCGCAGGAAGAAATAGATCCGGGTAGCTTTGCGGGCCAGGCTCTGCGCATATCTATACGTGCTGCCGTCGCAGATGGCGCCGAACACTTCTCCTGCCCGACGCGTTTCCCGGATATTCCGCGGTGGCGCGCGTCCGCCCGAGGACGACGTGGTGCCGGGAACCGCTGCCGAGCGCATGCAGATGATGTGGCCGCTGACGCTGGATGCGTGGGCCTTTCGTGGAGAGCCGATTGAACCGCGACTACAACGACATACTGTCCGCATTGTGCGCGGAAGGCGCCCCAACGGGGAAGCCCAGTCCGCGAAGAAGCCGTCGCCGAGCAAGCCGGGCCATGACCAGCGGCGACGGTGAGAAGGGAATCGCTCAATACCGATCGCGGTCGTCTTTGGGCGACATGGGCCAGACCGGAACGGCGCGGCCATTGATGGTGGTTCCGCCGTGAACGAAGGGGGCGCCACTGGCAATGAAATCGGCGGGGAAGCCCAGCGTCGGTTTCGAGAGCGCGTTTAATTTCTCGATGTGGGCAGGCTCAAGGCGGACGTCGAGGCCGGCGAGATTGTCTTCCAGCTGCGCCAGCGTGCGGGCGCCGATGATGGTCGAGGCCACGCCTGGCCGCGAATGCACCCAGGCGAGCGCCACCCGCGCCACCGTCGTGCCCAGGACCTTGGCCATGCGGCCCATCTCTTCGAGAAGGTCGTAGGTCCTGTCGTTGAGGGCGGCAAGTGCCCAGGCGCCGCGTCCGGCGTCGTGCTGGCCGTGTTTGTCGCGGGTGTACTTTCCCGTGAGCACGCCGCTCTTCAAGGGCGACCACGGCGTCACGCCCAGCCCCAATTCAAGGGCCATCGGAATAAGCTCGCCTTCCACCGTGCGCTCGAGCAGCGAGTACTCGATTTGCAGCGCGATGAGCGGCGCCCAGCTACGAAAGCGGGCGATGGTTTGTGCTTCGGCGCACTTCCAGGCCGGCGTGTCGGAAAAACCGATGTAGCGAACCTTGCCGTCGCGGACCAGGTCGTCGAGGGCGCGCAGGGTTTCTTCGATGGGCGTGGTGGCGTCCCAGGCGTGCATCCAATAGAGGTCGATATAGGGCGTCTGCAGCCGGCGCAGCGACTGTTCACACGCCGACATGATGGCCTTGCGATGCGAACCACCGCCGTTGGGATCGCCACGGTAAAGGTTGCTGAGAAATTTCGTCGCCAGCACCACGCGGTCGCGTTTGCTGGGGTAGCGGCCGATGTGGTCGCCCAGAATTTTTTCGGAGTGGCCCTTGGTGTAGGCGTTCGCGGTGTCGATGAAGTTGCCGCCCCGTTCGAGAAATCGGTCGATGATGGCTTGCGACTCGGCCACGGACGATCCCCAGCCCCAGTCCTCGCCGAAGGTCATCGCGCCAAGGCACATGGGCGAAACCCGCAGGCCGGATTTTCCCAGCGTTACATAGTTGTCGAGTGGCATGTGTCCTCTCTTTCGCGCGGGATCTACCCGTTCGAACAGGGGCGCGCCAGTCCGTCAGCGTCTTCACAGCAACGTCGATGACGCCCCGGGCCTGGGCGACCATATCCATAGCCAGCTAAGACCATATGCGTATACTGGTGTCATGGAACATTTGCGGAAAGTGACGGCGAATATCCCACGCGACGTGCTCGACCAAGCGCAACGCCTGACGGGCAAGGGCATCACGCTGACGCTGGTCGAGGGGCTGAAGGCGCTCGAGAGAAACGCTCGTCGTTCGGCCCTGCGCCAGCTTCGCGGCAAGGTGAGGTTCAAGCTCGATCTGCAAAGGACACGCCGTTGATTCTGGTCGACACGTCGGCATGGATTGCCTTCTTTCGCGACCGAGGTCCGGTAGCTGGCGCTGTGGATCAGGCCCTGGAAGAGGATGAAGCCGCGCTGTGCGGACCGGTCGTTACTGAGCTCCATCGCGGATTCATTTCTGCCGCCGAACGGAACAAGACCATTCCGCTTCTGTCGTCCTGCCACCAGCTTGCCCAGCCGGCCGAGCTGTGGAACGAGGCTGGTGACCTTGGATTCGCGCTCGCGCGCAAGGGCCTCTCGGTCAGAAGTCTCGACCTCCTGATCGCCACCTACGCCCTCTCGCACAGAGTGCCAATCCTGACCCTCGACGGTGATTTCCGCCTGATTGCCCGCGCCGGCGTCGGCCTGCACGTCGTCGACTTGTGATTGGGGACACCGTCGCAAGGCAGGCAAGGTAGGAATGAAAAGAGGCCCGAAACTTTTCGTTCCGGACCTCTCGTCTCTGCCCTTTCCGCTGCTACTTCTGGTCGAGCACCTTGATGGGCGGCATCTCCTTGCCTTCGAGATACTCCAGGCTGGCGCCGCCGCCGGTGGAGACGTGGGTCATCTGGTCGGCAAGGCCCATCTTCTCGACCGCCGCGGCCGAGTCGCCGCCGCCGATGACGGTGACGGTGCCACGGCCGGTGGCCGCGGCGATGGCCTGGGCCACGGCCAGGGTGCCGGCGGCGTAGTCGGGGGCCTCGAACACGCCCATGGGGCCGTTCCACACGATGGTTCCGGCCTTGGCGATGATGCCGGTGAAGGCGGCGATGGTCTTGGGGCCGATGTCCATGCCCATGAGACCGTCGGGAATGTTGGCGCCGGTCACCACCGTCGGCTTGTCGCCAGTCATGGCTTTGAAATCGAAGGCGCCCGCGGCGGCGTGGTCGCTCGGCAGCACGATCTTGCCGCCGGCCTGGGCGAGCAGCTTCTTCATTTCCTCGACTTGATCCTCTTCCACGCGGCTCTTGCCCACGGCCACGCCGCTGGCCTTGAGCAGCGTGTACGCCATGGCGCCACCGATGAGGATGTTGTCCACCTTGCCGAGCAGGGCGGAGATGAGCTTGATCTTGTCGCTGACTTTCGCGCCACCCAGGATGGCGACGAACGGGCGCTTGGGCTGCGAGACGGCTTCGTGCAGGTAGCG
>Ga0182027_10012588_pt1 | contig 11874 bp, 8 predicted proteins | sample 712E1DmetaG_FD_121300 | JGI IMG/M metagenome (GOLD analysis project Ga0182027, IMG submission 121300) | Permafrost microbial communities from Stordalen Mire, Sweden - 712E1D metaG (Illumina Assembly) | ecosystem: Environmental > Terrestrial > Soil > Wetlands > Permafrost | place: Sweden...
ACCGGTTCTGGAGCTTCGGTGACGGGGCGACGACCAACACGACGTTGAATTCCTTGGGGCACCTCTACAACACTGCCGGAACGAACACGGTGAGCCTGACAGTATTCGGCCCGGGCGGATCGAGCACGACGAATCGGATCCACTATATCATTGTCGCGAGCACGAATGCGGCTCCGGACACCACGCCGCCACTGCTGACGGTGTTGAGCCCTGTCAACTATCAGACGTTCACCAATGCGGCCATCACTGTCGCGGGCACGGCCAGCGACGCCAGCGGGATCAGGAGCGTGACCGTCAATGGCGCAGCCGCGTCCGGCACCACCAACTGGTCGACTGCCTTCACCTTGGTTTCCGGAACCAATACGATCACCGTCATTGCGACCGACAACAGTGCCAACATGAACACGACGTCGCAACTGGTGCATGCGATTCTGAATCCGGTGATACCGACCAACCACCCACCGCAGATCACGGTGGGGCTGTTGGTGACGAATGCGGTGCTTCAAATCGAGACCATCGCGGTGGTGGTGGCGGATGATACGAATACGTTCACCGTTTCCGCAACCGACGCAGACGGCGACCTCTTGAATTATCAATGGGTGTTTGGCGATAGTGCCAGCACCAATACAATGATCGGTACTGTCGAGCATGTGTATACCAACGATTGCGGGGCGTTTAACGCGAGCGTGACGGTCAGTGACGGGCACGCTTCGACCAATAGTGACTTAACAGTGGTGGTGGCTTGCCAGATGCAGATCACCAAGCTGCAGGCGAATCTAAACTTTGCCAAGACCAATGCCGACAGTTGCACGGTCAAGGGCACGTTCAATCCGCCGGACAATTTCAGTTTCACCAACAAGATGGTGACGCTGAACATCGGGGGTGCGCAAATGTCGTTCACCCCCGTCAGTAAGGGGATCTGGCGCAACGGCCTGAGCAAGTTCAACAAGCCGACCTACAACAAGAGGACCGGTGTGTGGACATTCAACGCGACATTGAAGAACGGCTCGTGGCGCTCCGCATGGGCGGAACACGGTATGATCCCCAACATCCCGAGGCCTGCAATCACGATCACAAATTTCCCGGTGGTTGTGTTGATCGACACCGAGGCGTTCATGGGGACAACGAATCTGCATTACACTGCCACCAGCAAGTCGGGTACGGCGAAATGAAACGGCCGTAGTCATCCGCTGGCCGCAAGAAGAGGCTGTGGCGCAACAGGGAAATCGGCAGAAGCAGTCGGCAGTACCTGGAATGCGCGCTTCCCGCTCTCTATGTGGCATGGTAATTGGCGCAGCCCGGTGATAATCTGGGGTGCCGATTGAGGAAGCAGCGATGCCGAAATCCGAACCAGGGATCGTGGACGATGAGCGCGCCCGATCGAGGCAGCAGAGGGAACCGCTCGGAGAAGCGCTGGCGCTTTTTACCCGGGAAGGGGAACTCTATGAAAAGTTGCCCGACAACAAGCTGCGCTGTTTCGCTTGTGGCCATCGGTGCCTGATTCTCGACGGACACGATGGGATTTGCCGGGTGCGATTCAATCGCGGCGGCACGCTGTTCGTTCCCCACGGGTATGTCGGAGCGCTGCAGTGTGATCCCATCGAGAAGAAACCGTTCTTTCATGCCCTGCCGGCGACGCTGGCCATGAGCTTCGGGATGCTCGGATGCGACCTCCATTGCGGGTATTGCCAGAACTGGTTCACTTCGCAGGCGCTACGCGATCCCGCCAGCACCGCGCCGCCGATGCCGATGACTGCCGACCAGTTCGTGCGGCTTGCGGTCGAACAACGCGCCGACACCGTCACCAGCACCTACAACGAACCATTGATCACGAGCGAGTGGGCCGTGGAGGTGTTTCAGGAGGCGCGCAGGCACGGGCTGCGCACATCGTATGTTTCCAACGGGAACGGCACGGAGGAGGTGCTGGAATACCTCAAGCCGTGGGTGGACTTCTACAAGGTCGACCTCAAGAGTTTCAGCGACAAGAATTATCGCCAACTGGGTGGCAAACTCGACAATGTGCTCAGGACCATCGAGTCGCTCCACCAGAAGGGGTTCTGGCTGGAGATCGTGACACTGTTTATTCCGGGGTTCAATGATGGCGAGGACGAGATGCGCCAGATCGCGAAGTTTCTGGCCGGTATTTCCGTCGATATCCCGTGGCATTGCACGGCGTTTCATCCCGATTACAGAATGCAGGACCATGATCGCACCTCGGCTAAAACACTGGTCCAAGCCTGCCAGATCGGCAGGGAAGCGGGGCTGCGCTACGTTTATGCTGGCAACCTCCCCGCAAGAGCGGGCGACTGGGAAAACACGCACTGCCCGAACTGCAACGACCTGCTGATCGAACGTTCCGGGTTCACCATCCTCAGTTATCGGTTGTCAGAGCAGGGGAGCTGTCCGAAGTGCGCGACGCCGATTGCGGGTCGCTGGGACGCCCGTCGGACACAATCCGCGTTGAAACAATTCACCTTTGGCGATCGCGTTCCGCGTACCCTCTGGTTTCGCTGACACGAGTGATGCCGAGCGCGGAGAGGCAGCCGAAGCTAGGATTGTAGCGGCGCTCTGCGAGCCCCGAGTTGTTGTTCTTCCCATCCTATCGGCGGTCGCAGACCGCCGCTACAACCAGAAGAAGAAATCACTCCGTGGCAGGCTTCGCCGTTTTGGGAGCCGGGGATTTCGGCTGAATATCGACCGGCTCCATCAGCAACGCGCCGGCCATCGCGTTTGTGATTCCGAGCAAACCGCCTTCGACGGGTCCGGCGATAAATTTCCCTTCCGGCGTCTGAAAGGCGCATTGATTTTCCACGAGCTTGACCTTGAACACGTCGCCATTCTTCGCGCGCTTGATGCCTTCGGGCGTGACTGTCCAATAGGTTGCTTTTGATGGATCTGGTTTGCCCGCCGAGTTCGGAACATACCGGACTCGAATCCCGTGTCCGTCGGCAAGCTCGGTTCCATTGGTATCAATCAGCGTGAAGATCTGTTTGGAGCCGACCTTCCTTCCGCTCAAATTGAGGGCATTGCCGGTGTCGGCGGTGAGATAGGCGCCATCCGACGTCTTGAACGCGACGCGACGCTCCTTCTCTTGTGCAGCGCCCCATTGAACAATCACCAGGATTGCGGCGGTGGTGGCGAGAAAGGCTCGATGTGTGGTTTTCATGGTCTTACATTTGTCGCTCCCCAAGGCGGAACGAGTCAAGGTGCAAAAAGGCGGAGGTTCCCGCTCCTGGAAAGGAATAGCTATTCGTCGGAGCGATTTCACGCCGTGCGCCGGTCAACAGCCCGATGCTTCCGCCTGCTCATTCAGACGCGCCGCCGCGTGCTCCCAATCCGTTACGGCTCGCGCGAGGTCTTCGGTAATATGAGTCAGTTCGCGATTGACACGGACGGCGTGACCGGGTTTGTCGTAGGTCTCGGGTTTCTCCAATTCGCCGGCCAACTCTTTCTGCAACTGTTCGAGCCGTGCCACCTCCTTCTCGAGCGCCTCCACCTTCTGCCGCTGTTGAAAACGCGCCTGACGCGCTTCGGCGGCGAGCCGCTTTTCATCGCGCCGGTTGGTACGGGGAGTGTTGCTGACAGCCACGGGTTTCGCGTCCCTGACTGCACCGGCGGTGAGCGCCGATTCCGCCGAGGTGGCCGCTGATTTCTCCAGGTAATACTGGTAATCGCCGTGGTAGAACGTGAGCTTGCCCGCATCCACATGCAGGACGTGACGCGCCAGTTTACGGATGAAATACACGTCGTGGCTGATGAAGATCAAGGTGCCCTGATATTGCTCCAGGGCCGCGATGAGCGCGTCGATGCTCGCCATGTCCAGATGGGTTGTCGGCTCGTCCATCAACAGCAGGTTTGGCGGATCGAGCAGCAGTTTCACCAGCGCCAGCCGGCTCTTCTCGCCGCCGCTGAGCACGGCCACCGGTTTGAACACGTCGTCGCCGCGAAACAGGAACGAGCCCAGCACCGTGCGCGCGAATTCCTCCGACAACGGTTGCGGCGTGTCGAGCGCTTCTTCCAGAACCGTGCGCTCGGGTTTCAGCATCTCGACCCGGTATTGCGCGTAGTAGCCGACCTTCACGTTCATCCCGGGTTCTCGCGTGCCGGTCTGGACCGGCAAAATGCCCGCCAGAATCTTCAACAACGTGGACTTGCCCGCGCCATTCGGCCCGACCAGCACCAGGCGCTGTCCGCGCTCAGCCACGAAGTTCATCCCGCGATAAACGACCGTGTCGCCGTACGCGTGATGGATGTCCTCGAGGGCGATCGCGCGCAACCCGCTGCGCTGCGGTTGCGGGAAATGGAATTTGATCGACCGCAGGTCGTTGACGGGCGCTTCGATCTTGTCCATGCGCTCGATCTGCTTGAGTTTGGCCTGGGCCTGCGTGGCTTTGCTGGCCTTGGCGCGAAACCGGTCTGCAAACCGCTGCAACGACGCAATCTCCTTTTGCTGGTTTTTGTAGGCGGCGAGTTGTTGTTCCGCCTGTGCCGCGCGCTGGACGAGAAACTCGTCGTAGTTGCCCCGGTAGCGGATCAGCCGGGTCTGACGAATTTCCACGATACTGCCGACGAGTTGATTCAGAAACTCCCGGTCGTGCGAGATCAACAGGACCGCTCCGGGGTAGGTCTTCAAGTATTCCTGAAACCACTGCAACGCTTCGAGGTCGAGGTGATTGGTCGGTTCGTCGAGGAGCAACAGGTCGGGCTGTTGCACGAGCAACCGTGCCAGGTACGCCCGCATCACCCAGCCGCCGCTCATGGCTTGCAACGGCCGCTGGAGATCCTGTTCCCGGAACGCCAGGCCGCGCAGGATCTTCTTCGCTTTCGGTTCGAGCTGGTGTCCGCCGACGGCATCGAACCGGGCCTGCACCTCATGGAAATCATGCGACTCGGTGTCGTGGCCGTCGTCGAACGCTTTCAACCGCCGCTGCAGTTCCGCCACCTCGGGTGTGATGGCGGTTGCCAATTCAAGCACCGTCTCGTTTCCGACCGGCGCCGTTTCCTGCGGAAGATGACCGAGCGTCGTATTCCGTTCCAGCGCTACCTCCCCCGTGTCAGGCTCGTCCTGACCAAGGATGAGAGAGAACAACGTGGACTTGCCGGCGCCATTGGGGCCGACCAGCCCGATCCGGTCGGCGCGGTTGACCTGCAGCGCCGCGTCCTCGAACAGAACGCGCGCGCCGAACGCTTTTGTCATTCCCGAAATCGTCAGCATGAACCGCGAAAGCTACTGGTTGGGAAGGAGGACGGCAAGGTTGAAATCGACAGGGGAAATCAGACCAGACGGAGAAATTGGAGTGATGTAAGAGCAAGAGCAAGAGCAGAAGCAGGAGCGGGAAGGAGAGCAGCAGTGAGAGAAACTTACGGTGGAATGAGGGCCACGCGGTAAAACCGTTGCGGGTCCAGCCCGATGGGATCCGACGCAGACAGGGTGACATCAGTTGCGGTGAGGGAGCTGCCCAGATTGGTCCAGTTGGTTTGAGTCAGATCGATCGTGTACTGCACCTGGTAGGTCAACGAGGACACGGTGCTCCAGGTGAACGCGATCGCGTCATTGGTCAGCGTCACCGATTGGAACTCGGGTGTCGGCAGTCGGGTCACGATAATGTCGTCGAGGGCGAAATAATAGGGATCATTGCGGAATCCGAATTCGAGGACCGTATTGTTTTCCGTGGCTGTGACGGCCATCTGGATGTTGGTCCACCCAAAAACACCGACTTCTGTCTGATCGAAGATGGTGGTTCCGTCCCATGCCACGAGGAATTCATTGGAACCTCCACCGGAGCCGTTGTCCAAGCTCTCCCACCAAAAAGAAAGAAGGTAGGTCTGCCCCGGAATGGTCGGCAATGTCTGGGACAAATAACTGAGCGCGTTCTGGGGGCCCAGCAACGCACCATAGGCCCCTGAATGGGCGTAGGGGGATCCGCTGACAAATTCGTAGTCGGTACTTCCGGTTTGAATCCAGGAGGAAAAATCACCTGTTTCAAAACCGCCATTCTGAACGAGTGAGTCTTTCGTCTGCAGTGCAAACTGGCGGCTTTGTCCAATACTGCTGTTCAAATTGGTGAACCACACGGTCGCATTATAATCTCCCGCCAGCAGATTGCAGGCCGTGGAATTCAAACTCACCGTGACCGTTGTGGACGCGCCAGGATCCAGGGTGCCAAAGCTCGATGAGGCATCGAGCCAAAGCGGCGTGTCGATGAGCGACCAGTTCAGCGAAGCCGTTCCTGTGTTGGTCAGGAGATAGTCTTGAGAGGTGATACTGAACGGGCCGCCGATCAAACCGGTCGCCGCAAAACCCGTTACCGGCGTGACTCCCAGAGGTTCGAGGGGTCCTACAAGAACATCAATCAGACTCTGTCCGGCAGGAGTGCCCCAGCCGGTGCAGAGGTCGTAGCCAGGAACAGCCAGGAATCCCAAGCTGCCGTTGTTGGTATTGTCTCCCGTGATGATATCGTGGAAATCGGTGAGATAATCCGATCTTGGGCCGATCGCGTAGAGGGTCGGATTAATGAAGCCAACCCTTGGTCTTCCGGCAATGGCAGCCTGCTCATTGGCCAGTGCTGCAAAGGCCGCCCACAGCGGCGCGGCAGCACTGGTGCCGCCGAATGTGTTTGTGAGGCCATTGCCATAGACGGCGAAAATGTTATCCGCAGTCATGGAGACGTCCGGAAGATTTCGCATGGTGGTTGACCCCGAATTGTTCGTCATATCGAGGTCTTGTTGCCAATACGGAATTGAATAGACAGTGCTGACTCCACCACCCGTTGCAAAAGGAAGGTTCGCAGGCGTGTTGTTCCAGTTCCAGGCGGTTTCCGACACCCAGGATCCTCCCGGACCGCTTGTTGTCAACGTTGTCCCGCCGACAACCGTGATGTACGGATTATCCGACGGAGCCAAGACATCCCCCGTCCAGGCTCCCCAATCCCCTGAGGCCGCAAAGAACGATTGTCCCTGCAGGGCCATCTTCTGGAAGATCTGGTCGGTTTCCGCATTGGGGTTGCCGTTCCAGCCCCAGGAACAACTGAACTGGCTGACCTGAGTGTCCTCCGACATGCGGTTCAAGAGGGGGTTGATATTGAAATTGTCGGGATCGTTATACATTTCATAGACGATGACTTGGGACAAGCCCGGGGCCATGGAGATTACCATTTCAATATGCATGGCCACCTCGGAATTGTTGGCGCCAGGGCTTCCGTCGAATCCATTCACCAACACATTCGTAAGAGGAACATTTGGCAGCCCGGCCAAACTCGCGTATGTCTCGATGTCATTTGTGTAATAACCATCAAGTTCCAGTAGCCCGACCACCTGCCCGGAACCGGTGAGTGAAACGTTCGGAGCATAGGCGGCCCTGAAATCATACCCCAGATACGCTCCACCCGACCCCGACCCGCCCCAGGGCATCGCGTTTCCTGGCCTGTTCAAAGGCGCTGCCTTCCAGTTCATGCGATGCGGCAAGATGTAGTTGTTGAGACCACTGACGTCCAATACTGGAATGCCAGATTCGACCGACGGTTCCGTGCTGGATGCGAAAAACGTTCGGGCTTCCTTCGGGTGGCGATAGAGATTCATGGTCACGCGGAAGGCCTTTTCGATATTCGCCACGGGAGCATTGACCTCCAGCAACAGGCGGCTGGGGTGCGTGCCCGTGACAGTGAAGCCGTTCGCCTTCGCAAAATTGACGACAGCCTCGTAATCCTGTTCCGTTGGTCCAAACATTTCCGTGAATTGTTCGGAAGTCAGATAACGGTGGTAATTGGGACTTGTGGGATCGTAGATCTGCTTGAGCAGGTTGGCGAGCGCCTCCCGGTTGCGCAAGGGAAGTCCAATGGCCAAATTCAAACGGGTCGAGTTCTGAAGACGGCCAAGCGGTTGTGCGCGCGCTGCTGCCGCGGGGACGTGACCGTGCAATGGGCGTCTATCCTGCGCCTTCACCGACGCTGCCAACAGGAGCAGGAATACACACACTATGGCACTCTGTACTGGGAAGCGTATCGGTTCTCTGCCGTGAAAAATCAGAGATTCACCGAACAGCACTCGCAGAACAGGGATGCGGTGTCTCGGCCGTCGTCCCATGCGGCTTATTATGCTATAAATCATTTGAATCGGCAATACAGAAATTTTCACAGGGATCGCTCTGTCGCTATCTACCGGAGCAGGCGCAGGGTTTGGCCCTCTCAATTATTGCGTATTTCATTCGATCCGAGAGTCTTCGGCAACCGGCAACGGCGGTCCAATCAAGAACGCGGACGATCCCGCGTTGACACCTCAAGATGGACTGGCCAACCTGTCCTCCTCACGGTTTGCCCCGATCGACCGAAATAAAAGGGTTTGAAAGGCGGCCAGCCTTGATTACACTGCCCAACCGTCAGTCCTTTTTGTGTGGAGAGCGTAGCTTGCAGATGAACAGAACCGGGAAAACTCTGGCCTGTTGTGTGGGTGTAGCCTTAGGGGGCTGCGCCCCGGTCCTGCTTGCCGTGGAGAAATCGCAGGGGCCGATCCTTGCCGCTACGGAAGAAAACGATCTGTTCTCCGATCCGTTCTCCGCCGACCATACGGACCGTCATTACACCCAGGGTCTTAGACTCACCTATTTCGGGGACGCCGACGATACGCCCCGTTGGGCAGACCACGTCGCTCGCGCTTTGCCGACATGGGGGATAAGTGTTGATGCCAGAGATTTTGGGTATGCCTTCGGCCAGAACATGTACACGCCGGAGAAACTGCTGACCAACGCGCCTGTAACCAACGACCGCCCGTACGGCGGCTGGTTGTACCTGGGCGCGGTCTTGCAGCGTCGGGGCCTGACGGGAAATGGCATCCCGGTTCAGGAAGATTTCGAAGTCGATCTGGGAATGACCGGCAAAGCGTCGCTCGCCGAGGCGGCGCAGGAGAATTTCCACCGCTGGGTTTATGGCGAAGACATCCCCAGAGGCTGGCACAACCAACTCGCCAACGAGCCGGGGCTCCTCCTCAAATATCAGCGTCTCTGGCGGTTGTCGGTCAACGAACAGACGGCGCGGTACATTGATTTCATTCCTCACGCCGGTGGGGAACTGGGCAACGTCGCGATTTTTGGAAATTTGGGAGCGACCTTGCGCGTCGGCTGCAACCTTCCCCAGGATTTTGGTATTCCCATCATTGACTCGCCCGCCTCCTTCAACGGCGGGACGACGCCACGTGTGCCGCCGTTCGGGTTCTACCTCTTTGGCGGAGTCGACGGCCGGTATGTCGCCCACAATCTTTTCCTCGACGGCAATTCATTCCGCGGAGGGCCGAGCGTGGAACGAATGCCGTGGGTGGCGGATCTGATCTGTGGCGGAGCGATCCAAATCACCCGTCATATCGAGTTGAGCTACACGCGCGTCACGCGGACCCTGGAGTTTGCTGGACAGAAGAATGCCGACATTTTCGGCTCGATCACCGCGAAAGCGGAGTTTGAATTTTAGCGCGCCATCCGTGAATAGCGGAGGGGAAGTTTCGTCGCCAAACTTGCTGGTGGGGCCGCCGGGATGAAGTCAGAACTCCCAGTGGCTCTGGATCCATACCCAGCCACGGGCGTTCCTTACAAATTGACCGCTTACCCAGATGGCGTTGGGACGGGGCGGCACCATCCACGCGCCCGGGATTCGGACCCATCGCCTGCTCCATTCGTAATGACCCCCGATCCACACATACTGCGGCCCGGGACTGGCGACCGGACTTTCCTGGGTCACCGCCGGTGGTTGCGAAGGCGGTTTTTTAAGGGTCTCGACGCGTTCGGTCGTGCAACCGCAGGCCAGAATCAAACCGGCGGCCACGAGTGCCCCACGGTTGAGACTCAATCGCTTCATGAAGTTGTCCCTCGGTTTGGATGATTGACAGATACGAACACAGGGACCGTCCACAGGTCCGATGGTTGAAACCCGCATCCCATTTCATTTGCCTTCCAGGGTCGTGTCTGGAAGCTCGTTGTGTTCTCCGTTGTTTCCGGGAAAATGTTGAGCCAGAAGTTTTCCCGCGGTGTAAATCCCATGAAGGATTCCCTCGGTAAATTTCCCTTTTTTGAACCATTCACCCATTTCACCGGCGACTTGTTCCCAAAAAACATCGCCGCACTTCGCGTGGACACCCTCGTCGCCGACAATGAAATACTGCTGCGACTCGGGCGCGACGAAGATCAGGACGGCGTTGCGATGGTTCGTCTTGTGCATGCCAAGTTTCAAGAAGTGATGGATCGCGTCGTGGCGGACGTCCCGCACCTTCCGATGGCTGACATAAACGCGTATTTCGCCCGACGTGTGCTTTTCGGCTTCCACAATGCTCGCGACCATCCGGTCGTGATCGAGTTGGCTGAAGAAGGCCTTGGTCTTCATCGGCTACCAGCTTCCTCCCGCCCCGCCGCCGCCGAAACTGCCACCGCCGCTGGAGAATCCGCCGCCACCGGAAAAGCCACCACCGCCACCCCCCGAGAATCCGCCACCGCCCCAATAGCCGATGGAACCGGAGGAGATCACCCTACCGTTACGGCCGTAGACCGTCCCCAATCCGGCGTTGGTCAACAACCGCTTGAGTAGAATCAGCACCACTACCGCGACGACGATCCACATCAACCAGGAGTGGATTTTAGTTCCTTCCGCAACCGTGCGTCCCGTGCCTTTGTATTCACCCTGCGTCGCCTGCAGAATCGCAGCGACGCCCGCTCGCAGCCCGCCGTCATAATCTCCGCGTCGAAAGTACGGGGTGATCTCGTCGGCGACGATGCGTTTGGCCAGGGCGTCGGGCAGGACGCCCTCCAGGCCGTAGCCGACCTGCAGGTACATTTTGCGATCTTGAACGAACACAAACAGGACTGCGCCTTTGTCCCTGGCCTTTTGGCCGACACGCCACGATTGCGCAACGCGGACGGTGTAATCCTCAATCGAAGAATCGGATTGCAGTTTCTGAAAAACGGCCACCACGATTTGGATGGAGGTCTGTCGCTCGAACTGTTCCAGTTTCTGGTTCAATTCGGTCACAGTGGACGGCGAGAGGACATGCGCGTAATCGTTGAAGTACGCGGTGGGAACCGGGGGGATGACCTCAGCCGCCCTCGCGGAAGCCACCGCGATTAGCGCCAGCAAAGTCCAGAGTGATATTGTTTTCACTGCTGGAGGAGTCTACTTGGTTTGGGTGCCCTGGAAGTTGAACTCGACCTTTGGCGGTTTCTCCGCGCCCGCCACGGCTGTGAAGTAGGGTTTCTCCTTGAATCCGAACATGCCGGCAAGCAGCACCATTGGAAACTGCTTGACCGCCGTGTTGTAGGCCTGCGCGGCGTCATTGAAACGTCCCCGTTCGACGGCGATTCGGTTCTCGGTGCCTTCCAGTTGCGCCGGCAGATCGCGAAAGTTGGCGTTGGCTTTCAAATCGGGATAGCGTTCGACGACCACCAGTAACCGGGACAGAGCCGACGACAGCGAGGATTGCGCCTGCTCGAACTCGGCGAATTTCGCGGGATCGCTCGGCACCTGGTTGGCGTTGACCTGTACCCGGCCAACCGAAGCGCGTGCCTCGGTGATTTCGGTCAGGGTGGATTTCTCGAAGTTGGCCGCACCGGCAACGGTGGCGACGAGGTTGGGGACCAGGTCGGCCCTTCGTTGATAGACGTTTTGGACCTGGGCCCATTGTTTGTCCACCGCCTGCGAGAGCGTGACGAGATGATTGTAGCCGCCGACTCCCGTGAGGAAGATCAATCCGGCGATTCCAAACAGGATGACCAGGACGACAGAGCCTGTCCGAAAGATTGTGTGCGGGTCATAAACTTGAGAGAAGAAGTTATGACCAAAGAAAACAGGGATGCTGAGAAGAGACAGGATGAGTTGATTGACGAATTGATTGCGCGCCACGGGC
>Ga0182027_10012590_pt1 | contig 11873 bp, 21 predicted proteins | sample 712E1DmetaG_FD_121300 | JGI IMG/M metagenome (GOLD analysis project Ga0182027, IMG submission 121300) | Permafrost microbial communities from Stordalen Mire, Sweden - 712E1D metaG (Illumina Assembly) | ecosystem: Environmental > Terrestrial > Soil > Wetlands > Permafrost | place: Sweden...
CACCAACAATCTGACATTTTTTACCAATACGATCGGTAAGGATTTTCCAACCTTCCCAGTCGTTTTCCGAATTACCATCTTCGATAGAGTCGATTGGATATTTTGAAATCAGCTGTTCAAGATAATCGGCTTGCTGCACTGAATTCCGTTTTGCACCTTTAGGGCCTTCAAATTTGGTATAATCATAAATACCATCTTTAAAGAATTCGCTGGCTGCACAGTCAAGGGCGATTTTCACATCTTTTCCTGGTTTGTAACCTGCTTTTTCGATAGCAGCAAGAATGCTGTCGAGCGCTTCTTCTGTTCCACCGGCAAATTTGGGAGCAAAACCACCTTCATCCCCAACAGCAGTGCTAAGTCCTTTTGCTTTGATAATCGATTTGAGTGCATGAAATACTTCAGCGCCCATACGAAGACCTTCATGGAATGAATTGGCGCCAACAGGGCGAATCATAAACTCCTGGAAAGCAATAGGGGCATCGGAATGTGAGCCACCATTGATAATATTCATCATAGGTACAGGTAATACCTTTGCATTGGTTCCACCAATATATCGGTACAGAGGCATTCCATGATGCTCAGCAGCTGCTTTAGCAACTGCAAGCGAAACACCCAGAATAGCATTAGCCCCAAGATTACTCTTTGTTTTGGTGCCGTCGAGCTCGATCATTTTACGGTCTATTGCTACCTGGTCAAGGGCATTCATGCCAAGAATTTCTTTAGCAATCAATTCATTTACGTTGTAAACAGCTTTTAATACGCCTTTGCCGAGATAACGGCCTTTGTCTCCATCGCGAAGTTCAATAGCTTCGTTTTCGCCGGTTGATGCACCGGAGGGAACTGCTGCGCGTCCCATTACGCCACTTGCCAGAACGACTTCGCATTCTACAGTTGGATTTCCGCGTGAATCGAGAATTTCACGTGCGTGTACACTAATTATTTCTCCCATAAACTATGTTTTAAAAATTACTATTTTGGTTTTTTAACTCAAAAAAGGGATAATGATACATACTATCCTTATCCCTTTCGTATTGATTTAAATGTAAAACATTTTAATCCTTATTGCTTTTCGTCAGCCGATTCTTCAGTTTTTTGATCAACATTCTCCCCGGCAACTTCTTTAGTATCTTCAACTGTTGTCTGTTCCTCTGTTTTTGCTTCTATCTTAGCTTCTTCCGACCCTGTCTTTACCTCAGACTTAGTAGAGGCTTCATTTTTCGAAGTTTCTGCTTTCTTCTTACTACCTGCCCGTCTGCTTTTTTTAGCAGCTTTAGTCTTCGAAGTTCCAGAACCCAACATATTTTCGTTATAGTCAACCAGCTCAATAATGCACATATCTGCATTATCACCCAGGCGGAATCCGGTTTTTAAAATTCTCGTATAGCCACCGGGACGATTTACGATCTTAGCCGATACTTCCCTGAATAATTCGTTGACAGCGTTTTTATCCTGAAGATAGCTAAATACAACACGTCGCGAATGAGTAGTATCTTCTTTCGATCTTGTAATAAGAGGCTCAACATAAGTCCTCAGCGATTTTGCTTTGGCAATAGTGGTTGTTATTCTCTTATGTAAAATCAGGGAAGCAGCCATATTCGAAAGCATGGCTTTACGGTGCGAGCTGGTTCGTCCCAGATGATTAAAACTTTTTAAATGTCTCATTTCTGCTAATCCTTGTCAAGTTTATACTTACTAATATCCATTCCAAACGAGAGGCTCATTCCATCGAGCAGCGCATCTAGTTCAGTAAGCGATTTTTTACCAAAATTACGGAACTTCAGCAAATCGTTCTTGTTAAATTTGACCAAATCGCCCAAAGTTTCTACTTCGGCAGCCTTTAAACAATTGAGCGCGCGAACTGATAAGTCAAGGTCAACCAGTTTGGTTTTCAAAAGCTGGCGCATGTGCAGTACTTCTTCGTCGAATTCTTCGTTTGCATACTTTTCTTCCGAATCAAGGGTTATCTTTTCGTCGGAAAAGAGCATGAAATGATATATTAAAATTTTTGCTGCTTCTTTCAGTGCATCTTTAGGATGAACTGAACCGTCGGTTTTGATCTCAACGATGAGTTTTTCATAGTCGGTTTTTTGCTCTACACGGTAGTTTTCTATCGAATACTTCACATTTTTAATAGGCGTATGAATAGAATCTATTGCTATAAGACCAAATTCGGAATCGGGAAGACGGTTCTCTTCGGAAGGAACATATCCACGACCCTTGCGGATGTTAATTTCCATCTGAAGTTTAACTGTCGGTTCCATGTGACAGACTACCAAATCCGGATTAAGCACTTTGAAATTACTCAGGAACCTATTCAAATCACCAGCTTTAAATTCAGTTTGACCACCAATGGTGATATTTATTTTTTCACCTTCGGTATCTTCAATCTGTTTCTTAAACCGCATTTGTTTAAGGTTTAAAATAATTTCAGTTACATCTTCTACAATACCAGTAATGGCCGAGAACTCATGTTCAACGCCTTCAATCCTGATAGATGTGATCGCATAACCTTCGAGTGACGATAAGATAATTCGCCTCAAGGCATTACCTACCGTAATAGCATACCCAGGTTCTAATGGTCGAAACTCAAATTTCCCTTGAAAATCATCTGCTTCAAGCATTACAACCTTGTCAGGCTTTTGAAACGCTAATATTGCCATAAAATATTATTATTATTATTTTGAATATAATTCAACAATCAATTGTTCTTTGATATTCTCTGGTATAGCTTCACGTTCAGGAACGTTCAGGAACTTACCCAACATAGATTCGGCATCCCATTCGAGCCACGAATATTTGCTCTTTTTGGAAGAAGCCAATGCATTGGTAACCACTTCAAGCGACTTGGATTTTTCGCGAACGCTAACTAGATCACCAGGTTTGACGGTATAAGAAGGAATGCTTACTACATGTCCGTTCACCACAATATGACGGTGATTTACTAGTTGGCGTGCACCAGCGCGGCTTGGGGAAATGCCAAGACGATATACCACATTGTCGAGGCGCGATTCGAGTAATTGAAGTAATACTTCACCGGTTACACCTTTATGTCGCTGTGCTTTATCAAAAAGATTTGCAAATTGACGCTCCAATACACCATAGGTATATTTTGCCTTTTGTTTCTCCATCAATTGCGTTCCATATTCTGAAGTTTTTTTTCTCTTCTTGGTTAAACCATGCTGACCTGGAGGAAAATTTTTCTTTTCAAAATGTTTATCAGCTCCGAATATCGGCTCACCAAATTTTCGTGCAATTCTAGTTTTTGGTCCTGTATATCTTGCCATGTTTTATTATATAATTTGTTGACTTGATGATTTGTTGATTTAAAGACAATCAAAAACCTCAAAATCGATAAATGTTAATATTCATTTTTTTTTGATTTTTTTGGTTTGAAAATTTAAATCTTTAGATCTCCAAATCAATAAATCAATAAATGTTTTTAAACCCTTCTTCTTTTTGCAGGTCTGCAACCATTATGTGGCATAGGAGTTACATCGACTATTTCTGTAACTTCGATACCAGTACTATGAATAGTACGCATAGCAGATTCGCGTCCTGCACCAGGGCCTTTAACAAACACCTTCACTTTGCGCAGACCAAGATCATAAGCTACCTTAGCACAATTCGACGCAGCCTGCTGGGCAGCATACGGAGTATTTTTCTTCGATCCTTTGAAACCCATTTTTCCTGCCGATGACCATGAAATAACCTGGCCTGAATTGTTAGTCATGGATACAATAATATTGTTGAAGGATGCATGAATATGAGCCTGTCCGATTGGCTCAATTTTTACAACTTTTTTCTTTGTTGTTCCAGTCTTTTTTGCCATAATTCTAATTACTCTTATTTAGTCGCTTTCTTTTTGTTTGCAATTGTTTTTTTCCTACCCTTCCTGGTACGTGCATTATTTTTTGTACGCTGACCATTCACGGGCAACCCGAGACGATGACGAACACCCCTATAGCAACCTATATCCATCAATCGCTTTATGTTGAGTTGAACACTCGACCGAAGTTCACCTTCAACCTTAAAGGTAGCGTTAATGATGTTACGAATTTTAGTTAACTGCTCATCGTCCCATTCGAAAACTTTAACGTTTCTATCAATACCGGCTTCTGCCAGAATTTTGTTAGCCGAACTACGACCGATTCCAAAGATGTAGGTTAATCCTATCTCTCCTCTTTTATTTTTTGGTAAATCAACACCAGCTATTCTTGCCATATGTTATTATATATTAAAATAATTAACCCTGACGCATTTTAAATTTAGGATTCTTCTTGCAAATCACATACAAGCGTCCTTTTCGTCTGACGATTTTGCAATCGTCTGTTCTCTTTTTTATTGAAGCCCTTACTTTCATTGTTTTAATTATTTGTATCTGAATGTAATTCTACCTTTAGTTAAATCATAAGGAGACATCTCAACTTTTACCTTGTCGCCCGGAAGAATCTTGATGTAATTCATCCGCATTTTTCCGGAGATATGAGCTGTGATGACATGCCCATTTTCCAATTCCACACGGAACATGGCGTTTGATAATGCCTCAATAATAGTTCCATCTTGTTCTATAGACGGTTGCTTTGACATGTATATTATTTTTTATTCAAACTATCATCAATCTCTTTGAAGCTCGATAGAAAAAGAGGTGAACCTTCTTTAACAGCCACCGGCAACTCGAAATGAGCTGATGGTTTGCGATCGGTTGTCCTTACTGTCCAACCATCTTTTTCCTGAACAATGTTTTTCGTTCCCGTATTAATCATGGGTTCGATACAAATGGTCATGTTTTCCATCAATTTTATACCAGTACCTTTTCGGCCATAATTGGGAACTTCTGGTTTCTCGTGAAGATTCTTCCCGATTCCGTGCCCAACCATCTCACGAACTACAGAAAAGCCATTCGTTTCAGCATGATTTTGAATAGCAAAACTTAGATCGCCTAATCGGTTTCCCACGATAGCCTTTTCTGCTCCTATGAAGAGACATTCCCTGGTTACCCTCAACAGTTTTTTAACTTCATCTGAAATTTGTCCTACGGCAAAAGTAAACGCACAATCACCGTAATAACCCTGAAGTACAACCCCGCAATCTACAGAAATGATATCGCCTTCTTTCAGTTCAACATCAGCAGGGATTCCATGCACCACCTGACTATTGATCGATGTACAAAGCGTAGCGGGATAACCGTTATAACCAAGAAATCCAGGTATTCCTCCATGCGACCTGATATAATCTTCTGCAATGCGGTCGAGCATTTTTGTGGTAATACCTGGTTGAACTAATTTTGCGAGTTCCGCCAGCAGTCTTGTAACCAATTGGTTACTCTGCTTCATTAATTCAATTTCTTCATCGGTTTTATATAGATCCATCAAAGAACTTCAATATCATCAATAGGCACCACCTGATCTGCCTTTTATTCTTCCGGTTTTCATCAATCCGTCATAGTGGCGCATTAAAAGGTGACTTTCTATTTGCTGCAATGTATCAAGAACAACTCCTACCATAATCAAGAGAGTAGTTCCGCCGTAGAATTGTGAAAATTGTTTGCTTACACCGCCAATCACAGCAAATGCTGGCATAATAGCCACAAATGCAAGAAAAATAGAACCAGGCAAGGTAATCCTCGACATCACCAAATCGAGAAATTCTACAGTTTTACGCCCTGGCTTTACTCCGGGAATGAAGCCACCATTTTTCTTCATATCTTCAGCCATTTGTGTTGGATTAATAGTGATGGCCGTATAGAAATATGTAAAAATGATTATCATTAACGCGTATGTAAAGTTATACCAAAATCCCGTAAAATTTGAAAATGCTGCAGCAAAACCTGTGAGTTTATCAGATTTCGCAAATCCGGCAACAGTAAGAGGTATAAACATTAATGCCTGGGCAAAAATGATAGGCATTACCCCCGCTGCATTAACTTTTAGAGGAATATATTGGCGTACGCCTCCATATTGCTTATTACCTACTATACGTTTGGCATATTGCACAGGTATCTTACGAGTTCCCTGAACTAATAGGATAACCGCAAGAACAACAACAAACAATACCAGGATTTCAACGAGAAATGCGACTAATCCACCACCTTTGACCTGAATGCGCGAGGCAAATTCAGAAAATAGAGCAAATGGCAAACGTGCGATAATACCAATCATTATTATTAAAGAGATGCCATTGCCAATTCCTTTATCGGTAATCCTCTCTCCTAACCACATTATAAAGACTGTTCCACAAGTTAATGTTAAAACTGAGGAAAACATGAAAAATGTTGATTTGATTAGAAATGCACTTTCAGGTATCTGAGCATGTAAATTAATCACATAAGTGGGAGCCTGTAGTATTAACACAGCAACAGTTAAATACCTGGTTAACTGGTTAATCTTACGACGACCGCTTTCACCTTCACGCTGTATACGTTGAAAATAAGGAACTGCAATAGTTAATAACTGGATAACGATCGATGCAGTGATATAAGGCATTACTCCTAATGCAAAAACCGAAGCATGAGCAAATGCGTTACCCGAAAACATATTTAATAATTCGAGCAAGGCATTATTAGCAATCTGTTTTGAAAGACCTGCTAACTGATTAGGATCGATTCCAGGAAGGGTAACAACCGACCCAAGCCTATAAATTAAAAGAATCCCGAGGGTGTATAAGATCCTTGCCCTGAGATCCTCAATTTTCCAAATATTCTTAAAAGTTTCAATAATGCCCTTCATTCGACTATAGTTTTATAGCGGTTCCTTTTAATGCTTCGATAGCTTCCTGTGCCGATTTTGAAAAAGCATGAGCTTTCACTTCAAGTTTTTTTGTGAGCTTACCTTTTCCGAGAATCTTCACCAATTGACTTTTAGAAGCTAAACCTGCTTCTATAAATGCCTGAATATCAATAGTAGTAACACCCGTTTTCTGTGCAAGGTTTTCAAGCGTTTGCAGGTTAATACCCTTGTATTCTATACGGGCAAAATTCTTGAACCCAAATTTGGGTAAACGACGCTGCAAAGGCATCTGACCACCTTCAAAACCAATCTTCTTTGAATAGCCAGAAACTGATTTCTGCCCTTTATGTCCACGTGTAGATGTACCGCCTCTTCCGCTTCCTTGTCCGCGGCCGAAGCGTTTTCCATCTCTTTGGATAGAACCAGCTGCAGGTTTTAAATTACTCAAATTCATAATTTAGATAAAATTATAATGTTTTTAAATATTTTCAACTACTACTAAATGTTTTACCTTCTCAACCATACCAAGTATGGCGGGATTGGCTTCCTTTTTAACGGTGCTGTTGGTCTTATGTAAACCCAAAGCTTTCAGGGTTTCTCTCTGGCGTTTTGAATGGCCACTTAAGCCTTTGGTCTGTGTAATTTTAATTTTAGCCATATTTCTTATCCGTTAAAAACTTTATTCATACTAATGCCTCTCTGCTGAGCTACGGTAAAAGCATCCCGCATCTGTGTGAGAGCTTCAAAAGTAGCTTTTACCAAGTTGTGCGGGTTCGACGAACCTTTTGATTTGGCCAATACATCCTTAATACCAACACTTTCGAGTACTGCGCGCATAGCACCACCAGCTTTTACTCCGGTACCACTAGAGGCAGGTTTCAAAAATACCTTTGCGCCACCAAATTTGGCAAATTGCTCGTGAGGTATGGTATGCTTATGAATTGGAACTTTGATTAAATTCTTTTTAGCATCTTCAATACCTTTTGCAATTGCAGTGGTAACTTCATTAGCCTTGCCCAGACCATAACCAACAATACCATTCTCGTTTCCTACCACTACAATGGCTGAGAAACTAAAGGTACGTCCACCTTTGGTGACCTTGGTTACACGCTGAATACTAACGAGCCTGTCTTTAAGCTCTAAATCGGTTGTTTTTACCTTACGTATACTTTTTGACATAGTTAATTAGAATTTAAGACCACCTTCTCTGGCGGCATCTGCTAATGATTTTACTCTTCCGTGATATAAATAGCCGTTTCTATCGAAAACAACTGATTGAATCCCTTTTTCGAGGGCTTTTTCTGCAACAAGCTTTCCAACCAGCTTAGCCTGTTCGGTTTTATTAACGTTCTTCTTTTCTGCTAGCTCCTTTAAACGTGAAGAAACCGCCAGAAGAGTTGTACCCTCCATATCATCGATCAATTGCACATAAATTCCTTTATTGCTTCTGAAAACCGACATCCTGGGCTTTTCGTTAGTTCCGGAGATTGTTTTCCGGATTCTCATTTTGATCCTTAATCTTCTTTTATGCTTAGTTAAAGCCATAGCTCAAATAATTATCTATTTTGCAACTGCAGATTTACCTGCTTTTCTTCTTAATACTTCACCTACAAACTTGATACCTTTTCCTTTGTATGGCTCAGGGGCGCGAAGCGAACGAATCTTAGCCGCTACCTGACCAATAAGTTGTTTGTCATGACTTGTTAGTGTGATCACAGGATTTGAACGTTTTTCGGTAACCGTAGTTACTTTCACTTCAACAGGAAGTTGCATAATAATATTATGCGAATAACCTAGCGCTAATTCAAGCAATTGACCTTTAGCTTCAGCACGATAACCAACACCCACCAATTCCTGCTTGATCGTGTATCCTTGAGACACTCCAGTAACCATATTGTTAATAAGTGAGCGATACAACCCATGTAAAGCCCTGTGACGCTTCTGATCCGTTGGACGTTTAACCAAAATCTCTTTACCTTCGACCGATACTGTAATATCAGGATCAACTTTTTGCGAAAGCTCCCCCATGGGTCCCTTTACTATTATTACATTATCTTTACCAACAGTCAGATTAACCTTTTCAGGAATGACAATGGGTAATTTTCCTATCCTAGACATTGATAATCCTCCAAATTAATAAACGTAACAAATTACTTCCCCACCGATGTTAAGAACACGGGCTTCTTTATCAGTCATCAATCCTTGTGAAGTCGATAATATGGCAATTCCCAAACCGTTCAATACACGGGGAAGTTCGTCTTTCCCAATGTATTTCCGAAGACCAGGCGTACTAATACTCCTGATAACTTTGATTGCAGGCTGTTTTGTTTCGGGATTATATTTCAAAGCAATCTTGATTTTTCCTTGTGGACCTTCATCCTCAAACTTATAGTTCAAAATATAACCCTTTTCGAACAGAATTTTGGTAATTCCTTTTTTCATGTTCGAAGCCGGAATTTCAACCACTTTATGATTGGCCTTGATACCATTTCGAATCCGGGTTAATAAATCTGCAATTGGATCTGTCATTATTCCGATTATTTTATTTTTAAAAATTTAATATTCTGTTCTTACCAACTGGCTTTTTTTATTCCGGGTATAAGGCCTTTGGAAGCCATTTCGCGAAATGTAATACGACTAATGCCAAATTGACGCATATATCCTTTAGGCCTGCCTGTTAGCAAGCAGCGATTGTGTAAACGCACAGGACTTGAGTTTCTGGGCAACATGCTAAGTGCCTGGAAATTCCCTTCCTTTTTTAGCTGTTCACGTTTAGCTGCATATTTTTCTACCAATTTTGCGCGCTTTACTTCGCGTGCTTTCATTGATTCTTTTGCCATATTCTATTGGTTTTACTTTTTTGATGTTTTAAACGGCAATCCAAATTCACGTAATAATGCGAGGCCTTCCTCATCACCCTTAGCATTGGTTACGAATGTAATTTCCAAACCAAGCATCTTAGTTACTTTATCGATATCGATTTCAGGAAAAATAATCTGCTCAGTTATGCCGAGCGTATTATTTCCGTGTCCGTCCATCTTGGCATTGATACCTTTGAAGTCCCTAATCCGAGGCAAGGATGCATTAATAAGACGTTCGAGAAATTCATACATCCTATCCTTACGAAGTGTTACCTTCACACCAATAGGAGTACCTTTTCGTAGTTTAAAGTTCGAAATGTCTTTACGCGACATAGTTGCAATAGCTTTTTGTCCGGTAATGGTAGATATTTCGGTTATAGCATTTTCGACCATTTTTTTATCTGCCACTGCCTGACCAACTCCTTGGTTGATCACAATTTTTTCCAACCGTGGAACCTGCATTACTGTTTTATATTTGAATTCCTTCATCAATGCAGGTATTACGTCTTCCCTGTACTTCTTTTTAAGATTCGGAGTGTAGTCCATTATTTAATTTCCTCCCCTGATTTTTTTGAATAACGAACCAATTGGTTTTGGTCATTTAATTTACGCCCTATTCTGGTCGGTTTGCCCGAAGCTGAATCAATCAAGTTCAGGTTCGAAATATGAACAGGGGCTTCTTTCTTTAAAATTCCACCCTTTTGAGCTTTTGCATTGGGTTTAGTATGCTTCGATACCATGTTAATACCTTCAACGATAGCTTTGTTCTTATCTACAATAACCTGAAGCACACGTCCCTGCTGGCCTTTGTTTTCGCCAGTATTAACAAATACCAGATCGCCCTTCTTTATATGTAATTTCTTGCTCATTATTGATAATCAATTATATATTATAATACCTCTGGAGCCAGTGAAATGATTTTCATGAACTTATCACGAAGTTCTCTAGCAACCGGACCAAATATACGTGTCCCACGAATTTCTTCTGCTTCGTTAAGCAATACAACAGCATTATCGTCAAAACGAATATACGAACCGTCTGAACGACGAACTTCTTTCGTGGTACGAACAACTACTGCTTTGCTTACAGTACCCTTCTTGACTTCACCTGAAGGAATAGCGCTCTTTATGCTCACAATAATTTTGTCACCTACCGATGCATATCTTTTTCGGGTACCTCCAAGAACTTTAATGCACAGTACCTCTTTCGCACCGCTGTTATCAGCTACAGTTAATCTGCTTTCCTGTTGTATCATGGCTACTTCACTCTTTCAATTATTTCTACAAGTCTCCAGTTTTTGGTTTTGCTCAATGGCCTGGTTTCCATTATACGGACCGTATCACCAATATTGCAGTTGTTTGCTTCATCATGAGCATTGAACTTCGACGTTTTATTGACGAATTTTCCGTAAATAGGATGTTTTACTTTACGTTTTACAGCAATTACAATGGTTTTATCCATCTTATTGCTTACAACTACGCCGACACGTACTTTTCTTAATTTTCTTTTTTCCATGGTTCAACCAGCGTTACTTTTGATTGTTTAAGGACCTATGACACAACTCGGTCATTAATCTTGCTATATTCTTCCTCGCATACCTAATTTTCATAGGATTATCTAAATGCGAAACCACGTGATTCAGTTTCATACGAACCAACGATTCTTTTTCAGCGTCAATTCTTTCCTGAATTTCTTTGGATGTAAATTCTTTAATTTCTGCCATTTTCATTATTACAGGATATTATTCAGCGTAATCGCGTCTTATTATAAATTTTGTTTTAATCGGAAGCTTTTGAGCAGCTAAGCGCAATGCTTCCTTAGCAATATCTAAAGGAACTCCTTCAGCTTCAATGATGATACGTCCGGGTGTGATGGGTGCTACGAAACCTTCCGGAGCCCCTTTACCTTTACCCATACGTACTTCTGCAGGCTTCTTGGTTATCGGCTTATCAGGAAAGATCCGTATCCAAATTTGTCCTTCACGTTTCATATGACGAGTAACAGCCTGACGCGCAGCTTCAATTTGACGACCAGTAATCCAGGCATTTTCCAATGCCTTAATTCCGAATGAGCCGAATGAAAGCTCGTGCCCGCGTTGGGCATTTCCTTTCATTTTTCCTTTTTGCTGCCTTCTGTATTTAGATTTCTTCGGTTGTAACATTTCTTACTATGCTTAAAATTGTATGCCAATAGTATTATTTTCTTTTCTTTTTAAAGTTCTGTCCTTTTCCACCACCACCAGGTTTATTGTTGGCTGTCATTAAACCTATATTAGGCGCAAGGTCGC
>Ga0182027_10012591_pt1 | contig 11873 bp, 20 predicted proteins | sample 712E1DmetaG_FD_121300 | JGI IMG/M metagenome (GOLD analysis project Ga0182027, IMG submission 121300) | Permafrost microbial communities from Stordalen Mire, Sweden - 712E1D metaG (Illumina Assembly) | ecosystem: Environmental > Terrestrial > Soil > Wetlands > Permafrost | place: Sweden...
GGCCCATTTGTCCTCATAGGCGATCGCGTCCCGGCGATCGCGTCGCGCCCCCATCAGCTTGTTGAGCGACTGGGGCACTTCATCGGGATCGATGCGACTGCGGATAAAGTCCTTGCTCGCCTGAAGGATCTCCGGATCCGAGCATTCGATATGGTGGGCCAGCTCGTGCACCGTGCAGGGAATGGCGCCCGGGCGGACGTGCGCGATCGCGAGCCGTGGATCGTAATAGCCGCGATTCGCAATGATCTGCACCTTGCAGGAGGCGTCGGGCACGACGTCCTTTTGCAGCACCGAGCTGATGAACGCCTGGGCCTTCGCCACCTGCGACATGGCCGCGGTGGTTGGATTGAGCCGGAGCGATCCGCGCTCCGAGGCCGGCAGGGCAATGATCGCGTGCGCTTCCTCGGTTGAATCGGCCTTCGCCACGCTGTCGGCGATGCGGTCGACGTCGGGCAAAGTGACCTCCGCCGGCGCCGGCGTCTCGACCGGCGTCGCCACATCGGCGGCTGCCGGGAGATCTGCGGCCTGGGATTTCCATGAGACGGTCTCGCCGTCGAATGAGATCTGATTTCCGAAGGCTTTAGCCATGGAATCGCGCATCTCAGGCCCGATTCCTTTGACACTGGCCTGCAGTCCATCGTTCCAATCCTGCGCCTGCGCCGCGGCGGCATCGCTGAGCTGCTGCAGACGCTCCGTGAGGGGCTGGTTCTTGGCCAGCAGGCCGAGATCCTCAGCCTCGGAACGATCGACGTCCTCAAGGCCCATCCCGGAGTTGTAGTCAAAGGGCGGCCAGGGCCGTCCGAAGCGCGAGAGCGCAGCCCAGATCGGGCTGGTCTTGAGCGCGACCAGGTCGGTCTTGCTCGCACCCTCCCAGCCGACGGCAGCACCGGCCTCGCCCCATCGCTCATACCAGTCGCGGGGGATCCGGCGCGACTCGACGCGGATCAGACGATATGCGGGATAGGCATCGAGCAGATTCGGATCCATGTCGGCTTTGCGGGCCGCGAATCCGTGCGCGTCCTGCATCTGGAAATTCCAAACGAGTTCCAGGCGCCGAACGGAAGTGATATCCTTCAGGTCGCCCGAATCGCCGGGCGCTGCGCCAAGAAGATTGCGCATGTCGGCGACGAACCGTGAATGATCCATGCCCGTGCCGCCCGGGCGCGATTGATCGAGCCCCTGGACGACTTTGTCGCGCATGGCGGACACAATGCGCGCCTCCGTGAGACCCGCCGTCCAAAATGCCCGCTCCTTGAGCGCAAGCGGCATGCCCTCCCAATCATCCGATCGCAGCGCCGATCCGATCGGCGTCTTGCTGGAGAACCGGTCGACGGCTTCACTCCAGGGCGATGTGGTCAGGTCTATGGAGTCGTCACTCATGAGGGCTATGGATCGCGTCGCTTCCGCTCCGCTCACGCCAGGCACAAGTGGTCACTGCGGAAGCGCGCGCCGACGAGGCAGTACGAGGACCAAGGCGCGTAGCTCCAGTACGAGCAGCGGGAACCGGCGTCGCTGCCGTTGCTCCAGTAGCCGCCAAGCAGATTGGTGCCGATATCCTTTTTAGTATCGAACCCCTCGAAGGTCTGCAGGGGATCAACCACTCCCCAGACATAACGACATCCTGTCGCCTGGATGATTCCCCATTTGCTTGTGCGCGGAGCATCGAGTTGGGTGGTTTCATGCCTCTCGCTGGCGCTCGATTGCTCAAGTACGCCGAAAGCGGCGGCCTGAAATTCGTCCCGGGTGAGCAGGACTTTCCCGGCCGCAGCCGCAAGCTGCGCCGCCTGGAAACAGTTGAGCCCGTCGTATTCGACCGATCTATCTCCGCCAAACATCGCCGGGACCTTTGGGTGATTGCGGCCGTCCGCTATCGTCGCTCCATGGCGCGAAGCCCCATCAACACCGCAGAGATAGATGTCCACCCAGAACCGGTCGCGACCAAGGGGCCAGTCGCCGACCAGCGTCATCCCACGCGGATCCTGGCATGTCGGCCTCCAGCAGAGATCCCAGATCGAGAACGGGTTGATTTGCGGCACGGAGTTTCCTCCATCGCGACCGGATGCATTGCTCCCAGGGGCGAAATGGAATCCACCGATCTTGGTGATTTCGGCGGCCGGCAGGGAAAGATAGGCGTCTGCGAATAAGCGCTCGCCTGAGGCGTAGACCGCATAATCGGCTCCGGGCACAAGTGCCGCAGGCAGCTCAATGCGAGTGCCGGCGGAGAACTTAGCGATATTGTTGCCGATGATAACGAGCAGGTCGCAACGCAGCCTGAGGACCTTTTTGGTCGATACCTCAAAGCATGGTAACGAGGGATCAGATTTTTGGATGAGTGTATTCATGGGGTTCATGTTTCGCGTTCCTCCGGGCGGACAAATTCCAGTTTCAGCGCGCGGAAGAAGTTTTCTTCGGTCGGTGTGTCGAGGTAGCTGCCGATTGGCACCTGGGCGCCCCAGTGCTTGCCGTCCGGCCCGCGACCGTCGACGAATGCAGAACCGGTCAGCTTCATCAGGCCAGCGTGTGGATTCCAGTGCAGCCCGACCTCTCGCGCGCGCCGGGCGAGCATCACATTGAACTCAGCTGAACCCGTGCGGCATACCAGAAGCGTCGCCCAGTTGGCTGGAGTCTTGTGGCCGAGTAAATCCTCACTGCCGGCGTGAGCAATCCAGAGGTCGAGCTGAAATTCGTTGGCCAGGGTGAAGACACGGTATTGCTCGCCGGTCTTGGTGCATCGCGCCGTGCGCTGGCAGCGATCGATCAGATCATGCAAGCCGGCGGCGCCCTTAGGCAGACAGACAACGTCGATGTCGCCCACCTCGGGACGCTGCCGGCGGATCGACCCCGCGATCTCGATGCACTCGCAGAATGGCGCGAGCTCATCGCGAATCCGGGCAGCCAGGCGTTGTGCAGTGGCAAGTTTCATCGGAATGCGAGTTCAGCCTGGTGGGGCGTGGCAGCCTGGCGTTCTTGAGCGCACCAGGTGATCAGCTCGTCATCCTGCCGGACGCGGTAGACGCCTTCACCTTTGGACGGCTGCCGGTCGGCAAGGCAGATGAATCCGAGCTGGAAAAGCTCCGTGGATCGCGGCCGGAAGCTCAGGATCGACAGCCCTGATCGCGCGCAGACTTCCGCCGTCGTGCCTGGTCCGTGCGTCAACCAGGCGCCGAGCACGATCGCACGGCCGCCTGCAAGCCGTGATTTCAGGTCGGCGAACGTCGCAAGACGGAAGTCGATTGGTTTCATTGCAGTGTTCGATCCTGCCTCGCCCGCACGATGTCCGTGGCGGAAGGCCAATCTGCGGGAGCGGAGGACTCAGGTAAGGCGAGCCAGGAATTTGCCTCGTTTGCATGGAGCCGGATCCTGCGAGCCGGCACCTGGAAATGCTTTGCAGCCGCTCCGGCAGCGGCAAATTCGGTCGAGGACGTGCAGCTGCATGTCTTGCCCGTGCAGCGCGCAATGTAGGCGTCGCCGCACATGCGGACCTTTACCAGTGCGGCAAATTCGAGACCAGCGTAGGGATTGGGCCTCATAGTCAGAACGGGTTTGGTTCGCACTCTGCCGCCGCTGGCGCTGCGGCCGGTTTCCTCCGATTCCTGATCGTGAAAACCAGATTCCAGATCTGCCGCGCCGTGGCGTCTTCCAGGCTCGTCTTGAATTGTCTCCTGCAGATCGCCGCGGCGTATTCCTCGCGCAGGCCGCGCTCGCGCAGAGCCTGGTCAAGCTTGTAGCGCGCGATCCGGCGGTCGTTGTCGGCGTCGCGGACGAGCGTGCGCGTGGCCGCATTGCCAGTGAGGGCCTGAAAGTGCGCGACCAGGCGGCCGTAGTGCGCCTGCGTGCAGGCGCATAGGGACTGCACGCCGCAGGCCTTTCCCTGCTCAACGTGCCGAAAAGCCTCAAAGCAAGCCGTCTTCGACTGCTCTGCGTTGATTGCCTCAAACGCCTCGCGCTCCGCCCAGGCCTCATAGGCCCGGCGCGCCAGCTGCGCGATCTCGCGCTTTTGCAGTATGGAGAGCGGGGTCATTCTTTGATGCCCTTCGAGGCCTTGTTGATCCGCCACGCTAGACCGATGATGACGACTTCGTCCGATCGATGCTCGTAGCCCGCGGCGGCTGCTATGGAGTCCGACGTCTGAGGATCCGCCATCACCTTCACGTTTTCGTGGTAACGCTCAAAGACATGGTCGAGTTCGACCAGCAAACCACGGACTGCGTGTGTGCATTTCGGGCCGTGCATCTTCAGGCCTTCTCCGTCTCCGTCCCCTCTTCGAGGATTTTCGAGACCAGCTTGTCGATGTCCGTACCGGTCGCCCGGATGACGACCTGGTCGCCGTCGGATTCGATGGTGACGCCGAGGCGCTTGAGCGTCGCTGCGTCGAGCGCGAGCAATGCCGCCTTGGCCGGCTTGCGGGTGACGATCAGGTATTGCTCGGCCTCTGTGCCGAACATGCGATCGATGCGGGTGATGACACTGCCCTCATCGTCGAAGGTGACGCGGCCCTTGCCCTTTTCGAATCCAACCTTGATGCCGTGCAGTACCTGGGTCTTGGGATCGTCGAAGGCCGCCCGGGCGTCGACCACGACCGCGGCGAGCTCGGATTTACGCTGCGCGGCCACCCCGGCTGCTTGCTTGATGTCGGGCAGATGCTGGCGCCGGAGGTCCTTGAGCGCATCATTGAAGTTTTCGAGGTGATGGGAGAGGATGTCGCGGGCGTCCGCATACTTGCGGGCCGCAACGTCCACGGAGAGGATTTCAGGCTTCTGTGTTGTAATGCTCATTGGGAAAATCATCCGTTGATAGCGTCAGCTGTGGGCGCCGGCGCTAGGCTCAGGGTTGCGGACATCATGACCTCAATCAGGGAATCGTCGCTCTGGGCGGGACCGAGATTGAGGGAGTCGCTGTATCCGTAGCAGCGCACCTCGCCCTGCCCAAGAAACGTGACGAATCCCGCCGATATCGGCTTCCAGTCGCGATGCGCCCTGGCCTGGTCTGCGTGAGTTGTGGGAGCGGCGAAAATCTCAGCCCGCGGCCCTTCGGGAGATCGGAAGATGATGTATTTCATCGGAGGACAAGGGCGATGGCCCAGATGCCGAAATTGTAGGCGAGCACCAAGCCGAGCGCGCAGGCCAGGCCGCGCGTCAGAGCCCGGCGCCGGCGCTCCATGCGGCGCGCGCAGCGCTCGGCAGGGCTGAGGCAATGGATGGTGATCACGACGCACCGCCTTTCGCTGGCGTGATGAATACCGTCTTCCGGACGGTGTACTGGAGGGAGTGGTCGCGGTGACCACGCCGGAATTTCGAGATCACTTTGTCTTTCCGTGGATCCCATCTCGTCACCTGCTTATCGCCTTGGAAAACGGCGAAGAGGGTCTGCACGATCTTTCCGTCTGGGGATACGATCTTCATTGGCGGCCTCCTTGCTTCTTAGCCAGGTGGGCTGCCGCGCGCTGCGCGAGCGCCAGCTGAGTCTGAGCAACTCGGAGCCAGCCAATCGCGATAATCAGCTCCGCGTTGCGAAGGGCGGCAGAGCTGAGCCTGCGGCGCATCTTCAGCGCATTTTCGCAATAGGAAATATCATCCGGGAGCAGCACCAGGCAGAGCTCAAGTTCAGTGGTGGGATGCATGGTCAGTTTCCTTGGGCGATCAGCTCGCGGACAACCTCTCGCTCTTCGCGCGCCTGCCGCAGTCCGACGCTATCCTGCCAGGCGTCGATCTGCTGGGAGATCTCAAGGGGTGTCAGCTCATGCGGGCTCAGCAGCCCGCGATTTGGATCGATAATCAATATCCCGCTCGTGCGCAGATACTCCACGAATTGATGGATCGTTTTCCGTTCGTTCATGCGGCGATCCTCCTTCCGCGTGGCGGCCGGCCCATTCGCACCGGCGCATCGGTGCATTTCAGTGGCTGGAGAGGATCGACGCCGAATGTCCGCCGATACCAGGAGGTGTTGGCGACTACGCCATTGAGTTTCGCGGCCAGCCTGGTCGCCCGGTCGTAATCGAACGTGTAGAACTCGCCGAGCACCCGCGCACTGCCGATGCCAGCGATGATGATGTATGGGATTGAGTTCATGGGGGTCAGAAATGGTCAGTTTCAGCTTTCAGCTTTTCAGTCCTTCAGCGTTTCTCTGCCGCGCCGCGATGATCGCGGCATTGGCCAGGGCGAGCTTCTCCAGGTGCGCGCGCCGCAGCGCGATCGCCCGGCGCCAGGCCTCGCTCGATCCGAGCGTCTCGATGCAGAAACTCCGGTTGGTCGAGCCGAGCTGCACGTGGAGGAAGTGCCTCCCGGTGCGCTTTCGCCGCGAGAGCGAGATGCCGACTATATTCGGCCCATCCGTCTTATCGGTCCCGCGTATTATCCGCAGATGCGGCCCCTCAATGACCTGGCCGCGCTGATGTCCTGGCGCCGCCCGCGCGATCGCCAGGTCCTCATCGGCCGGGCGGTAGCCTTCGACGGTGCGGCCGTAGGCTCCGAAGAGCACGAGCGGCATTGCGGCCGCGGCGCGACGGGCAATGGCAGAGTGTGGCATGGCTACCTCCGGGCGATCTCCGCCGACACAGCGGCCATTACGTCCTCGATTGTCGGAGCGCCATCGCGCTCGGCTGAGGCCAGGCGACTGCACACCGCCGCGACAAACGAGAGATTCCCGCGTGCTCGCGCTTCCTTGAGCACGGCCGACGCAGCCTTCGGGTCATCGATCTTGGCCCGGCGAACGAGTAGCTTCCTCACGTCTCCCTCGCGCAGTTCCCCGAGCTTGATCCGCTCTGCGAGCCGGTTGCCCAGGAGCTGCCGGACTTCCTCATAGGCGACGCGCTCAAGCCGGCGCCAGAGGGATGGCAGCGCCAGCAAGATGATCTCCGAGGGCGTCTGGTTGATGAGAGTCTTGCAAGTATTCAGACACTCCGCTCCGGAATGGTGCGCCTCGTCGATCGCGACCGCCGTCCGGTGTTCCCGGAGTCGCGTGACGACCTGCCGCATTCTGCCCTCGCGCGACATGGCCTGCTCGCGCACGCCAAACGCGTCCAGGATGGCCCCGAGAAACGCGTTCGGGTTGTCATGCCACACGACCGTGGCTTCGACCAGGAGGATGCGCTGGCCATATTTGCGCTGCAGCTGCGTGAGGGCCGAGCTCTTGCCCAGGCCGCTGTCGCCTTCGAGCAACACGACCCGCCGGATCGATCGCTCTTCAAATATCTCGATCAGGGCGCGGCGGAGCTGGATGACCGTCGAAATATCCTCGTAGAGCTCTTCCTCGGAGCTCTCACGGCCAGTCTGGCTCTCGATCAACGCCTGGACGGAACGATATTCGGAGACCCAGCGGTCGAGATCGAGCTCGGCCATGTCGCTCTTGAGTATCCGGGTGAACGTCTTGGTGCTGCCCAGGCCAGGCATCCTGCGCAGCAGCTCGTTGTCTGAGAATTTCCGGGCCTCCTGCCAGGCGCGGATCTTCTGTGCCAGGGCGATCAGTTCGTCGCCCTCAAGGTTTGGGAGATTGTCGGGGGTCGTTGTCATGGGTCAAAGGGGTCATGGTCAATAGGCCGAAACAGGATTCGCGTCCTGGTAGGCGCGCTCCTTGGCCTCGATGCGGACGAGCTCGGCAGCTTCCTCGGAGTCAGTAAGGATCCGCTGGGAGCGATTGACCGGCGCCGGTGCGGACGTCTCGCGGGCGCCCCGCATTGGATCGGCAGGCCTGCCGCGATCGGTCTGCAACTCAGCCGCGACACTTGGCGCGCGGACTTCGGTCTCGCGGCGGATGCGCTTCGAATCCCCGCCGAGGGCTCGGTATTCGCGCACCACGATCGCGCGCAGGGTGGCGCGCATCTGCTTGCCGCGCTGCAGGGCATCGTCGCCGCAATGCACGGCCAGGGAATCGGCGGCATCGCGCGCTATCGCCGGCAGATCCTCCAGACATAGGACGGCCGTCGCGAGCACACGGCCGGCTTTCCACCCCCGGACGGGCCAGTCGTCAGTAAGAGTCAAAGTTGCAGGGGCATTCGCCTCCCATGGGTCGAAATGCGCCGTCACCTTTCGGCCTTCGCAGTCGAGCAGCTCCGGTGCCCACCAGTGCGACGGGAGGGACATGCCGAGTGGCTGCTCCACCATGCCGCCGATGCAGGCACGTCGAACGGTCCAGGTGCGGACCTCCGGAGCCCAGAGGTAGGCGAGCGATGGATCGAGCGACGGGCGCGGATGCGCGGCCAGATCTTCGCGCCAGCGGATTTCCGGCGTCCATTTGCCATAGTATCGCGACTCGACGGGCGTGCGGTTGTGGAAACGGACCGCCTCCTCAAGCGCAGCCATGCCGACCGCCAGGTCGACGAATGCTTCGCGCGGATCGAGCGACCCCGCCTGGGCAGCGGCGAGCAATTTGTTCTCACGCTCCATTTCTCCGCGGTACCGTCCGATTTGCCCGGGCATCGCAGAGAGCACGGTCCAGAGGCGATTGAAGACGCCCTCGATCAGCTTCTGGCGCGGAGCATAGCTTCGGCCGATCTCGACGCCGGCAGCCGAGCAGAGAGCGGAGACGCGTTGCGCTTCCCATGTGCCGCGTTCGAGCACGACCCAGTCGGGCTTGACCGTGTCACGCCAAAGGCGGCCCATGGCTCCGCAAGCATCCTCCGCGCGATAAGCCCCAGTCGGTCGGATGGCGAAAGTGAACCCCGGGATGAAATCTTCCGCATGGTCATCCGCCGGCAAAAATTGGAAACGCCCTACCTTTACGCCATACTTGTCTGAGCACTTGCAACCGCCCCACGGCCAGGGAACGCAAACCATGAAATTGATTGACCCATCGTCGAAGCTCATGCACTCGCCGGCATAGAGGCGTCGATTCTCCGAGGGGTGTTTACGCAGTACACCCCGCGCATGGCCAAACATCACGTCTGTATTGCGCGGATTACGGGAATAGGTGACGAGTGCCGTGCTGGCCTGCATGGCCCGCTTAACCGGGCGCGGGAGCTGGTGCTTCGAAGCGCGGGGCGTGCCGTATTCGCGGAGGATCGCCTCGCGCAGCTCCGGGCTACAGGCGGGGCTCTGAGCAAAGAGTCGAGCGGCCGTGGTCATCGATCCGCGATCGCGCCTGAGATTGGTCTTGAGATAGGCCGAAAGGAGAGCCCTGGCTTCGGCACCGGTGGGCACAACTTCGGGAGGCCGGCCGATCCTGATGGCATTCTGCGGTGTGCTCACGTCCATCACACCGTCAGTTACGTCTTCGGCTTTTAGGGACGCCGCTTCATGTGTTGTGGTGAATAGAGGCTCCGCGTCCGCTGTTTCATGCGGCTGTTCGTCTCGGCCGGTCGCAGGATCTCCCTGCGCACCATTGCGCGGCGTGAAAGTGGGTTGGGCTGCAGTCGCCCGAAGCATGGCGAGCGGACTCATTGGAAAGTTGGTGGCAGCAGCGGCCGGATCAACTCCCAGCCTCGCTCTAGCGCGGCGCGCTGCTCAGGCTTGAGTTCGTTCCAATGGGGCAGCGACGTCTGAAGCGCCGTCAGCCCGCGGGCGATATTCGTCGCGTGATCGACGGCCTTGCGTTGGCTGCCCTTGGTCTTGACGGCACTCCAAAGTCCTGCCCACTTGCGGGCCGGGCGCTGGGTGGGATCGGCGTCGATCTCAACCAGCGCGGCGTTAGCCTCCTGGCGCACGACATCGGTGATCAGATGCCCATCGACCTCATCGACTTTCCCCGCGCAGATCAGACGCATCTGCCGGTACCGCTGCCCGTCGAGCATCCAACGCCGGGCCGTGTCGTCGGAGATTCCGAGCTCCTCGCGGACCTTCGCCTGCCAGCCCTTTTCTCCCGTCGCCGCATCGTGCGGCGACGGGGAATTTCCTCGGCGAAGCCCGACTGTCTGAGCGAAGTACTCGGTGCGGAGTTCCTGCAGCACTTCCCCTAATTCGAGCCATGCGCGCCCGCCAGCGCGGACTTGGGCGACCAGGCGTTTCGCCACGGCCCAGGTGGAGGCGCCTGGACCAGACTCGTTGACGATTTCGATAAAGGTAGATGGTGCAGTCATGAGAGGGGAATGCCGGGCTTTAGCTCCCGCAGGGCTTTGGGGTTCGCCCGCAGATCGCGCATTTGACTGGCGCCGACTGTTTCTCGACAAATGTCCGTCCCTCCTTAAGCGCCTGATATCTAATAAGGAGCGACCTGCTTTTCTGCTTTCCGTGAAGCACTCGGCTCAAGTGCTCTCGCCTGACACCCAACATGCGCGCAGCCGACGCAACGGCTCCCCAAGGGGCGATCCGGGGTTTTGGCTGGTCTTTCGAAACGTGATCCATCACGGTTGTAAGCAAGACTGAGCAGAACTAAGCGTCAAGCTTTTCTGCTAAGTATTGCTCACTTGTGCCGGCCTTCTCCGAAAAGCTTCTTCGACTGATGCGGCTACGCGGCCAGACGACGCGTTCGCTTGGTTCTGCCGTGGGCGTTTCCAGTGCCGCTGTGACTGGCTGGTCAAAGCCTGCTGGCGCACGACCTCGACCGGAAGTGGCAAAACGTTTGGCAGACTATTTCGATGTTACTGTGGATGTCCTGCTCGATGATTCGAAGGATTTGCCGATCGCGGCGGTCCCCCAAGTCGTGGAACTTCCTAAGCCTTTGTCTGGCTCCTATACTAGGGCCGTATTGGGCGAGATCCGGCAAAAGGGGGGCGACAAAAAGTTCACGGAGTTCACCCCGGAGGAGAATCAGAAACTCACAATGGCGACCTTGCTGGATGCTATTCCTCCGGATGTGTTGCGAGCGGCATGCCAGTCCATCCTAAAGACGGTATCCGAAACACTTGCTTCGCTGGGACCGATCCTGCCCGCTGATTCAAATCAACTCAGCCCGGACCATGTAGAGATACTCGCAGAGGAGAAGCGCCAGGAGCGCGCTGAAGCGCGCCGCGTGAAGCGCTCTCAGTCGTCCCCTGCGAAAGCGCACGGCGCCGCCGGCCGGTGATCGAGCTGGCAGAACTCGCAGGGGTTACCGTCGGCGGTGCGTTCCGCGCTCCTGATCATCCATCGCGCCAGGTGAAGCGCCTCTCGGAATGTCCGACATTCGCGCCATCGACGCCGTAGGCGTGCAAGTTCTGATTCTGGAAATTTGACACAGTGGGGATATTGTGGCTTCAACGAACCGTTCAACTTCCGATTCTTCTGACCCCATGAAAACCAAATTCCTCGCTTCGATCCTCGGGCTCACACTCGCGCTGGCCTTGTTATCTGGCTGCGCCGGCACCAATTTCAGTTATGCGGATGCTAAGTTGATTCAGCCGGGCATGACCGCTGAACAGGTTATAAGTGTGATGAAATCAAAACCATATGCGACCGAAGTGCATGGCGAAGAGACGGTCTTTGTTTGGGTCTATGGCAACATCGCCGGGCACGTGAAGGAAATGCGCGTCCGGTTCGACAAAGATGGCCACGTGATCGTAGCACCTGTGATACCGTGATGGCCCTCCAAGGGTAGGGTGTTTGATACCCCCTTTTCTTTCTGATCCTCGCCCCAGCAACCGCCGGGGCTTTTTGTTGTCCGCCAGGCCCCCCGCGACCGTTCCGCGAACCCGTCGCGCCCGCCCCGCCGCGCCCAAAATCCGACGCCGAAACCGCCCGTCCGTTTGTCCCTTTTCTCCGTCCTGACCATACCCTTTTCTAGGTCCATCATCACCAATAAGTCCCCCGCCGCCTAGAAATATTTGCAACGCCTTGCCCCCCAGCCCCGTCCAACGCTGCCCAACCCTCCTCAACCCTGCTCCCGACTTATTGCCGGTCTCAACCGGCTGAGCCGGAGTTCCCGCGCCACCTCATCGTCAGTCAGACCGCCACCCAACAGGGCGAGAAGCTGCTGCTCGCGCTCGGTCAACACCTTCGGAAAAGACCTCGGCTCGCTGCGCAACC
>Ga0182027_10012592_pt1 | contig 11873 bp, 13 predicted proteins | sample 712E1DmetaG_FD_121300 | JGI IMG/M metagenome (GOLD analysis project Ga0182027, IMG submission 121300) | Permafrost microbial communities from Stordalen Mire, Sweden - 712E1D metaG (Illumina Assembly) | ecosystem: Environmental > Terrestrial > Soil > Wetlands > Permafrost | place: Sweden...
GTGAGAGTGGCTTGAATCCTTGATTCACGATTCGAATGTCAGCAACTCCCAGCTCAATTACCTGCCGGGTCGGTCCGACTTCGCATTGACTGAGTTGTAAGCGCCAGCATCCAGGCCGCGCACCAGCTTCTCCATGGAGACCTCGAACACCTCGCAGATGCGCAGCAACGTCGTGACGGTAATCGGGCGGCCAGCCTCGATCTGTTGCCAATGTCGCGCGGAGAAGCCGCACGAGATCATGTCCTCTTGGGTGTATCCATGCTTCTTGCGAAGGTCGCGGACCTTCAAGCCCAGGGCGCGGAAGAAATTGTCTTGATTCGTCACGCCTTTGGTTGTAGGGTTTTACGTGCAGATTCACCACGAGCAGATTAGCTGTATGCTGCTTAAGTATTGAATGGAAGCCTGCCTGCACCGAGGCGATCACTGCCAACTGTGATTCCGATATGCAGCCCAGGATCAACGAAAGAGGAAGCGATAATGGCTTTTCAATGCAGTAAATGCAGCGGCAGCGGGCATTGCCAGCTTTGCCACGGAACCGGTAAGACGCTCGGAAATCTGAATAGCAAGACGGACTGTAATCTCTGCAAGGGCTCTGGTGTATGCCATATCTGCCGAGGCAAAGGGCAGCTAACCTGACCATCCGACCGCGCTACTATCCCGGACGTGACTGTTCATCCCTAAAATGGCTTCACCAGATACGGCACTACCAAGGGATCGAACCCACCGAATGACGCCCGTGCCTGAAAAGGTCATCGCTTATGTCTACATCAGACTGGTTGATATGCATACTGTTCTTTGGCTTCATAGGCTTAGTGATCTTGTTCGGGGTGTTTACCGTGATCGATCATTTTGCTGAAGGTATCAAGGAGCGAAAAGCGGAGAGAGAGCATGAGGCATACTGCGCGAAGGAAGAGGGTCGTCGAAGATGGGAGCAACAGAAACGCAAACAGAAAGACGCGAACGGACACCGAGCAGCGCTCCGCAAACATCAGGATGTTGTCAAGAAGTTTGCTGACCTTACATCGAGTTGTTTTGCAGCTTGGAATCAATTATCCCGCATAGCAAAGACGATCCGTGGGACCCGCACGCCATCATTCGCAGCTTCTGTCAAGCATGACGTGCTCCAAATCCTCAGCGTATTTTCAATCGCAAACGGCACGGTCTCAAAGGACATCGGAAGACTGTATCAGGCGATACTACGAGAGTGGATGTCAGGACGTCGGGACCTGGAGGACTGCTTAGAAGATATCAATAGCTTCGAGGGAGATGGTATCTCCCTGCCGGGCACACTCCAGGTCTTTGAAATCTCTGATCGAAGCATAACCAACAATCTAACGTCCTGCGTTGCAGAGGCCTATTTGTCCCTTGTCACTGCTGCAGCTAAATGCTGTGACGCATCGTTTGCAGTAGGGGCGGCCAAAGCCGAATACATTAGATTGCTCGAACCATATTTGGCAGGCCGCGCTAATGATCAAGGTGCACCATCCGAGGGAGGGATAAACGACTCCTGTCAAGAGTGCAATGAGGCCTATCAGCTACTAGAGCTTCCATTCGGTGTAGGCAAGGATGCAGTCAGTGACGCGAAAAAAGAAATGGCGAAAAATTTTCACCCCGACGCGTTTGGAAACAGGCGCGGAGCCCGGGTTGCTGAGGAACAACTGAAGAGGGTGAATGCAGCGTGTGACCACCTGCTGGAATGCCGTTTATCACACGAGCAGCCGGTTGGATGACAAGGCTGGTGCAACGGCACCGTTACCAAATAATGCTTTCACCAATAAGCCCATGAGTCATCCGCATCAACTCCGACGAATCACGAAAGTCTGCATCCGCGCCGCATTGCGGTTTGCAAAGATTGTCCTCGCGATCCTGCTCAGTGTGATTGCGGCAGCGATTGTGCTGCTCGGCATCTTCATGGCCCTGTGGGAATACTGGGAGCGTGAACAGAAAAGGGAGAGTGGCAATTCTCAATCCGGCCTCCTCAACAGTCGGCTCTTCTTTTTCCTGGAATCCATCACATGGCTCCCTCGGCAAATCTGGGGAGGCCTGATGCTTGTCGCAACACTCCTTTTCTTCGGCTTCGTCTTCGCTGGGCAGTACATCCTGGCCTTTGCTTCATCCAATTTGACCGCATGCGCTTTCGTATTATCTCTCTCTGGACTCGGGCTCTTGGCCTGGGTACTCTTCAAAGAGTGGAGGGCGGAGTTCTCGTTGGCTCCATGATGTTCGCTTAAGTGTCAACAGGCAACCTGCTTGACGCGCTGTTTCTGCTCGGGCGTCAGCCGCCACCAAAGGTCTCGCAGCTTGGGGTTGCCCCGCTCGTCCTTCCGGCGGAAGTCCGGAAACGAGAAGCAGGATTCATAGTTCTGATTCTCGTCGACGTGCTGCGCGTCGGGCTTGCCCTCGGAATACTTCGAGGCGATCTCGGGATCGTCGGTGAAGTAGAAACGGCCCGAGGTGGTGGGATTGACCTTGAACTTGTCACTGACGCGGTCAGCGCGATAGTCTGCACGGAAGACGCGGAGTGGGTTATCTTTCATCGAGTGGTGGCATGCGGTGGCTCCTTAACTACCTTCTTAAAGAGAGTTACGAAGTCTGCGTGTAGGGGGGAAGCCTAGCTGGCGTCGTCGCCATCGTAGTGAAACACTTGCACATTCGGACCACCTAGAAGCTTGGCAAACTCAACGTTGGTGGGGAAGTCCATCTTTCCTGGGGCATAAACAATTTCCTGGATACGCTCAGAGCGCTGTGAAGGAGTCATCGCGGCAACTTTGGCGGTCAGTACTTCGGCGGCGGTCTTGGTCATCGGCTCTGTCATCGTCATCTTCATGTCATCATCTCCCTAGCAAGGGGGAAGTAGTCGCGATTACGCGATATAGTGGGCTGTGGGGCCGCACATGAGGGCTGCAAACTCAAGCTTCTCTTCAATATATAGCTCACGGTTGAGGTCGGCTAGCTCATTCGCGCGGGTGACGGCCTGCTCGGGAGTCAGAGAGTTTGCTGCCGACACGATGCTGGCGGCTTTGCTGGCGGTGGCCTGATCGCTGCCTGACTCCTCCTGGCTGGAGAGTTCTGGCTGGGCCGTAATTGGTAGCTTCCCGGCCCCGGTTTCATCGCATTTGGATCTTCGCCGTACTGGCCGTAAAGTTGGGTTGCATCGATTGATTCAACGAGACCTTCCGAGTATAATGCCGTCCAAGCACTATCAAAGCGTTTTCCTAGTTACCTAAAGTCTCGAACTGTCAGTACAGGGGGGGCGATGTTCGTTGCGAAAAGGGAGATTCTTGGCCGATGGGTAGCTGTTTTTGAACACGCGCGCCGAGACCGTAACCTCAAGTTGAGTTCCTTCGCTACCCGTTGCGTGCGAGCAGGTGAAGTACACGAGTTCCTCGTGTGTGCTACCGCCGACTCCACCAGCGTCATCGATCACGTTGGCTACCTTGGTTTCGGCGAGTTTCTATGTGCGGGTGTCATTTGTATCGGTGATGAACTCTGGCTCAGTGAACAAGATGTCTTTGGCAGGATCTTAGGTTTCGATGAAACCCACATGCCAAACCACCAAAACGTAGTCGTTCAAGCCGAATCGATAACAACCGGTGCTGGGTACGGATTGGTTCCCGATCAGATGTTTCATGTTCGCTTCCCCACTTTTGCGCCTGGGAATTGTTAACCTATGAGCCAGTTTGCCATGAAACGTGCCACCGTAACAGCCTCCAGATTTGGATTTCGCTGCCTCAGGTGCGGAACAGTGTATCAGAATATCGGAGCGCAACTTTGCACGAACTGCCGTGGTGCCGTTGATGTCTTTTACAATCTGAATAATGTTGTTATCCGCTCATCTGCGAACCCACTTCACAAGTATTTTCAGTTGCTTCCCATTCAAAGCGAAGAGCATCTTTTGTGGCTCGGAGAAGGCAACACACCTTGCTTTCGGGCGGAAGATCTCGGTGCTTCTCTTGGCCTTGATCGTCTTTTCCTAAAGAACGAAACCGCCAATCCAACTTGTACAACAAAGGACAGAATTGCCTCTGTCGGTCTTTCCTGCCTCCGCGAGCTAGGTGTAGCCGACTTTGTTGTGAGTTCGACTGGGAACAGTTCGACCTCATATGCTCGGGGAGTTCAGCTCTTAGAAGGTTTTCATGTCCACATTTTTGTTGGTGAGGAGTTCTTGGGCCGTCTGGGATATGCCGATCACCCTAACATTCAGACCCACGTTGTCTCTGGAGCGTTCGATGCCGCAGGGCGCGCAGCTAAGGAATTTGCGGCGAAGGAACGACTATGGTTTGAGGGGGGTTTCTTCAACATTGCCAGACGCGAAGGATTGAAGCTCGCTTACTTAGAAGCATATGATGAAATGGCTTCTGCAGGAACTTTCCCGCACTTCGTATTTCAAGCCATTAGTAGCGGTATGGGCTTGTTCGGCGCGTATAATGGCGCGCGTGATTACTTGATATTAGGCAGGATTCCTTACTTACCGCGCTTTATTGGAGTGCAACAGGACAGTTGCGCGCCAATGGCTCATGCGTATCGGGACGGCTCTGCTGAGATAGAACAGCGTCACATCGTGCAGGAACCAAAAGGGTTGGCAAGCGCAATCCTACGCGGTGATCCCTCACAGATGTACTCCTATATCAGAGACGTCGTTCAAGCCTCGCACGGCTGTCTTCTAGAAGTGAAAGAGAGTGAGATCGTCGAGGCGCAGAGACGCGTCTTCGAATACGAAGGGCTTTCAATCTGCGCTGCCAGCGCTACAGCAGTCGCGGGCATGATCCGCATGGTCTCCGCAAAAGCGATCACTTCTTCCGACACTGTCCTTGTGAATATTACAGGTGCAGATAGGCCCAAACGACCGTTCCCCAAAGTACTGCACCCGTGAACCAATGCGCTTAGGTGGAGGATGTCAATGGTTGTCACTGCGTCAAACCGAGTTGCCATGTATGGCATGGCGAAAGTCCAACGCCTGTCGGCATCCTTGTGGGAAGAACTTCGGAGCATAGCCACCGAGGGAGAAATGGCGAACTTTCTCGCTCGTAATTGCTCAGTAGTTTCTAGCTATATCGGTTTTACAGATCTCAACAGATCTATCGAATCAGGTCGCATGTCACCATCTCTCTTTGCGCATTGTTATTCACGCCTCAGCTCAGCAATCCACCGAGCAGGAGGCTCACAATGCATCCGCTGGACCTCCTATGTGTTCGATAACAGAAGTACGGATGATCTTGCCATTATCCATTGCGGGAATGAGCCAGATAAAGAGCCGACACTAAGCATAATCGACGCCAAGTGTGATTTTCCGATGTCACCCTTCTATCTTCGGATCGGCGGGTTACTCCGCGACACTATAATTCAGAGTGCCATTGCGGCTGCGGACGCACTTTCGTCTGAGCTTCCCTATATTCATGAATTAGCGGCCTCCGAGGCAGATCTGGAGTCGGTGCTTGAGGCTGCTCTCCGGGGCCTCACCTCGCCGCCCGCCAAGCTGACAAAGAGACGCGAAGGGGTCCTGTTTGGAAAGCTTGTGACGAAGGTAGATTTTGGATTCATGCGTGATGATGCAGATGTCTTGAAACCTGTGGTGATCGACGTTAACGATCTCCATGGTGGACTACAGTGGATCGACGACTTTCGCCAATACTATAAGAACATCAGTGATGACGCCCTCCTAACATCGCCGGAGCACTCAATTATAGACAGATTCGTCCATGAGTATATTGCAGCCTACAGAGAGTTACGCGGTCAATTGCCAGAGCGAGTCCTGATCGTCTTGAGTCACCCCGGTAGATGGAAGAGCGACAACGGATACAACTACAAGTGTATAGCGAAGGAGTGTGCCCGTCAGTTAATCATTGCTGGCTGTGAGGCTGAGGTCCGCATTACTTACCTGGAACAGTATATAGAAGGACTCAAGTCCATGGAGCGCGGGAAGCCTATCTTTAGGTTGTTAGATGATGCTGGACGCGTGTGCGATGATGTTATGACCAACGTAGACCTCGTTCTCCGCAACTATCGAAAAGTACCAACCAACGAGGGAGATGGCACATTTACTACGTCTGAAGTTTTCGTCGGCAGGCAGCTCACTCAGAAACTCACCATCCTTGAAGACGAGTATCTTCGAGTTGTCTTCGACAAGCGATTCATCCGCGGACTCGCGGATGCTCAGCGCCTACCGAGTGACCTGTTGATTCCAGATCGCATAGGAACCTATTCCATCAAAGAATCTGAGAGTGTGTTAACAGCTTCGGTAATTCGTGATGCAGCAGAGCGACATATCAACGATATAGTGATTAAGCTAGCAGACAAGACCTCTGCGGGAGAAATTCCCGCACTCTTCTTTAACCTTGCGAATACTCGGCATTTGGAAATGATGGAAAAGCAATTGTACGAGCTGAAAGGTAAAGTAGATGACGTTCCAGAAATCGTTGTTGATGCGCTTGTCGGGGCTCCCGTCGTGGACGGATGCAAACTTGAGATCCGCACTCTCGTCTACAGAGAGAAGGGCTCATCCAACCCAAAGGGTGGGTTGCGGTTATACGGGGAGGAACGAAGATCATGATCCGTCTCGGACTGGTTGGGTGCGGTAAAGTAGGATCCGCGATAGCAACCCGGCTCGGAATTCTTGAAGAAGACTACGAGTTGTTTGTGTATGACAGACATCCGGACAGAGTAGACAAGTTATGTAAAATGGACTGCCACTGCACGGCGCGTTCAAGCGTTGAGGCCATTCGAGTCGAAGAACCGGCCTACCTAATTGAAGCGGCTAGTCGCGAGTTTGTTGCCAGAGTTGCACCCGATCTGTTGTCAAAGGGCCTTAGCGTGATCTGCTTGAGCAGCGGGGCGCTCTCGGACGCATCTGTGCGTCAACAGATTATGGACGCCGCACGAGCAGGAGGGAGCAAGTGTTTTGTTCCGGTTGCCCCTCCTGCGACTGATGCGGTGACAGTCCTTTCCTTGACCGGGCTCTCTAGCGCCAAGTATCGAAGTGCAAGGGGCATTGGTCATCCGCGGGCAGAGCCTGGGAGAGAGGGCATCTATTTTTCTGGCTCTGTGCACCAGGCGATGGCACAATACCCTCATGCGTTGAATCCTGCCGCAGTTCTGGCCGAAGCAGCCAATGGCTACGATGCAACCTTGACGGAGGTCGCATTCGAATCATCAATTGAAGGCTATGAGTTTCGAACTGATGCTTGCTCCGACGTTGGGAACGTCCGAGCGACTCTGTCTGGACCGGTGAATGGAGATTGGACATTTTCAACTTGGGCAGTTTTTTCCACAATTGCACTACTGAGGAAGCTAATGAGTCCCCTTGTGATTGGACCTTGAATGCTCGCTGAGTCCCAGCCAAAGTGGGTTACGAGGCGTGATCGCACAATGAAACTTCTCATTATCGGTGCAACTCGTGGGATCCCAGCAAGAGTACAGGAATTGGAGAGCGTCTCTAGTAGGCCGAGATGCTAAGTGCCTCGTTTCAGCTTGATGGTCCACGATCTGTCAATTGCTTTCGGTCGCATTCCTGAGTTAGCCCTTGTCGCTCTGGAGGCAGATTAGGGGAGGGACGAGGCCTACGCCTCGTCCGCACCGTCGCTGGGATCGTCAGCGGCTTCGACCTTCGATAGGCATCTCATGCTGGAAGCGTGGATCTCGGCGATGGTGTGCTTGAATGGCTTGCCCTCGCCATCTTTCTCGACCGTCTGGTATCTGATCGTATCCATCCGAGCAAGTCCACTCTTTTCCCGTGTGCTGGAAGGTGATGTACTTGGTTCATGATTGAACCGAAAGCACATAGCACGAGTCGTCGCCGCCATGAAGAAGCTGCCCGGTTGGTAGTGGAGTATGAACGAAGTGGATTGACACGCCGCTCATTTTGCCATCAGCATGGTCTTTCCCTGGAGACGCTGGACATCGTTGAACTGGCCCTTTCCTCGTTAGCTCGATGGTTCTGGGCTGGTTGACTCTCAGCGTCGAGTGCCTGTTCGCGAGCGCGGGTGGGGTCGTGCTGCCGCCGATGAATCTTCACCCTGACAATGGTGGTCCAAAGGGCTCACGGAGATCCAGCAGCTAAAAGGCTTGTTTTCAGCGAGAATTCGAAGGGTATTCTCATGGTCAGAAACGTACAGGTTGCGGACCAGTCTCGTCACAGTTCCCTGATGCCGCCAGTCGACTTTGTAGCCCGCCTTGTCCTGCAGTTCTGGCTTCGTCGCTGACCGACAGGTCGGATCTAGAGCGCCCATACTCTCGCTTGGCGATACGGGCCATCCGCCCACCCTTAAACGCACACCGCCGAGTCGATTTATTAAGGTGACTTCTCGTCTTTGAGCAGTCCGCCAAAATATTCCGTCGCCAGAATCCTATGTTTTTCAATCCTCTCCTTTGCATATTGGACCCCGACTGAATGGGTCTCCGATTTGTTGAGGTAGAACTCAATCTGATCGTATAGCTTCCCCGCAACCTCCCGTGCCGCCTCATCTCCGGTCCACCACTGATAAAGACTGCTCCTAAATCCGCCCCCTGTGCCCTCCGTAAGTTGCGGATAGCTCTTGGCGGAATCATCGACAAAGATTCCGAATGGTGGTGCACTGCGCTCGGCCTCATAGGCAAGAATCATCGCGGGGCTAAGCACCACATGGCGACGCACATCATCGAGGTCGGACTCCTTGAACATTTCGCGAGTCGTCGTGTATCCATGGTAGGTTCCATAGAATGCTTCGTCGCCTGTGTCGGTACCATGCAGCGTTGGGCCAAAGGCAAGGCCAGCACGCATCATGTGCATATGTTTAATACTTGGCTTATTGATGAACTCCCTTGCGAGTTCGCAGAACGCGGATTTGAGCACTTCCTGCATATCTGCTCGGGTGGGGCTTGTAACGTAGACCCCGTCCATGACGGGGTAGCACCTTACGGCCCTGAGGTTGCGCCTTGCAATTGAGAATGCTGAGTGAAGCTTGAATACGGAATTTGCAGCCTGATGAAGCGACCTAGCAAGGCATTGCCCCGTTCCCATTCCGTCGCACCATGCAATGAACTCACCGCGCGGACTTGGCAAATGCTTCGAATCGAAGTAGAGATGTGTTTCCATTGTGGTCTCGCTCTTTCTTAAGGGGCTGTAATCAGTCACCATTCTTCGATGGCCCCTTGTCTCAAACTCGGCTCGGAGACTGACACATCGGTGAACTCTGGGGGCTGGCTTCTCGTTACCGATTTTAGGCCGTACGGAGAATTGGCGTCGACGATGGTGGCCGCCCGTTCCCAACTTCTGAGCGTTGGGTTACCGAAGCAGCACCGAAAAATCGGGATCAATCCAGCGGCTCCCATCATGAGCGTCGATCCGGGAAATACACGAAAATGATGGCGTCTGCGGTGCAGAGAACCATCGATCAAATCTGGAAATCCGCGTTCAACAACTCCTCATTTAGATCCTTTGCCGCCTGATTCCGTGCCTCCGCGACCGTCGTCATGTCCGCGATTCCGTTGTCCCGGGCAGCCGCAAGCATCGAAGTGAGCGAGACGGTTCTCGGCAGGATGCTGGGGTATGGAACGATTGTGGTGATCGGAACGGGAGTGACTCCCGTGCCCTTCGACCGGGTCGCCCATCCGCTGGAATTCCGCAGCCGGGTGCAGCAACAGATTTAGAAACTGCCCTAAGGTCCTCGCCGGTACCCCCAACCTATATGTCCCAACTCACAAACGCCTAAATTGAAAAGTCAGAGTATAGGCTATGAACGCACTGTGATCTTCAAAACAGCCGCAATATTTCCTTCTCTACGCCTGCACCCTGAGCCAAGAGATTTGCAAGGTCAAATGCAAATTTTTGGGTTGTGCCACTTTCCCCTGAATCAGTCGTTGCAGGACGTACATCAACCGCTTCGGATGCTGCTATCCCCGCCAAGAAATTGACATGTTGCGGCACGCGTACAGCATCGACGGGTTTCTGTATGTAGCGTGCCACAATTTCCGCGAGTTCGGGCGTATATGCAGGATCAAGAGATGGAAGGCTCTGATCTTTCTCAAGTACGTCTCTCTTACGCAACATCTCCTCCACCCGCCGCAAGAGCTCACGACGGCTCTTATACACAGACGGGCCTCCAAAGAGATAAGGTGGAATCGTCTCGGTCAATCTGCTAGCGCCCGAAAACGTCACGTGTTCGCATAGCTGTAACACCGAGAGGGCGAAGACTGAAAGCAAGTCTAGAAACGCAAATCGTCCAAATGGCGTGGCATTAAGACCCTTCGTATACTTGCGGGTAACACCGACTAGATTCTGAATGTTTCTGAAATCCCTGTAGTACCAGTATTCGCCCCTCGTGTATCCGAACAGCCCGGTCAGATCGTTGCGCTTTGAAATCATCTCCTTGAGTGAGACGTACACATCCGTTTGGAAATGAGCAGGAGCTGGCCGGAGACCCACTTGCCTCTTCTTCCATAGCTTCCATTCGTCCAAGGAGAAGAGAGCGATGTTCAATTGTTGAGCAAGCCCATACATGTGGCTGTCTATGTTTCGTTCAGAGAATACAGCGTATCCGCGTTTCGCATGAAGATACTGCATAACACCAGCCATCATTAGGGTTTCTTTTATGGGAGAAAGCCCTTTAGACGCGCCTGCCTTGCAGCTTACGCACACAGTATCCGCGTTGAAATCCATAGCGAAGGCTGTGGCAAAGACATCCACGTCCGTTATGTCTGTTAGCTTCTGAACTCCTCGTGGGTCGTAAGCCGGTTCAGAAAGCGCAACATTCGTCCGTACGAAATAACCCGCGGCGCAAAGAGCCTGCGCCGTTTCTAGCTTTAGCAGGAAGTCCTTCTCAGAAACAGAGATGGCGGGCTTCGGTCGTGCTATGTAGTCGCGAGGGACCTGTAAACGCTCTGGTTTCGCTTCTGAATGTTGCGCAGGAGCGACTTTGTCGCTGCGATCCTCCTCCCCTCGTTCAGAGAATTGAAGGCGTCCCTCGCGGTCTTCGATTGACCCCTTAGTTTCTTCTGAGGATCTCGACGAGATCTTCGAGTTCGTCATCTCCAGCTCTCTTTCTTTTGTGTGCCAAGCTGATTCCGTCAAATTCGTTTCCTATCGTGCCTGGAGCGCTGAGCTGATCCGCTCTGGGGATCGTCAAATTACGCTCCTCCATAATCTGATTCCGGTTTATTAGCTCAACGGCTAGGCGCACTGCGCGTTGATTTTCTTCGCTTGGAATAAGTTGAAACGCATACCGAGAATCTTCCTTAACGATTCGTCCAACTCCCCTCAGCACTAGCTGACCATATTGTTGCTTGGCTTCACTATGAGCCTTCAGGGAGTAGTTCTTCTGACTATCCAAGAGGGAGCGCAATAGCGCGTTAGGATACAGGATCTTGCTGGCTCCAGCGTACCTCTGACCATAGCGCACGCAAGCGACGATGGCGCGTGCCTTGCTTAGTATCTCCCTTTCAGAGGGTTCAGAGATGAGTGCCCCACTATACGGAGTGAACGTAAACGCCTTTTCTCCTGAGACTGAATTTACCGGAAAAGTGGGAAGAAGGCCAATCGTGATGGCCTTGGTTGCAAGTTGCTGTTCTTTGGTGGAGAGTTCCAGAAGCGTCAACTCTGTCCCCGATGCGGCACCCTGAATCTTCCCCATGATCTGCCTTAGCCCGGCATTGCTCCCAAGCTGGCCGACAGCAGAAGATACACGTTTGGGGTCAAGATCCCAGAGCATAGGAGCAAACAGCATCGGTTCGCCAGCGCCCACTTGCAAGGTCTCGATCAATCTCGCGTTGCTCGCCACTTGTTAGCGGTCATCAGAAAACGTAGTTTTCTGAGCATTGGCCGGTATAGGGCAGCTTGATATCATCCGCGCCGAAGGCGCGCGTCATCGGTCGATCATCAGCAGGACTGCTGGAAGTTGTAA
>Ga0182027_10012593_pt1 | contig 11872 bp, 20 predicted proteins | sample 712E1DmetaG_FD_121300 | JGI IMG/M metagenome (GOLD analysis project Ga0182027, IMG submission 121300) | Permafrost microbial communities from Stordalen Mire, Sweden - 712E1D metaG (Illumina Assembly) | ecosystem: Environmental > Terrestrial > Soil > Wetlands > Permafrost | place: Sweden...
CCTTGAGGGCGACGAACTGGTCGCCCTGGCACAGAAGATCCGCACCTGGCAGGAGGCGCGGAAATTCTCAGACAACGAGCTGCTGCGCCGCTTCCCGGGCCTGGGCAGCACGAAGACGTTCACCCGGCTGCTCAAGAGCGACCTGGCCGAGCTCGATCTCGACCGATGGGTCTGCGAATACCGCGCCGTCTGGGCGCTGATCGAGAGCCTGGCCGGCCGGGAGCGGTCGGAAGAAGAGCTCTATGACGACATTTCGACCGTCGTGCAGCTCCGCCGGGCGCTGGTCGAGATCCTGGAGGAGACGTCGATCCGACGGGTGGTGTTGCTCGAGGGCGATAGCGGTCTGGGCAAGTCATCCGCTCTCACTCAGCTGCAGCGCAAATACGGCCAGAGGATCCTGATCGTCGAGGCCTCGGACGTATGGGCCGACAACCCGAATGCGTTTCTCGGCGCCGTGCTCGACGCGCTCGGCGTCCGCGACCAACCGCTCTCGCGCGATGACCGGCTGCGGATGGTCATCCGCAAGCTCCGCGATCACCGCGTCGCCCTGGCGATCGACGAAGCCCACCACCTCGGTCCGCACTGCCTGAATACGTGCAAGACGCTGGTAACCAAACGCCCGCTGAAGTCATCCTGCTCGCCCTCCCGACTCTTTGGCGCCGGCTCGAACGGGCGGCCTACGAGGAAGTGAAGCAGCTGCTCGGCAATCGCCTGGCGGAGCGCATCAAGGTCGGCGAGCTGCGCGAGAGCGACGTCCGGAAGGTGCTGACGCGGCGTGCGAAGGTGGAGGACGTGCGGTCCGCCCAGGCCGTACTCAAGGAGGCGCGGTCGAGGGGCAATCTCTCATTCGTTGCGGCGGTGTGCAACCGGCTCGGCCAGCAGGAACTGGACGGAGCGCCCACGCACGAGGCCGTGCTGGCGGCGATCGAAGCGGAGAAGGCCAGGAGGTAGCCATGCCGCATAACGCCACAGCTCGACGCGAGGCGGCCGCCATGCCGCTCGTGCTCTTTGGTGACTACGGCCGCACGGTCGAGGGCTACCGCCCGGCCGATGAGGATCTGGCCGGCGCCCGCCCCGGCCGGGCCAACTGGGCACAATGGGAAGCGGTCCGCGGCCCCCATCTACGCGCCGTTCGCTCGCGCGATCGCCGGTGCAAGACAGGGATCGTGGGCATATCGGTTTCCCGCTGCCGGAAGGACGGGCGCCATTGGCTGGTCGTCAATCTCGGCTGCACGAGCCGGAAATTCTGCATCGAGACGGTGGGCAGTTCGGAGGCCTGGCGCCGGGCGATCGCGCTGCGCCGCGCCCACCTCGAGAAGCTCGCCCTGGCCAACGCCGCAATCATCGCGGCACGGCAGAGAAACGCTGAAGGACTGAAAGACGGTACCTCATGAAAACACACCCGCTCGAAAACGACTGCGACGATCCCGGCGAATCCTGGGCTGGGCTCATAGTACTGGTCATCCTGGCGCTGCTCGCCGGCGTCGTCTGCATGATCTTGGACGGTGCGACCGATGGCTGGCATTACCTCTTCCGGAGGGCACGCCGATGAAATACATCGTCTTCAAGTCCCCCGAGGGGCCGCGCGTGGAGGTCTTCGCCGCGCCCACGACTCACGCCGACCAGGCCGCTGCCCATCCGAAATGGGTGCCGCAGTCGGCCGGATTCGTCCACTTCCGCAGCCCTGGCGAGGTCGTCTGCTACGGGAAGAGCGACTCCCTCAACCTCAGCCCCGGACTACATGACGCTTCCCTCATCGAGGTCATGGAGTCCGTCACCCAACTCCTCTGCCCGCCGCCTCCCTCCCTGGTTCGAGCCTGACAATTTTCCCATGAACAACACCCAGAAGCCTGAAATCCTCTCCGTCGACGTGGCAGCCCGCAAATACGCGGATGCGCGCGACGTCCTCTCCCACCATCTCGACGATTTTGACACCGAACTAAAGGCGCTCCGGCGCCGGCACCTGTCAGGCATCAAGCAGGCGGCCGGCGTGGCCGCCCAGCGCAAATCCGAGCTCGCCGGAGCCGTGGTCGACGCCCGCGCGGCCTTCGACGATCCCAAAACGCAGGTGCTGCACGGCATCAAGGTTGGATTCGAAAAGGGCAAGGGCCGCGTCACTGCCCGGATCGACCAGGTGTTTCGCCAGGAGGCCGATCAATACCTGATCATCACGCGCAAGCCCTCCAAGGCTGCGCTGCTCACTCTCGATGCCGCAATGCTCAAGCGCCTCGGCGTGAAGATCGAATCCGATGGCGACCAGGTCGTCATCCGGGCGACCGGCACGGACATCGACAAGCTGGTCGCGAAGATCCTGGAAGAAGGGACGGAGTCGGGAAAGGCCTGAACATGCACGGCCCGAAATGCACACGCGAAGTCCGTGGTTTGCTGGTCGAACTCGACCATGCCTTTGAGCGTTACCACGAAAACGTGAAGGTGATGGCGGATCCTCAGACGGCTGACTCCATAGCAGTCCACGCGGGCCACGAGCATCGATCGGACGAACACATCATCATCGGCCTAGCCTGGCGGATTAACAAGGCGTCGAAGGGAATCACAGAATGACTCCCCTATCCATACTTCAAAAGCGCGAGATCGCGCAGCTGGCGCGCCGGGCCTATGACGCCTGGTCGGAGCGCGAGGCTTTTGAGGCGATCAACACAGGGCAGTCGAAGACGGCCTGCTTTGAGGCATGGCGGCACGTTGAGCAGGGCAACGCCTGCGGGGTGCAGTCCCTCTGCGCCTGCACGCAGGCGCATTATGGCCGCCTGGTCGCTCACTTCCAGGCGCTGGGCGGGAACGCCGCGGCCGCTACGCGTACGCTAGTCCGCGACGCCGACAACGACCGCCGGATCGCGCGCTACAAGCTGGATGAAGCCCTGCGCGAGCGCGGCCTGCGCGAGGAGTACGCCGCGGCGATCTGCCGGCGGCAATACCGCTGCGGGCTGGATGGGGCCAACGCGCGGCAGCTATGGAGTTTGCTCTACACGATCCGGAATCGGAGGAAGCCGGCCTCGGCGCCGGCGGCAGCCGCCGATGGAAATCCTTTTTGATCCCGATCCCATGAACACAAAAAAACAACAATACCGTCAGGGCGATGTGCTCATCGAGCGCGTGTCCTCTCTTCCGAAGAAACTCACTAAGATCGCTCGCGAGCATGGCCGCTTAATCCTCGCTCATGGCGAGGTCACCGGGCATGCGCATGCCATCAGCGCCCGGAATGCCGACCTCTATTCCGCCGTCGATGCCGGCGACGTGACCTTCCTGGAGATCCGGGAGGCCATGGTTGCGCTCCAGCATGACGAGCACGCCACCATCAATCTGCCGCCGGGCAGCTACATCGTGCGTCGTCAACGCGAATACAGTCCGGAGGAAATTCGCCGTGTCGCAGACTAATTACAGTCCGGAAGTCCAGGCATTGCTCGATCGCCACGCGACGGCTTGCGAGCTGAAGATGCCGGTCAATCGCGAACGCATAGTGGATCGACTCCAGGCCTGGCTCGCAAACATTTCCGAGCATCGGCTGAAGTCTCGCTTCCTGAACCGAGCCGATGAAATCGGCTCGGTCGGCGTAGCCGCCTGGGACGCCAGGGACGCCAGGGCCGCCTGGGCCGCCTGGGACGCCTGGGCCGCCTGGGCCGCCTGGGACGCCAGGGCCGCCTGGGACGCCAGGGCCGCCAGGGCCGCCTGGGCCGCCAGGGCCGCCTGGGCCGCGTCATGGGATTGCAGCTGGCTGCCACTAATTTCGATCGGCGCGCAAGAGCGCGCCGATGAGAAGCTGGCAAAACTCTGGCTACCGGTCCTGGAGGCTTTCGAAGCCGGCGCCTGGCTGTTCTGGCTAACGGCCGAGGAGATTGTCATCGCGGAGCGACCAGAAGCGATCCACGTCGACGAGCGCCGGCGCCTGCATCATGCGCAGGAGCCGGCGTTCAGATGGCTCAGCGATATCCGCGAGTTCTATATTCACGGCGTCCATGTTCCGAGCTACATCATCGAGCAGCCGGAAACGATCACTATTACCGAGATCGAATCGGAGAAGAATGCCGAGGTGCGACGGGTGATGATCGAGCGCTATGGGCAGGCCAAATACCTTGGAGATTCCGGCGCCGCGCAGATTCATTCGGATGAGTTTGGCGTCCTCTATCAGAAGCCGATCGCCGACGATGAACCACTGGTGATGGTGAAAGTCGTAAACTCGACTCCTGAACCCGATGGCACGTTCAAGGATTATTTCCTGCGCGTGCCGCCGACGGTGAAGACGGCACGGGAAGCCGTGGCATGGACGTTCGAAAAGGAGGCCGACGCCTATGCGCCGGCGGCGCAGACATGATCAGGGAAACCGATCTATTCGGCATCACGATTCCGCCGCCGGCTGCCTACCGCAAGGACGGCCGGCTGCGGAGGAACGGCTATGCTTCGCGCCCTGGTACTGGACCCAAAGGCCAGCATTGCTTCAAATGTCAGCACTGCATTCGCGTTCAGCATGCTGGCATCCGGTCTCATAAATGCCAGCTGATCGCGGCCCGATGGACCTATGAGGTCGAGACCGATATCAAGCACAACGCCCCGGCCTGCAGAGAATGGTCGCGGAAAGTCTACGCCAAAACCTGAGCCATGCGCCCGCTCGATTTCCGCCTCGCCACCTTCGCCGACCTGCAGGAGCGCCTGCAAGGTCAGCGCGCGGCCGTCTTCGCAGCCTGGAAGAAGTATGGCCCCTGCACGACGCAGCAACTTGCCGCTTCCAGCGGCCTCTCGATCCTATCGCTGCGGCCGCGCACGACTGAACTCTTCCAGCTCGGCTTTATCTGCCTGGCCGATGAGCAGCCGGCGTGGGCCGCGGGCGTTTATCGCGCCCGCGAATATCCCGAGCTCGTGACCTGGTTCGATGCCCAATGCGAGGCCGCGACGCCCCACCAGGCCGAACTGGCATTCCGATGATGTCCACTCTCACCCAGACGAACGAAGCCTACTGCCGGGAGATCCTTTCTCTCGCGCAGGCCGCTAACTTCATAGGGAAGCATCTGCCGCCGGACGATTATTCCAAGACCCATTGTTTCATCTTCCGAATCCCAGGCGCGCGCATATTCAGGTCAGGAGAACGCAACCGAAATCCCCAGATCGCCCTTCGTTCAGCATGTGACGCCATCCGCGGAGAGCTTGCTGCGCGGGGGTTCGACTTGCCTGACACGCCATGAAGCTCGCCACTGCACAACGCCTGGCCAGCCGGATCCGCGACGATCTCTCGCCGTTCTGCGAGCACTGCGAAATCGCCGGCTCGATCCGCCGGCAGCGTCCGGAGGTCGGCGACATCGACGTCGTCTGCCTACCCAAAGGCGAGGCCGGCCTGCACGACCTGATCGCACGCTGCGAACGCCGGACCCGCTGCACGAAGACAGGCGAGCAATACCGACTCTTCGAATTGCAGGGGGGAATCCAGCTCGATCTGTGGATCGCGCATGCGGCGAGTGCAGATCTGTTCGGCAATGTGACGCCGGCCAACTGGGCGACGCTGCTCGTCTGCCGCACAGGTTCGGCGCAGTTCAACGTGATGATCGCCCGGCGAGCGCGCGAGGTCGGACTGCATTGGAATCCACATGCGGGACTGCAGCGGCTCCTCAGCCGCAGGTTCCTCGATACGCCGACCGAGGAAGATTTCTTCCGTGAGCTGCAATTGGAATTTGTCCGCCCGGAGGATCGAGAAGCATGAGTGACGACGCCATAGACCTGACCACGAGCCCGTCGACCGAAGCCGTCGTCCGGTTTGGCAGCAAGACTCCGATCGGATCGGCGATGCGCTCGGATGATTGGGAGAGCATGCCGCTGGCGCTGAAGGAGCGGGCGTTCTGGACGGCGGGTCTCACGGATGCGCGGATCGTCTCCGCGATGCGCGATAAGGCTGTCCAGGGCCTCGACCAGTCGCGCCCGGGCGGCACGGGGATGGATCACTCCCGATTTGTCGCCGACATGCGCAATCTCCTGGGCGCGGCGCCCGGCGACTCCGGCAGCCTCACGGATATCACCTCCGTGCGGCGCCTAGAACTCATCTGGAATTTCCAGATGCAGGACGCGCACGGGTACGCATCGCGCAAAGCGGACATGGATCCGAACCTGCTCGATGCATACCCGGCATACCGATTGATCCGCGTCGAATCGCGCCGCATCCCGCGCGATTGGTATGAGCGCTGGGGTGAGGCTGGCGCCCAGGTGGGTTGGGAAGGCGCGAGCAAGACGGACCTGGTCGCGCTCAAGACGAGCCCGATCTGGATTGCACTTTCGCGCTTTGGCCGCCCCTGGCCGCCCTTCGACTACAATTCCGGCATGGGCCTTGAGGACGTCGACCGTTCCGAGGCTGAGGCTCTCGACTTGCTGGACAAGAACCAGAACCCCGCGGAGCGCCTGCAGCAGCTCAGCGATGCCGCCGCGGACCAGGCTCAGGATTGGAATGATGGGCTGCAGGCCAGCGTCAAGGGTCTGTCGGACGATGCCCGCGGATGGCTTAAAGACGCCTTCGGAGACCAGATATCGATCGACGGCGACACCGTGGAATGGAAATCCCAGGCCGCAGATCTCCCGACGGCAGCCGATGCAGCGACGCCGACGCCGGAGGCGGTCACCTTGCCCGACGTCGACCGCCTCGCCGAGAGCGTGGCGAAGGCCGACTCGACAGAGCAAGCGCACGCGATCGTTGCGCTGCCGGCATCAGAGCGGGGATCGCTCCGGCTCAATCCTACGACAGCAGCAATGCCGCAGGTGACCAAGGCTCAGGCTTTCATCAGCTCGGTGCTGCAGAAGGACGTCGCGCCTGATGCCTCGTGCAAAGTGAAGTTGATCGTGGGCCAGGGTAAATATGATCCGGACCTCGCGATCGCGTATGTGCGCCAGGGGGCCATTCCCTGCACGGTTCACGAGCTGGCTCATCACATCGAATGCTCCGATCCGGAGATCCTGCAGGCGAGCAAGAATTTCATCCGGAGCCGCATCAAAGCGGGCGAGGTGCCCCAATCTCTCAACAAGCTGACCGGGACCGATCGGTATCGCGACAAGGATTTTGCCTATGAGGACAAGTGGGCCGAGCTCGGCGGCGTCCCCTATTCCGGCCGGGTGTATGCCGACTCACTCGATGAGGCCCATGCCACCGAGGTTTTGACGATGGGCCTGCAGCGGCTCTATGAAGACCCGGTCGGATTCGCCAAGAAGGATCCCGACTACTTCAAATTCATCCTCTCAGTCCTACGGCCATGACCCACGGAAACGCATATGTGATCTTCGAACTCGGCGGCGCTCGCTACGAATATGACGGCGGCCTGCCTGAGACAGTAATGGAGCATTCAACCCATCTGCTTAGAGCAGACGGATTTTGGATCACCGGCTATCCGGAGTCGCTCGGAGCTGAGGCCAAGGACGATCGGGATGATCTGCCATCGGCGCTGTGGGACATCCGCAGGGTCGGCGGCACGGTCATTGAGGTCAAGGGCGCCCGGGCAAACGGATCGATCCATTGGGAAGACTGGAAGAATCCGCGGATCTACTGATGCTCTCGCCCGACATCAAAGTCGTTGACCTTGCCACGCCGAGGATCAAAGCGATCCTGCAGGCGCTCTCGCCGGCGAAGCGCCAGGCGATGATGCAGCGCCTGGGCAAGGAGCTGGAGAAACAGCTCAAGGCGCATTTCACCAAGCGCGAGGGCGAGGGCAACAAGCAGGGATTTCCGCCGCAGCATTTCTGGAATCGCGAGGTGCGCGGCAAGACCGCGCTGCGCGAGGCGACGGCGGACCGTGCAGTCGTGGGAATCGACTCCGCCCCATTCCGCTTCAAGGTGAACGGCGGCACGATCCGGCCGGGGCCCGGCCGCCGGTTGCTCGCGATCCCCTTACGCGCCGAGGCCTATGGCGTGTTGCCGCGCGCCGGCACGATCCCCGGATTGTTTTTCAAGAAGATGGCCGGCGGAAAAATGTACCTGGCGGCGAAGGACGGCACGGCCCTGCGAGTCTACTGGCGCCTGGTGCCGTCGGTGACGCAACCGCCGGACCCGCGTGCGCTGCCGCCCACCGAGCAGCTGCGGGCCGCGCTGGAAGCGAAAGCCAATGAGGAGTTCGGGAGGATTCTGCAGCAAGGCAAGTAGCCATGCCTACCAATCTCCAGGCGCCTCCTGAGCAGCTCGTCATGGCGAAGGAGCTTGTCGACTTCTTCGCCGCGCAGGGCATTGGGATCAGCTATCGCTACGCCCGGGCTATCATCCAGCAATGTCCTCAGTCAATCCGGGGCCGTTACATTCTGCCATCCAACGCTTGGACCTGGTGGGTATTGCATCCCGGCTTTCAACCCTTCGGCGAAAAGGCGCGAAAATCGGACACCACCGGCGATCTCTGTACATGACTGGACACCGCTGGACATTTGATCGCTAGAGTTTCCGCGATCGGATCGCGAAAACTTGGGGCATGGTAGGACATCACCCCATTGCCCATCACTGCCGCGGTGCCATTCAAATCGCCCTCGTCCTCGTAATCGCCGGCGCGCTCGCCATCGGAACCGTCGCATGGAAAGCATCGCACTTCCACTTTTTCAACGCCGGCCCAAGCCCGGCGAAGATCACCGCCCAGGTCCAGGAGGTGGACCAGCAGCAGGCGAAGATCGATGTTGCGCAGAAGGCGGAGCAAACCGCCCAGACCGCGCAGATCAAGGAGGGGCAGAAACTGGCCGCCGCCACCGGGCAGGCGATCGACGCCGCTTCCCCTTCCTCGAAGGCCGATCCCGCAATCGCCCTCGCCGGTCGGCTTAATGACAAGGCGGGTGCGGCTCTTGCCGCCGGCGTGGGACCGCTGACGGCCGATGAACAAGACTGGGTTACGCAGTTGATCCGCGACGCGACCAGCGCCTCCGAGAGCCGCCGGGCCGCGGCCGAGACGGCGCTGCAATCATCCGACCAGGCGCTCCGAGACGCACAGCAACGCCTGGAAACTGCGCAGCAGGAGGCCGAGGCTGCGCGGACGGCGAAGGCTGATCTTGAGGGACGGCTCAAAACGACATTGGCCGCGAACAGCACGCTCGGCGAAGCGGCTGATGGGATTATCCGCTGGGTGCTCTATATCGGAATTGCCTACGTGGTAATTGCCTACCTGTTGCCGCTCTTGGCGCTCGCATTCCCGGCATTGAAGCCGCTGGCCTCGGCTGGGCACGCGATCCTGGCTCCGTTGGCCGCAAAGGCCAAATCAGAAGCCGAGGCGCTCGCCCGGGATGCATGTGCCGGGGTGCACCATATTGGTCAACTGATCGCCGCCAAGGCGCCGCAGATCGCAGCCGAGGCGCAGCAAATCAAGGCGGAATGGCTGACAGAGGCCGACGGCACAGCGGCCCGGGCCGATGCCGCACTACGCCAGGCCAACGTCCTCTGACCCCCCCGAAAATGATCCCCGAAGGCGCTTTTTCCAGCTCAGCGGCGTTACTCATCGGCTTCAGTGTGCTGGCGCTGATCGCGATCGCCGGAGGATTTGCGATCCTGCGGCAGTTCCGCGCCGATCTCGCCAAGGAGCTGAAGGCACAGATCGACGAAAACGCGGAAGCTCAGAAGGTCGACATACAGCAGCCATTCGAAACGCGGCTGGCCGTTCGCATGGCCACGCATGAAGAGCTGAAGAACATCGAATGCCGCGTCGAACACCTCGAACAGCGGGATGGCGAACGCCTCCAGATGTTGATCAAAGCGATGGCGGAGCTCGACAACAAGAATGAGGAGCGCGCGAGCAAAACGCATGAACGGATCAACCTCCTGCTCGGCGCCGTCAGTGAAATGCGCGGCGAGATCAAACGCCTTCCCTGCAGCAAGGGCCAACCCTGCCCCACATGATTTCTTCAGCCCACGTTCTCGAAGCGCTCTTCACCACCGATCCTTTCCCGATGACCGAGCCGGTCTTGCGGACCCAGCTTTCCGAGGCGCTCGGCAGCCGGCCGATCGGCAACGGCGAACTCACGGAGGCATTGCAGCGGCTGGCCGCCCGCCGGTTCGTCGTCTCTTGCCGCAATGATGATGGCGATCCCCTCTGGGGGCTTACGCCCGAAGGCCGCACCGAGGCTAACCATCGCTACCGGTGAAGCTACGCTCCGACAGTTTTGCCGCCCGCCTCACGCCCGCTCAACGGGATGAGCTGTTTATTGCTCTCGCCGGCGGGCTCGGCCTCCCAGAGGCCGCCGCCAAGGTCTGCGAATGGACCAGGGCGGAGTGGGGCGGCCGCAAGCCGAGCACGCAAGCCATCTCCGCCTGGTTCCAGGGCGCGAAGGTCGAGCGTCGCTTTCTAGCCGCGAAAGAGGCGGCGCTCGTTGCCCAGGCCAACTGCCCGGCCGACTACGATGCGCAGGCTCGCACGGCGCTCGGCCAGGCCAAGTTCCTCGCGATGCTTGAGGATCTCACTCCCTCCGACGTCGCGAATTTCGAGAAGAACGCACTCATTCAGCAGAAGATCGATCTCGACCGGCAAAAGCTCGCGATGGACGTGCGGGTCACGCGCCGCAATCTGGCTCTCGATCGCAACCGGCTCCTGCTTGAACGCGCCCGCGGTGGAGAAAGTGGCGCCGGCCTGCAGAAGGAAATCGATCTCGCATTGGATGAGATCAACCGCCTCAAGCGCGGGGAGGATGCCGCATGAGCGCACGCCGCTGGAGAGCCTACCAGCTCGAGGCGGACCGGCTCCGCGAGGAACTGGGCATCTTCATTCTTCTCTGGCGCCGCCAGAGCGGAAAGACCGAGGTACTCTCGACCTGGGCATTGGAGACCATGCTCAAGAAGCCTGGCGAGACGGTCATCCTGGCATCGGCGTCGCTCAACGTCGGCGGCGAAGTGGCGCTGCGCGCGGCCGGGGTTTTCTGGGACGTGCTGGAGCGGCTGCGCAAGCGCTTCAAAAAACTGGAGACGAACACGGCCGCGGCCGACGGGTTCGATGCGCTCTCTGAGGCATTCCTATCCGGCAAGCTCGAGGTGAAGTTCACGCACCCCGGCTGCAAGGTTTCCCGCCTCAAGGTCATCGCCCCGAATCCGGCGACCGCCCGCGGATTCACCGGCACCGTCTTCCTGGATGAGATCGGGTTCATCCCCGATTTCCGCGCCCTCTGGGATGCTGTTGAGCCGATCACATCGAGCGATCCCACCTTCCGGCTGATCATGTCCACCACGCCGCCGCCGGACAGCGGGCACTATTCGCACGAGCTGCTTGTTCCGCCGGCGGATCTGGGTGACCTCGCCCCAAACGCGGCCGGGCACTGGTACCGGGGCGACGGGGGGATCATGGTGCACCGCGTCGACGCCAGCGATGCCGCGCTCGCCGGCGCCAAGCTCTATCATCCGGAGACGCGGCAGGAGATCTCGATTGACCAGCACCGCGCCCTGGCGCTCGACAAGGAGGCATGGGACCGCAACTACGGCCTTCGCCTGGCGGCGACCGGCACGGCCGCCTGTTCGCTTTCCGTCATCCATTTCGCGCAGACGCGCCTGGAGGCGACGCGATGCATGGCCTTCGAGAACGAACTGCCCGGCAACTGGCGCGAGCTGCTTGGCCTGGGCGATGAGCCCGTGACGGTCGGCTACGACGTAGCCACGACTGAGAAAGGCACGAGCAATCCCTCATCGATCGCGATCGTGCCGCACATCGGCCGCGACTATCCGGTGCGACTGCTCTTCCGATGGAAGACGGCCGATCCGGCGAAAGCCCGGGCAATCCTGCGCGAGGTCCTCACGGGCGTGCGCTGCAGGCGGCTCGCGATCGACGCCACCAACGAACGGTATTTTGCGACCGATATGCGGCGGGAGCTGGGCAGGCTCTGCGCGATCGATCTGATCATCGCGAGCGAGCGCATCACTTACCAGGGCGCCGAGATCCTGGTGAAG
>Ga0182027_10012595_pt1 | contig 11869 bp, 10 predicted proteins | sample 712E1DmetaG_FD_121300 | JGI IMG/M metagenome (GOLD analysis project Ga0182027, IMG submission 121300) | Permafrost microbial communities from Stordalen Mire, Sweden - 712E1D metaG (Illumina Assembly) | ecosystem: Environmental > Terrestrial > Soil > Wetlands > Permafrost | place: Sweden...
GCATCGAGCGATTTAAGGATGCCGCTACCTATGGCTGTCCTGCTACCCACCAGCAGACTTTCAATGGCGGATTGTAATGCCTCCTGATCCGTCGTGGGCGGCTGGATTATTTCCGCAAAACCGGAGAAAGCGACGATACCGATCTGAGTATTGGATTTTTGATTTTTGACAAAAGACAGGGCGGCAGCCTGAGCAGCCTGTATACGGCTGGGAACAACATCCGTCGAGCACATGCTTCTCGACACATCCATGGCAAGGATGATCGTTGTCTGGCCGCTGGGCACGCTGACGATCGAGACCGGCCGTCCAAGGGCGACTATCAAACTGGCCAGTGCGAGAAGGAACAACGCCAGAGGGAGATAGCGACGCAACCATGAACGACGCGGCTGCGCTTCGCGCACCAATGACAGGCTTGAATAGCGCACTGCGAAGCGTCTTCTCCGTCGCTGGACCCATATATAGAACGCGATGATAAGAGGGATCAATCCCGCCAGATAAAGAAAGTCAGGCCAAATGAATTTCATACTACCTCTAAGGCACCCTTAATCGGTCATCCATGGTCAAGGCAAACGGTTGAACCATAGGAGTGAAAATAGACCACCGACCAGCAGGACCAGCACACTCGCCCCGGCAAAAATGGAGGTAACTTCTGTCTTCTCGGGTTTGATCACAAGTTGAGGATGCAGGTTGTTGTAAATCTTCAACAGGTCATCCCTGGATTCCGCATTGTAATATGTGCCTCCGGTAATCTGCGCAATTTGTTGCAGCGTGGCTTCATCAAGCTGAGTATGAACCGTGAAACCATTGACATGCAGGATCGTTCCTGCTGCGCTGCCAATGCCGACCGTATAAATCCGCACGCCAGACTTTGCGGCTGATAGCGCGGCAGCCACTGGATCGGGATTCTCATTGTTTTCTCCGTCGGTAAGCAGGACAATGACCGAGGATGCATAGGTTCCCTGGGGGACTGCCGTGGGTGTGGGTGTGGGCACCGGCGTTAGAGAACTGTAGAAGTTAGTGTTCGGCTGCCCGCTGGTGGCGATGGTATTAAGGGATACGAGAATCCCATTCGCCAGCGAGGTTCCTCGTTGCGGCGTCAATCGATTGATGGCCGACAATATGGCATCCTGATCATTGGTCGGTGCCTGGACCGAAAAACCGCTGTCGCTGAACGCAACGATGCCGATCTGCACGCTGGTAGGCTGATGTTGGACAAAGTCACGGGCGGCAGCTTTAGCCGCCTCCATGCGAGTGGGCTGCATATCGTTCGCGGCCATGCTGCCCGAAACGTCGAACGCCAGAATGACCGTACCTTCGATGCGCGGCAGGCTGACCTGTGTCTGTGGTCGTGCCAGGGCAAGCATCAAGATCGAGAGACCCGCAAGGAACAGGGTTGGAGGAATGTGGCGGCGGAAACCGATCGAACCTCCCGCAGACGCAAGCCCGAGGCTCCCGTACTGCGCAGCGAATCGCCGCCGGCGCCGCTGCAATATCAAGTAAAACGCGATCAGCAGCGGGATCAACAGGATAGCGAATAGAAGCATCGTCGGCCAGATGAATGACATAAGTTTCACATCCGTCGTTGCCGTCGCAGTGCGGCAAAACGCACGATGGCGCGCACAAGGTCCTCATCCGTGGAAAGCGAAAGCGCATCCACCCCTGCGTGTTTGAAAACCTCATTCAGTATCGCTTCGCGGCGTTGCGCTGCCTCTGCAAATCGGGCCCGGATTTTTTTATCATGGGTGTCCACGTAGAGCTGCTCGCCCGTCTCCGCATCCTCCATGATGACCGGCCCGATATCCGGCAGTTCTATTTCGCGCGGGTCCCATAACCGGATGGCCAGGACTTCATGATGCTGGTTGAGCAGGTTCAATGCCCCTTCCCAGCCCGGCATGCCGATGAAATCGGAGAGGACGAAGATCAACGACCGGCGCTTAATCGAATTCAGTGCGGTCCTGAGCAGAGGAGTCAAATCTGTGAACGGTGCTTTTGCCAAACGCGGCTGTTTGAGCATATCATTAATGAGGCGCAGGACGTGGTTTCGTCCGCCGCGCGCAGGGACCATCAGTTCGACCCGGCTGCCATAGAACATGGCACCGACGCGATTCCCGTGACGCGTCAAGATGCGTGCCATGGTGGAGACGAAATCGATCAGCATGGTACGTTTCAGATTCATACCCTGCACCGTCCCAAAATCCATGGAAGGACTTAAATCGAGCAGGAACCAGGCTGTGATTTCACGATCCTCCACGTACTTGCGCACATAAGGTGAATTCATCCGGGCGGTGACATTCCAATCGATATAACGAACATCATCCTCAGGTTGATATTCGCGCAGGTCTGCAAAATCCACCCCATACCCGTAGAAAAGGCTGCGGTAGTCGCCCTGCAGCAGGCCATCCAATCGACGGATGACTTGCCAGTCCAGGCGTTGCAGGATCCGTTCAGGCGTTGACGCGGTTGTTGGCATGCTCATGCAAAGGCACCACAGGGATCGGGATTCGGTCGAGGATCTTCTTTAAGATGTCGTCGCCGGTCATATTGTCCGAGAGGGCTTCATAAGACAACACCAGGCGGTGCCGCATGACGTCAAATGCCATATCCAGCACATCCTGCGGCAGCACATAATCACGTCCACGCACAAAAGCGAGTGCGCGCGCAGTGAGGATCAGGTTGATCGACGCACGCGGGCTGGCGCCGAACATGATGTAACGCTCAAGGTCAGGCTGGCCGATTTCCCTGGGTCTGCGGGTGGCAGTCACCATACGTACCGCGTATTCCATCAGGGCCGGGTCGGCATAGATTTGATCGACCTCTTTTTGCAATTCAAGCAATTGATCGGTGGTGATAACCCTTTGAACTGCCTGCATCATCCCAGTCATCCGTTCGACGATTACAAATTCCTCGGTTGTACTGGGATAACCGACCAGCACTTTGAGCATAAACCGGTCCACCTGTGCTTCGGGTAAAGCATACGTGCCCTCGGTCTCGATCGGATTCTGTGTGGCGAGCACCAGGAAAGGGTTCGGCACTTTGAAAGTCTCGCGCCCGATCGTCACCTGATGCTCCTGCATCACTTCGAGTAGCGCACTCTGCACCTTGGCCGGCGCCCGGTTGATTTCATCGGCCAGCAGCAAGTTGGTAAAGATCGGACCAAGCGAAGTGTTGAACTCGCCCGTCTTTTGATTATAAATTCGCGTACCGATCAAATCTGCCGGGACAAGGTCGGGTGTGAATTGAATGCGTTTAAAATCTCCGCCGATCGCTTCGGCCACGGTCTTGATCGCCATGGTCTTGGCCAACCCCGGCACACCTTCGACAAGGACGTGTCCGCGCGCCAGCAGTGCGACGATCAGCCGTTCCAACAAGTGATCCTGCCCGACGATAACTTTCTTTACTTCGTAGAGAACGCGTTCCATCGGCATTCGGTTCTCGGGATTCGTCTCCTGATCCATTGTGGTCTCCTTCAACAATTTATTTTCGTCAGACTTTTCTCAGTCGGTAAATGAAGCGCTTCCATAATAAACAACATCCGGCGATTCTCGCTAATAAGGCGGTGATCCAAATGCACCGCCCGCCACGGTGATCGGTTCTGCAAATCCGATGCCGATAAAGACGTTCTGATCCGTCGGATTTACGATCCCGGTAACGATGCCGATCACCTCGCCATTGCGATTAAGCAGCGGGCCGCCGGAATTGCCGGGGTTAACAGCCGCGTCTATTTGGATCAAACCTCGAAGCACTTGCGGGCTGGTGGCGGGCTGGAACGAACGATCGAAACCGGAAATAACGCCGGCGCTCATGGAGCTGTATAGACCGAAGGGATTGCCGACCACAAATGCATCATCCCCAACGTGCATGGCGTTCGGATTCCCCAGCACGGCGGGAACGATCTGCGCCGGAAGATGATCCGGGCTCAAGACAGCAATGTCATTTTCTGCCACGGAAGCTGTCATCCTGGCACCCGACTTGGTGCCATCCGCGAACGTCACCTGAATATCATTGGCGTTTGCAACAACATGCAAACTGGTGAGAATATCCCCGGCATCGTCAATAATGACACCGCTCCCCAAACCGTTCTCGTCTGTGCCGTGAGTTTCGATAAGGATGAGCGAAGGTTGTATCACCGCGTATACATATTCAGAGAAGGGCGGTCGCGGCGTTGCAGAAGCAAGCGCCTGGGCGACCGTATTATTCACCTCATTCTGGGTCATGATATGCTGCCCGGGAAAAAGCACGCTGAAAAGCAAAAGGGCAGCCAGGGCGGCCAGCACACCCGACGCAAAAGGAGCCGCACGCTTGATGCCTGCCCGGAATTTCTGCAAACCTCGCGGCTGCTGTTCTGTATGCTGATTGGAAGATTCGTTTCCCATATAATTTTTACACAATTAATGTGGAATATTTGGCTCCAGGAATTATTAGAACGGAAATGTTAAAGACAACTATAAAACTTTTCTATAAGTCTAGAATGAGACAATTCTGAGAGATTTACATATATAGACAGGGTTCGACCGGTCTGCTCTTCCTCGCGACATTAGAGTGAAACGGGAGTGCATATCCAACACCTGGTACCCTTGTGCAATAGAGGATTTTATTTTGCCAATCATTATAGCGCCGGTTACTTAGGCATACGTGCATAAGCACAAATGTGGTTTAATAATCCCATGGTCCTGAAATCATCCGTCCGCTCCTTTGTTTATCGGGGTGAAAAAGCCATTCAGGCTGCCCGCTTTACATCCCTCACCGAACCACAAGGTGGCTGGCCGATCCTGCTCGGCATATCCTTCCCCAAAAGCGGCACGCATCTATTGGACCAGATCCTTGTCGGTTTCTCGAAAGTAGCACCGTTCGCGCGCCGCCTGCATTCTTTCTTCGCCGGTTATGAGGGTGAGAGCGGAAGGAAACATTCCCTACGTGAAACTCTCGCCTGGGTGGATTCTCTTCGCACACTGGACATCGCCTCCGCGCACTTATTCGCATGGCCGGAGGTGGTTGAACGCGTCAGCCGGCCTGCTTTTGTGCCATATTTCATCTACCGCGACCCGCGCGATGTAGCCGTCTCACACGTATTCTACGTCACCGACATGGAACCGAACCATATCCATCACAGTTATTATCAATCGCTTCCCGACTTTAATTCGCGGTTACGTGCCAGCATCCTTGGCCGATCCGACCCTTCGGTCGCAGCACAGGCTGCCGATGTGGAATTCCCCGACCTGGCCGGTCGTTTCGCCCCATACCTTGGCTGGCTCGATCAACCCTCCGTCCTGAAGATCCATTTTGAGGATCTGGTGAACCATCGCGCCGATAGCCTTAACCTGATCATCGACCATCTGCTGGCTCGCATCGGGAAAAGCACTCTGCACACTTCGCGCGCATTGATCCTCGCATCTCTCGAGGCCTCCATTAACCCCAGCCGGTCCCCCACCTTCCGCTCGGGCAAGACCGGAGAGTGGCGGAAATATTTCACCGACGAACACAAAAGGATTTTCAAGGACGTGGCGGGGGGGTTGTTGGTGAAATTAGGGTATGAGAAGGATAATAATTGGTAGATTCATTAAACCCAATAATCATCGATGTGCAAACAAACAAAAAATCAATTATTTATTGAATGGAATCATGGAGTTTAGTCGGTCTATTTCCTAAATGAAACCTCATTCAATTGCCTACTATTTAATACCGCGCGTACGGGACCTTCTTTTCCTGATCGTCTTCGCAGCTGCCATGGCCGCGGGCTGGCGCACCTTGAATAACGATGGTGATCTACCTCGTCATCTTCTTATGGGACAAGTGATCGTGGAGTCGCATTCCATTCCCCAAGAGGAGATGTTCTCTTATGTCTATCAAGGGCGCCCCTATGTGGCGCACGAGTGGTTGGCAGACGTAATCTATTTTCTATCTTATAAAGCTCTCGGCCTGAAAGGAGTGGTTCTTCTTACAGCCCTCTTGATCGCGTCGGCATTTTTTGTATTGTATTCCGCATTGTCTTCGGAATTTGAAGATCGGTTCCTGATCCTGATTTTTATCCTTTGGGGAGTCGCCAATACCTACCCATATTGGGTCGCCCGGCCGCTCCTGTTCTCGATATTCTTGCTCGCCGTGTGGCTGGTCCTCACGGATCGGATCAGCCGGGGCCGGAAAGTGAATTTCTGGATATTGCCCGGATTAATGGTCCTGTGGGGAAATATCCACGCCGAGTTCGTGGCCGGATTTTTGGTATTGATCGCATATATGGCTGGCTGGCTCTGGGACCATTTCTTTAATCGTGAAAACCTCGATCCGGAAGTGATCAAAAAATTAGCAGGTACTTTTGTGGTTTCATTGATCGCCAGCCTGATCAATCCGTTCGGTTGGCATACCTGGGAGACTATCCTCAGCTACATGGGCAACAAATATTTAATGTCCACCATTTTGGAGACAAGACCGCCCGACTTTTCCAACCCCCTCTATCTGGTTGAATTCCTGTTGATCATTGCATCCGTACTCATATTATCGTTTAAAAAAGGAAATATACGCAGCGGACAGGCGTTTTTGATAGCAGGCTTTACAGCGCTGGCTATGATTTCAGCGCGCAATATGCATCTATACGGTGTCGTGGCTCCATTTGTTCTGGTCGGCCCGGCCATAGAAATTTCGGGATCGGTTTTCCGGAACAGTGCCTCCTCCGCGATGGCAAGAATCGAGAAACAACTAAAAGGCGTTGTCTGGCCGACGACAATCGTACTTATATCGATCATTTTATTATTTTCCGGAAAACTTGGAAGGGACTACTTTATCGATCCCAAGCTTTTCCCTGTGGATGCGGTTCAGTGGCTGCAGGAAAATCCGCAATCAGGACACATGTTCAATGACTTCATATGGGGCGGCTACATTGCATGGCGCTTGTGGCCGGAGCAAAAAGATTTTATAGACAGCCAGTCGGATATGACCGGTGAGGCAACAAAAATGTATTTAAACGTGATCAACCTCGGTGATGGCTGGCAAACCGCTCTTCAACAATATAACGTTCAATGGGCCATCATTCCCGTCAACTCTGCCCTAAGCCAGGAGCTTATCAAGGATGGATGGAGCATCTTATACATAGATTCGACGGCCGTCATACTGCGCCAGAAGTGAAAAAGCAGGATGAAATGGTAACGCAAGACACATTGGAGCACGACATCCTTATCCTCGGTGGTGGACCGGCGGGACTCTCCACGGCTCTTCACCTGGCTCAACTTGCGCCCAAACTCATACCCCGCATCCTGATCCTTGAAAAGGCGCATTACCCGCGACCCAAGTTGTGTGCGGGCGGATTACTCGCCGATGCGGAGATCATCCTCGATCGCCTGGGCCTCGACGTGAGCGAGGTCCCCCATGTTGACGCATCCGCGGTACATTTGGATTTCGCCGGTGCCGGATTAACAATGTCATTGCCAGACACACATATATTGCGCGTCGTTCGCCGGGACGAGTTTGACAATTGGCTGGCAATGAAGGCAGAGAATAGGGGGTTGGAAATCAGAGAAGGAGTAACCGTCAGGAAAGTGCAGCCACGTGAGGACCGCGTGATCGTTGAAACCGATTTGGGGACCTTCACATCCCAGGTTGTCGTAGGCGCGGATGGGTCGAACGGCGTGACGCGACGCTGTATATTACCGAATGAGCCTGTTCATACCGCACGAGTGCTGGAAGTAATTACCTCGCTCGAGGGGAAATTAATCCCGGCCGGAGCCATGCATACCCACGATCATGCCTACTTTGATTTCTTTTGTGTGCCGAACGGCATCGCAGGTTATACATGGGACTTCCCCACCCTGGTCAACGGTCAACCCCTGCGTTGTTGGGGCGTCTATGACACGAACATCCTGGCAGATAAACAGCGCCCTGCATTGAAACAGCCATTGGCCGAAGAGATGGCACGACACGGATTCGATCTCGATGATTTTGAATTAAAGGGACATCCGATCAGGTGGTTCAGCCCCGGGAACCAGATGTCCGTGCCGCGTGTGGTTTTGGCAGGTGATGCGGTGGGGGCAGACCCGATCTTCGGTGAGGGCATCAGCATCGCCTTGGGATATGGTGCATTCGCCGCACGCGAGATCAAAGAATCGTTCAAGAATGAAGATTTTTCCTTCACACAATATAAACATCGATTGCTGCGAAGCTCTCTCGGTCAAGCGCTCCTTGTTCGCTGGATTACCACACAAATTTTATATCGCCTGCGCTGGCCCTGGTTCCAAAAATTCTTCTGGCGGATATTTAAACCGATCGTTGCTTCAGTAGCCAGGATCCTTGTGATCGACTGGGCCAAAAGGATGAGATAGAATTTTGTCATGCTTCCTGGCCAGACGGGTTGAGAACAGGATCGGAATTCGCCAATGACTGCGCGTTTTTTGCCAGTATCCATCTTCCCTTTCAAGAGTTCCTGGCCGGTTGAAAATAAAATATCAAGGTACAAAATTTACAAATTGGGAGTGGCCCGGTGAAGAGATCGTGGTTAAGAACAGCTGCCATCATTTCAGGAATTATGATCACGGGAATGGCGATTTTTGCCAATTGGATTGGATTCGATCACAACCCACATTGGGGTACAGGTCGAATTATCACCCTGGCAATGGGTATCCTGATTGTCATTTGTTCCATCTTTATCCCCTCCATTACATCCAAATTAAGCCGCGTTTATTTCCTGGCGGGTTTGATCGTTCTCCTGGTCATTACAGTCTATGTCTGGTTTGTAAGTGTCGGCTACTGGACAAACTGGCCGAAAACCACCAACTACTTCGACATGCTGGCGACTTCTTTTCAACATGGCCAGTTTTCACTCCAGACCAAAGTAGATCCCGTTCTACTGGCCATGCCTGATCCGTATGACATTTATGCACGTGAAGCGCAACCCGATGTTACCTATCTTTTCGATGGATCGTTTTACAAAGGGAAGTACTATTTATATTGGGGACCTGTCCCCGCACTTATCCTGGTTCCTTTCAAATTCGCATTCCCGGGTGAAATCGGCGATCAAGTCCTTGTTTTCGCGTTCGTTTTGGGATTATTCATCTTTCAATCGCTTTTAATACTTAAAATCCGGGGGCGATTCTTCGAAAACCTGCCGGCATGGACAGTTCTCATTGGCATTTTACTCGCCGGGCTGATTACTCCAAGGGCCTGGATGCTGAACCAGCCTCAAATTTACGAGGCTTCCATAGAAGGCGGACAATTCTTTTTGATCGGAGGGGTTTACTTTGCTTTCATGGCTTTAGATAAACAACCAACCCCATCTTTTTGGTGGTTGGTCTTAACCGGTTTTTTTTGGAGTTCTGCGGTTGGGTCTCGAAACGTCCTGGCTCCGCCGGTCATATTCATGACATTGATGATCGTCTTATGGATCGTCCGAACCCATGCACAAGCGGTGACTCGCAACCAGGCAGCCATCCTGTTGGCCGGTCTCATATTGCCATTAGTTACAGGCGCAGGGTTGCTGGGCTGGTATAACTGGGCTCGGTTCGGTTCAGTTCTGGAATCCGGCCTCCGTTTTCAGCTTAGCGGCATAAATTATCGGGAATATTACAATGATCTCTTTTCGACAAAGTATATCCTCCTGAATCTGCGCTATTATTTAATTACACCGTATAAATTCATCCATGGTTTTCCGTTTATCAAACCGATCCCAACATCTTCATGGCCCGCCCTGTCCATACCTGCTCCCATATTTTATTACGCAAAAGAAAGAGTAACAGGATTGCTCTACACCAGTCCATTTTTACTATTCGCTTTTCTCACAACAACGTTTTATATTACGAGGATTAACCGGGATCGAAACGATAAAGACACCTCCAACAATAATTCGGGGCGCGGAGCTCTGCGCTGGCTTGAGATCAGCCTGCTGGGTATCACCGCCATATCCTTTGTTACCCTTCTGCTCTATTATTATTGTACAATGCGATTCATCGAAGATTTTATTCCGGCCCTTACCCTGCTGGCTGTGCTGGGTTTTTGGCAGGGTTATTGCTTCTTATCGGAACGATGGTATTCCCGCTTTATATATGGATTCATCTCCATGGGTCTTGCAACCATTACCATTGCAACAGGCACGCTGCTGGGGATTTCAAGTTATACCGAACGTTTCCGTTACATTAACCCCGCCTTCTTCAACAGCATGATTAAGTTTTTTGCCCGCTAATATCCGGATACAAAGTTACATCAGGATGGACCAGGCCGCTTAATAGGGAATCCCCGGCATCTTTCTCAGGCTGTCGTTAACTCCCTCCTCAAGATCTGACGCGCTTGATAAAACCCGGAGTGTTCAATTCTCGTTCAAGCAAATACGTAAAATAGCCCTGCATAAGGCTCTCCACCTCTGCCTGAACTTCGGAAGTGGGCCGCGCCCGCGACGCCTCACCATAGCTTGAGCGTTGGAAATGACGCAGATACTTGAGCGCTTCCACGGAAATACGAGTGAGATTGGGCAAACCCCGACCGCAACCCGGACAGATGACTCCCCCCGCAGAGAACGAATAGAATTGGTCCTCAGCCAGAATTTCACTTCCACAGTTGACACATTCGAAAAGTTGAGGGCGAAATCCCAAATAGTCAAGCAAGCGCATCTCGTAATATCGGATGGCCAGCCACGGGTTTGATTTTGAAGCAAGGCGGGAGAGCGTATCCGTCAATAAACGAAATATGGTTGGGTTTTCGTTCCCATCGTCGTAGGTAAACCGATCAATTAATTCGATCACGTACGAGGCTTGTCCCGTCAACATCAGATCCTCACCCAGGGACAGATAAGCTTCGACGGTATCGGCCTGTGTGACAAGAGGCAACTCGCGCCCTTTAGCAAGCTGGAGTTTGACGTGGGTGAATGGTTCCAAATGGCCCGCTTTGCGTGAGGTAACCTTGCGCGCGCCTTTAACGAGTGCACGCGTCTTGCCAAACTGGCGAGTGTAGAGACTCAGGATGCGGTCGGCTTCTCCATAATCAGTGTGGCGCAAAACCACCGCCTCCACTTGAAAGGAATGCGGTCTTTCCATTATTTTTGAACTTTGTGCGGAAGAAAGGCCTCGGGAAGCAAATTCCCAACCGTGGTTTCCTGGAACAGTTTGCCCTTTCCATCCGCGATGAGGACAATGGTATCCAGTCCAAATTCAGACAGCACCTGTCGGCAGGCTCCGCACGGTGACCCGCCATTGTCTGTAACAAGTGCCATTATTTCAAAATTGTGCTCGCCCTCCGAGATGGCTTTGAAGACCGCCACACGTTCGGCGCAGATACCCGTTGGATAGGCGGCGTTTTCCACGTTGACACCGGTATATACGCGGCCGGTCTTCGTCCGCAGTGCCGCGCCGACGGGATATTTGGAATAGGGGGCGTAAGCGTGTCGCCGGGCCTCATTCGCAAGCTCGATCAGTTGTTTATAGTCTTCTTTGATTTGAGCCATATAAACAGGCCTTTCACCGAAAGTGTTAATCTGCGATCAATGTTTTTTCGTTTTACGTTCAAGTTTCTTTATGGCACGCGCCGGCATGCCGACCACAAGAGTATCGGCAGGGACATCCTTTGTCACCACGGCCCCCGCGCCGGTCTTTGCACCGTCGCCGATCTTTACAGGTGCCACCAGCATGGTGTCGGAACCAATAAAAACATCCGAGCCGATCTCCGTTGGATTCTTCTTCTCACCATCGTAATTGCATGTGATCGTCCCTGCACCAATATTCGTGTTCACACCGATCGTGGCGTTTCCGATGTATGAAAAATGTCCCAGCTTGACGCCCGGCGCGAGGTAAGAATCTTTAACCTCACCAAAATTACCCATGTGTACGCCTTTCGCCAGATGTGCCCCTTTTCTCAGACGAGCGAATGGCCCCATGTCAATATCGTCTTCCAGCTCCGCACC
>Ga0182027_10012596_pt1 | contig 11867 bp, 9 predicted proteins | sample 712E1DmetaG_FD_121300 | JGI IMG/M metagenome (GOLD analysis project Ga0182027, IMG submission 121300) | Permafrost microbial communities from Stordalen Mire, Sweden - 712E1D metaG (Illumina Assembly) | ecosystem: Environmental > Terrestrial > Soil > Wetlands > Permafrost | place: Sweden...
GTCCCGCGTCAGCCAGCCGGTCTGCGCATCCACAAAGAGCATGCCGGTCTTCGCAAAGGACTGGATATCGATATCGATTTCAGTATTGGGGTCCAGAATGTCCGTCCAGGTCGCACCCCCATCGCTCGTGGAATAGAGGGCCACGTATGCATGCATCATCCCTCCCCCAAGAAAGACCAGCAGCCAGCCATGTTGGCTGTCAACGAAATCCAAGTACCAAGGGCTGAAGGATATACGATTGACACTTGTGGTATTGATTACCCCATAGGTCCACGAAGCACCGCCATCATCGGTATACCACACCAGTAAATAGGGCGGGACACTGCCTGAGCCTAAGGGGCCGCCATAAGCCACCCATCCGGTGGAAGCGTCGGTGAAGAATCCCAAGGCGGCAATGGTATCCCCTTCAGTGGGGGCTGGTTGCGGAGGCGTGACGTCGCGCCAGGTTTTGCCGCCGTTCTGAGTACGAAAGACATGATCCGCTGCCTGAACAAGTCCGCCGATGCCCCAACCCTGATTAGCATTTACCATGTGAATAAATGTAATGTCGAAAGCGTGGCCCGCCGCCAAGTGCGGGATCGCCGGCCCCAGGACGGGTGTGGCTAAGATGGCTATCGGTAAAAGATTAGGTGATGGAGTAGTCGACGGTGCACTGGTGAGAGTGGTGGTTGCGGTGGCGGTAGGAGAGGAGATGGGAGTCAGCGTTGCACAGGACGTAATCAGCAAAAGAAGAATCAGAGCAAACACGATATTTGGAAATGCCTGGGCAGTGGCTCTGGTCATCTAAACAGTGTATCACAGGCAAGGATAGTAAGCAGATTTGTTTTCATTGCAGTGGCGCACAGCCACTCCCCTGGCGTGATCTGTCGATGTTCCACAAGCATTCGCATCACAATTCCAGGAGTAAGCCCTTTATTTCAACCAAACACCCCTGCACTGACTGCGCAGGGGTGTGCTGAACGAATAGAAGTATGAAGAGAATTTTCTGGTTTAGTGGGTCGGCTGGGTACCCAAAGTGACCTGGACTTGAGAATCCTTGCCATCTCGCAGAACGTTGAGGGTCACCGACTGTCCGGGTTGTGTGTTGTCAGACAGGTAGGATACCAGGTCTTCAAAGGTGGTGATTGTTTTACCATCGATACCGGTGATGATATCGCCAGCTGCAGTGGGGGCGCCGCTCGTATCTACTTTGGCAGCCTTCAGACCCGCCTTTTCAGCCGGGCCACCCGCGACCACAGACGCCACCAAGACGCCCTGCTGCCCTGTCTTTAGGTTGAGAACACTGACTATGTCAGGGGTTACGCTGGTGCCGGATATACCCAGGAAGGAGTGCACAGCCACACCTTTCGAGATCAACTGTGGAACAACTTTATTGACGATGGCCGAAGGGATGGCAAAGCCGACACCCGAGTTCGAGCCGCTTTGAGATTCTATCTGGGAAGGCACACCGATCAGAGCACCGCTCATGTCGACCAACACACCGCCCGAGTTTCCGGGGTTGATGGCCGCATCAGTCTGGATGACATCCGGGATCGAGAAGCTCGGGGCGTTGGTCGGACCGTTCTGGTTGCCCGTGATGCCGGCTTGGATGGAACGAGCGATGGCGCTGACAATACCGGTAGTCATGGTGTTCGCCAGGCCGAACGGATTGCCAATCGCGACGACCATCTCGCCGACCTTGACCTGGGTCGAGTCACCCATGGTGATCGGTTTGAGCACGGAGGCAGGGGCGCCGGTGACCTGGATCACAGCAAGGTCCGTGTTGGGATCCGTGCCGACCAGTGTGGCACCGTAGGAGGAGCCGTCTGAGAAGGTCACGGTGATCCTGGCAGCGCCGGTAACCACGTGGTTATTGGTCACAATGTGGCCGGCGGCATCCCAGACAAAGCCGGAACCTTCGGCAACGGGCACCACCTGACCCTGGTTATTTTGACCGTTTCCCGGGCGCCCCAAAGGGCCTTGGCCACTGGTACCAGAGATCCTGCTGCCGATCTCGATGGTTACAACGGAGGGATTCACGGCCTGATAAATCGCTTCATAAGCGCTTTGCAAGGAGGCAATATCGGCAGCCGTTTGCGGGTTCGCCGCCGCGGGTGCGCTGGCTCCATTGGATTGGGTGGTTGAATTCGAAATGGCGGCAGGAGCTGGGGCCGCCAAGGAAAGACCGGTACCACTGCAAGCATTGAGCAGCACGCTCACAGCAACGACGATGATGGGTAATAATTTGGTGCTTTTCATGGTTTTCTCCAACAAGCCGGCATCCAATGCCGGAACTAAAAACGGATTTATGACAATCTTTAGTTTACCCAATCAAGATGACGGACGGATGAATTTCTAAATCCCCATTTAATATTCGTCAGCGACCGAGTGTTGGTTTGCCAACCCCTGCCCTGAAATGGACGACGCAGTGCCATGAAAGTTCTAATAAAAATCATATGCTTTGAAAAACAGACAAAAGAACAGAGCAAGACCGTTGGGTCTTGCTCTGTTCTTTTGTCTGGACTCTTTCTGGCGATTTCATCTACGCGATGGGATCGACTGAAAACAAGAGCGCCAGGATCAACGGTGCCCAACTGATCAAGCTGGCCGCTCATACGCAAGAATACTCATCCAATAAAAAATATTACATCTGACAGTATCAAAAAAGGATGGATGTTTCTTAACTTCTCACCCTCGTTTTCATATCTGGCGATCGTGTATAAAAGTATCCCTCCCCTTTGGGGGATCGCGTAGCAGAGCGTAAGGAGGTCGGGGTGGGGTCAAGAGTAGATATTAATAACAATATCTTCTTATGGGTTCTGATTACTAATGTATTAATCCTTAGCCCGGAGGGTTTTCATGTATTTAGTATTGAGCAGGGGTTTTAACCCCGGCGGACGGGAAGCATAAGCGAAGCGAATCCTATGGACGCGCAGCGGCGTCTCTTTAAGTCTCACTTTCAGTAGTTACGATGTTTCTAGAGAATTCATGACCGAATGGTCTTCAGGTTTTATTTTCTCGATTAGGCTGCATTCTAATCTTACATCCTGAGAGCCGGTTCCTTGATCCTCATGCATGCCGGGTTCACCAGCCGAGATATCGGTCGATTGCCGCGGCTGCCTTCCGTCCGGCGACCATCGCCGTGACGACCAGCTGCGGCCCTGTGACCACGTCCCCGCCGGTAAAAACGCCTTTTCGATGCGTCGCCCCCGTATGCTCGTCTGCCAACAAAAGACCAGAGGAACTGGTTTGGATGCCGGGAGTAGTGGAGCCGATCATCGGGTCCGGTTTGTAACCGATGGCCATTATCGCCGTATCGGCATCAAGGATGAAGTTCGAGCCCTCCACGATGGAAAACGCCCGTCGTCCCGATTTGTCTGGCTCGCCGAGCACCGTGCGGACACACTCGATCTGTGCCAGCCGGCCATCCGCCCCGGCGATAAAGCGCACCGGCTGGGTCAGGAAATGGTACTGGGCACCTTCATCGATTGCCATGGCGCGGTCCTTGTGACCTCCCGGCATTTCTGCTTCGCTGCGACGGTACAGGCAGAAGACATCCTTGGCTCCTATCCGCAAGGCAGTGCGCAGGCAATCGGATGCTGTGTCGCCACCTCCGATGACCGCCACTCGCTTGCCGATTTCAGGTCGGTTGCACAACTCGTGCGGAAGGAGCTCCATGTCTACATTGGCGCGCACCAGGAAATCCGTTGCTTTATAGACTCCCGGTAAATTCTCGCCGGGCAGACCCATCGACATATCCACCGTCGTGCCGAGGCCCAAGAAGACGGCATCATAGCCGCCTGCAAACAATTTTTCCACGGTGATGTGCGGACCGATGTAGGTATTGCCTACGAAGGTCACACCGGCCCGTAGTAGGTCGTCCCAAATATCGAAGACCACCATCTTGGGGAGCTTGAAATTCGGGATGCCGTAGATGAGCAGGCCGCCCGGCGCAGGCCGTGCTTCAAAGATGGTTGCCCAGTGACCGCGGCGGACGAGTTGTTCGGCGCACGCGAGGCCCGCCGGTCCGCCGCCGATAATGGCCACCTTCTTGCCGGTGAACTTGGCGATCGGGATGTTCACACCTTGCGTTCGACGTTCATAATGGGTGGTGAACGCCTCCAACGCTCCGGTCGGGACCGTAAGATGGCCTTTCTTTCCCCGCACACACGCCCCCTCACAAAGTCTCTCCTGTGGGCAGATTCGTCCGCATACTTCCGGCAGCGAACTGGTCTGGCGATAGACGCTGGCTGCCTGAATAAATTGCCCGTTTTCAATCAACCATACGGCATAGGAAATATCATTTCCTGCCGGGCAGGCTTTCTGACAGGGAGCAGGGTCCGGGCAGTGAATGCAGCGTTGTGCCTCATACATAGCCCATTCTTCGTCCAGGCGCATGACCACCTCGTCGAAGTCCTGGGTGCGTTCATCGGCGGGGCGCAGCGGCAGCCCGCGTGATTCAAGCGCCATGCGTGCTTTTCGGTCCACGGATGAAAAATTCCGCGGAAGCATTTCTTCTGCTATTGTCATGGGATTATTCCTTTTTGCATCTGCTACAAGGACAAGCTCAGGCGGACGAAGGACCCAACATCGACTTTCGCCGCATTCAGATTGTCACGGCATCGAAACCCACCTCGTCGAGCTTGGCGTAGCCTTCAAGTCTTAAATATACAAGTTTTCCCACTCACGTCATGTGACGTTTGTCACAAACTAAGTGATTTAAAAGCCACCTTACCTCTTTTAACGCGATGCTCTCGGTCCTCGCTGTTTGATTCAAGTGCACTTCGGCCGACGGTTTCCATGCCCTAACACAAGGTGCGTCCTTAATTCAGTTATGTTTACTTCGTGAATATTCGACAAAGGCGATATTGAATCTCTTCAAAGACAGTGTGGCATTGACCGTCCGCTTTCCGACGGTTCCTGAAACATATCCATTTTGGAATCTTTTCCCGCCGAGGCATCTCCCCTTAGGTTGTCGACAAAATTATTAATACATCGGAGCAAGGAGGCCTGTGATTTTCTCTTTATGTTCCCCTTTTATATTGTCGCCAGGATTCAAAGCAACTCAAAACTTATTCCATTTTTGATTCCATTGCCCGATCACACCTTTTTAAATAAGGTGTTTTTATTAGATGGCGACCGGTAAAATGTTATTGATGTTATATTTATATTGTTGTCAAAAAATCGATCACGCCGGCCGAATCCACCATGAAGCTGAACAGGAGAAAAAATATGCCCAGTTTTCTCAGACCGGAAAAGCCCACCCGAATATTTGTAATCCTGGCCTGCCTGTCAGCGCTTGGCCTGCTCGGCCCGAACGGGGCGGGGAAGACCACCTCGATCAGCATGATGTGCGGTCTGCTCAAACCGGATTCCGGGCAGGTCATGATCCATGGAAAACCCATCACCAACGGAGACATGGCGATCCGCACTCACGTGGGCGTTTGCCCTCAGAACATCGTTTTGTGGAGTCAGCTGACCTGCCTCGAACAAATGCAATTTATCGGTGATTCGAAGTAATAAATGGGGTCTTCGAAGCAGCACGCGCACGTTGCGATCAACCTGGCAGGGACCAAAATCGGTGTTCCCTTGCACCCTTATCGGCAGGGCGGTGTCCAATTTGTACCTGCCATTCGGTCCGTTAATGCATATCATCGATCACTTGACGCAGGGCGGCCAGATCGAGGTCCTTCTTATCCAGGAATGCGATGGCGCCCGCTTCGAGGCCCAGGCGGTGGAACTCCCGGTCGGGATATGCGCTGATCAGCACAATTCTTGAATGAGGCGAGACGGCCTTAATCCGTCGTGCACAACTGATTCCATCTTCGTCCTTTAGAACGACATCGATCAGAATTAATCGGGGCTGGAAGCGCTCTGCTAGATGAACCGCATTATGGATGTTCTCTGCCCCGTAGATGGTCGCCTGAGGTGCGATCTTGCTCATTACGCGCTGTAAATGATTCCGATATCGGCTGTTGTCGTCCACCACCAGCACAGAGATATTTTTCGAATCTGAAGCCAGTAAGGATGGCAACACAGTGATTTGTTGCCCCTTGATCCCCAGGATCTGTGGGTAACGCACGGTGTAGTTTGCAGCCTCCAGCCGGCTTTGAACGTTCAAAAGACGATACAAACGCGTCAGGTGATTCTCCACTGTTTTCACGCTCAGATCCATCTCTTGCGCAATGGTCTGGTTATCCTTGCCTTCCTGGAGCAGCTGTAAAAGATCACGCTGGCGGTTGGTCAATGAAGGGAGTTCAACGGCACGTTGGGACATGCCCAGCAGTTTATTGATCAGTGGCGGGGATAGCCACAGTTCACCTGCCCTTATGCGCTGCAGGGCAAGTCGTAGATCGTTGAGCGGTTGATCTTTCAGGTGATACCCGTTCACTCCGACGCTCAACAACCCCTGGACATAGATATCATCATCATATGCACTGACGACCAGGATCTTCATCTCTGGGTAACGTTCGCGGATCTGTTGAATGGCGGAGATCGGCTCGAAGTCGGGCATCGTTACGTCGATCATCAGGCAGTCGATCCGATGCCGTTCGAGGCCCAGCAGCACCTGCGGGCCGTCACCGGCTTCAGCAATGACCTCGATATCCGGAATCTCCTCGAGGGTTTTGCGTATCCCCGCCCTGACGATGGCATGGTCGTCCGCTAAAAGAATCCGATATTTGTTCATCATTATTATTTATACCACCAGTGCCTCTTCGACAAATTACAGGTGGCCCGTTACGAGGGGAAATCCCCCAAACAAACCGGGAGGGGTCAAAAATTGCCGTTTTTGTACCATGCTATAATGATTCGGATGCATATCTTGCGGTGGAGGAATTGTGTTCTTCTGACAATTCAAATCAACCGAAGAGGTACCAGATGTTAGCCTCGCTCAAACGCAGCAGTATAAATTGGGCTAATCGGCAGGAATTTTTTGTATTTGTCCTCTTGCTCGTTGTTATTTCCTATTTAAGTCTTGCGACAAATACCTTTCTCACCGCAAACAACCTGCAGAACGTTGCCCGTAATTTCGCCTATATAGCGATACCGGCGTTTGGCGAAAGTATGGTCATTATCATTGGGGGCATCGATCTTTCGGTGGGGGCTGTCATGGCGCTGGCCGGTCTGGTCAGTGCTTTGGGAATGCGGTTTGGCCTGCCGGTTCCCATCGCCGTGCTTGGGGGCATTGCCTCGGGGTGTTTAGTGGGCTGGATCAACGGTTCGCTCATAGGACGTATCAGGTTTCCTCCCTTCATCGTCACGCTTGGGACAATGGGTATCTTCCGGGGCATTATCTATGGTTTGGCCGGAGGCTGGCCTGTTCTTGATCTGCCGGCTTCTTTCACCTATCTCGGACAGAATAATCTGGTCATTGGGGCTGCCGCATTTCCCATCCCGATGATCGTTATGTTATTGACTGCGATTATACTGGCGCTTTTGATGAACATTTCCGCGCTCGGTCGTTATATCTTTGCCCTGGGTGGCAGCGAAGAAGTTTTAACCGTAACCGGTATCGGATTGGCGCAGGTAAAAATTGTGGTCTACACTCTTTGTGGATGTCTTACAGCTATTGGGGGCATTCTCATGACGGCGCGTTTGGGAGTCGCAGCGCCTACGGCTGCCACGGGGTACGAGTTGGATATCATTGCAGCCACGGTCATCGGTGGAACCAGTTTATTTGGTGGAGAGGGCAGCGTCCTGGGTGTATTATTGGGGGCAGCCTTCATGCAAATTCTTCGTAATGGATTGGTGCTGCTCGGGTTTCCGGCGTACTGGCAATCCGCAACGATCGGCTCGATGATACTGCTGGGTTTGCTGCTGGATTACTGGAGGCAGAGGCGGGCCAGGTTATGAAAAGTATCCGCTTGATTACCCTCTCGTTTCTGATCGCCCTGGTCGCCTGCCAGGGTGCTCCAGGACAGCCTACCGTCCTGTCCAGGACGCCAGTTTCTCAGCGTCGCAAAATCACGATTGCCTGGATCCCTAAAGCATTGAACAATCCGGTTTCTGAGGTCGGGAAGGCAGGCGCGATCCAAAAAGCAGCAGAACTTACCGCGGCGGGACCGGTGGATGTGGAGGTGATGTACGTGGGTCCGGTTGCCTCAGATGCAGCCGAGCAGGCGCGCGTGGTGGATGACGTTATCGCCCGGAAGGTGGACGCCATCGCGATCTCTTGCGACGATCCCACCGCCTGTATCGATCCCATCAATCGGGCCGTAGCCGCCGGGATCCCGGTTATGACATGGGATGCAGATTCTCCGGAGAGCAATCGGTTTACATTCCTCGGGTTGGATAATATCCAGGCCGGAAAAGCAGGTGCCCAATTGCTGGTAAATGCCATGGGCACGAAAGGGAAGGTCGCCATTCTCACCGGTGTCCCGGGTGCATCCAATCTCGAGGTGCGCATCCAGGGATTTAAAGAGGGTTTGGCTGCTTATCCCGATATCGATATCGTTGCGACCGTTGTCACCAACGACGATATCAATCTGGGGGTGCAGGCTGTCGAGGAGACGATGCAGGCTCATCCCGACCTGACCGGCTGGTACTTCGCCGGGATGTGGCCGCTCTTTGCGGAGCGGGGTTCCATGCCGTTATGGGAGGATGCAGCGCTGCACCACGGCATGAAAACAATTGCCTTCGACGCTTTACCGGTTGAGCTGACATTGCTCCACGAAGGATATCTCTCCGCTCTGCTCGATCAGAAGAACTGGTTTTGGGGTTACGATACCATTCAGATCGCTTATGATCACGTCCTCAATGGAAAAAAATTTGATTCATTTACCGACCTGGGCTACAACATTATTACGAAAAACAACGTGGACGCCATGATCCAGGCCTGGGATACCAACAATTTCAGCAATCCGCTTCCGCCGCCCTGATGGATTTATGGAACCGCTCCTGCGCGTGATCAACCTCTCCAAGCGTTTCGATATACTGCCTGCCGTCCAGCAGGTAAGTTTTGATATTCAACCCGGTGAGGTGGTCGGGTTGACGGGCAACATCGGTTCGGGGAAATCGGTTTTGGTCATGCTCCTGGCGGGCCTCTACGAGCCGAATGACGGCACCATCTATTTCGACAACCGGCGGCTCACATGGCCCTATAATGCAAAAGCGATTGGGATCGGGGTCATTCATCAAAGGCCTGATCTTGCAGACCGGATGGATATCGTCAGCAATATCTTTCTGGGAAATGAGATCGGCTGGCCGGCAAGTTTTGGATGGCTCAGATTCCCTAATCGCCGTCGCATGCAGCTGGAGGCAACACGCATCCTGGCCGACCTGGATGTGGCGGTTCCCTCGCTGCATGAGAAGGTTTCGAATCTCTCCAGCGAAGTACGGCAGATGATCGCGATTGCTCGGGTTCTCACCTATCCCGTCAAGCTGGTTATTATCGACGAACCTACAATTTCACTTACCTATCCCTACCAGCAAAGGCTGCTCAAACTTATTCAGGAATGGAGTAAACAGGGGGTGGCCGTCCTTTTTAGCAGCAATAACCTCGACCATTTGTTTGCGGTCACCGACCGCATTATCACCCTGCATCAGGGCAGCAAGGTTGCCGATGTGCCCACCGACGAAACCAACCGCGAGACCATTGTCGCCAACATGGTTGGCACGGGCATGAGCGATCAGGGAAAGGCAAGCTCCACGCTTCTGGATTTTGATAGTTATGACCGCATTCGCGAACAGGCCGAGAAGCTTCATTATCACCAGATGTTGCTGGAAAAGGATCTGGCCTCTCAGGATGCATTAAATCGCCAGCTCGTTGAACAATTGACCGAACATGTTCAGGCTCTCGACTGGGCAAATCAGGCTCTCCAGGAGGCACACCGGCGCCTGCTTTCCGAGCGCGAACAGGAACGCAAGCATCTCGCCCGCGAATTGCACGATCAGGTGATCCAGGATCTGCTCAGCATTAATTATCAATTGGAGGGTATCGAGACGGAACATAAGGTGCCCCCTACGCTGGTCGGGGAGCTGCTCGATGTGCGCACCGGCATCCGCGAGCTCGTGAATGACCTGCGTCGTATTTGCGGCGACCTGCGTCCGCCCACCATCGACAGCCTGGGATTGGGTGCTGCTTTGCAATCATTTACACGTGACTGGTCGGATCACACGCGCATCGAGGTCAGGCTCGATATTGATCAACAACTTGGACGTCTTCCGGAAGCAACTGAGCTTTCCATTTTTCGAATCGTTCAGGAAGGTCTGAACAACGTTTGGCGGCACGCAAAAGCATCCAGTGTCCATATAAAACTCGAGCATACCTCGCCGCGCATGTTGATGATCTCCATTGCCGACGATGGAGTGGGGATTTCCGAAGAACTCGACATCAACAATCTTCCGGAAAGCGGGCATTATGGATTGCTCGGAATAAGTGAACGAGTGGCATTGCTCGGAGGACGGTTCCGGGTGATAAGTCAGCCGGAGAACGGGTCGGAACTTCTCGTCGAAATTCCACACCCCAGAGTACAGGTAAAAAACAACACTATCTAGCTGGCAAGTGGGAGGGGGAATCCCCTAAAGGAAGCAGGGGGAACAGGAAGTCGTTTTTCCAGGGTTTTGCTACACTATCTTTGCCCTTTCAGCCGGCTTTGAACGTTCAAAAGACGGTACAGACACGTCAGATGATTCTCCACTGTTTTTATGCTCAAATCCATCTCTTGCTCTATCTCTTGCTTTTATTTTTATCCTATGCTAATATCTCTGTGAACGATAACGGTAACGTTACCGGTAACGCTAACGACAAAAAAATACGCGATTTCGAATAATAATTCCATATCTGAAGCTATTCCTGCCAAAGGAAATTACGATCATTGGTATTAGCTATTTCAACCAGGTAAATCGAGTAATTTAGATGGAGATTGGATGAAATTGACGGAACGCGTCACTATAAAAGATATAGCTGCCAGCGCCGGGGTCTCAACGCAGACTGTATCACGTGTGTTAAATAATCATCCAGATGTCTCACAGGAAACACTCGATCGTGTAAAAAGGGTTATAAAAGGAACCGGTTATTCCCCAAACATCCTGGCTCGCAGCCTGATCCAAGGCCGGAGTCACATGCTGGGAGTCGTTGCATATGATCTGAAGTATTACGGAGGAAGAAAAAAATGCGAAAGAAGTTCTTAACTTTCATCGCTGCTTGCACTTCGTTTTCGAGTGAGTCGAATGAGTAAGAAAGTCAAGGATCTTCCCTCCAGGGCCAAGAAGCCTTCCATTAAAGAGCGTCCCTATATGGCGGATGCTCCGCTCGGGCATTATGCCTTACGGATGATCAACATCGAAAAATATTTTGGCCTGGTCTGCGCTCTCAAAAACATCAATTTTGAAGTCGGCCACAACGAGATCGTGGGACTCATCGGGGACAATGGCGCCGGTAAATCGACCATGGTGAAAATACTGACGGGTGTGTTTCCGCCGACCAGCGGCGAACTCTACGTGGCCGGCCAGAAGGTGAACCTCCACACCTATAACGTTAAGCGTGCACACGCACATGGGGTCGAGACCGTCTACCAGGATCGATCGCTGGGTGAGAAGCAGGTCCTATGGCGGAATTTCTTCATCGGACGCGAGATCACCCTCCCGTTCGGCTTCCTCGATGTAAAAAAGGAAAAGGAAATCGCCAACGAGATCATGGTCAATACGATCGGGTTTCGCGGCAAGGGCATTACCGTGGATTCAAGCGTGAAGCTGCTTTCAGGCGGTGAGCGCCAGGGAGTGGCGATCGGCAGGGCGATGCATTTCGAAGCCGACCTCATCATCCTGGATGAGCCGACGGCCGCGCTCTCCTTGAAGGAGGTGCGGAAGGTGATCAACTTTGTGCACAAGATCAAGGAGGGCGGCAAGGCGTGCATCTATATCTCCCATGACATCCAGGACGTATA
>Ga0182027_10012597_pt1 | contig 11866 bp, 10 predicted proteins | sample 712E1DmetaG_FD_121300 | JGI IMG/M metagenome (GOLD analysis project Ga0182027, IMG submission 121300) | Permafrost microbial communities from Stordalen Mire, Sweden - 712E1D metaG (Illumina Assembly) | ecosystem: Environmental > Terrestrial > Soil > Wetlands > Permafrost | place: Sweden...
ACATTTGACATTTAACCTTTAACATTTAACTGGGAGCTTCCTAGTCAAAGGTCAATTGTCAAATGTCACATGTTTGTATAGTATACGATTGTTCACCTTTTAGCAATCTATTTTTTCCACAATGAGAAAAGCGCCGAGTATAACCCGACGCCATTCTGCGTTTATTAGCGACGTAGGCGAGTCTGCCCTTGCTAGCAAGGGCAAGCGAGCCGAGGAGCTAAGAAAGGTTCAATACCGCGCGGCTTGCCGCGCAATAAAAGGCCCTTCTCTGCTTTTAATACCTCGGGACTTGCCCCGAGGAACCTTTATTTTCCAACAGACGTTAATCTGCCACTACCACCTGCACCCCCCAGAGGATCGGAAAGCTGAAATAAAGGTTCCCCGCCGCAAGCAGCAGGGTATTACTGCAAAGACATTACTATAGTTTCGCGGCAAGCCCGAAGGTTTAAACCTTTCTTAAGACTCCTTCGGCTCGCTTGTCCTTTGCCAGCAAAGGACAGACCGGGCCTACGTCGCGAATAAACCTAAGGCCGCTTAACCTCCGGCATCTGCGGCTGACCGTTGGCTTGGGCGGCGGCCAAGACGTCGGCGTGGTGCTTGGCCGCCTGCATTTTATGCCGTATATAAACGTGCCTTTTTTTATGGAATAAAAACACCGTGGCAATCATTATCCCGTAGCTGTCCCAGAAAGCCTGGACGGAAAATAGTCCCAAACCGGTAAATTTGCTGGCTACAATCAAGTCCAAAAGCAAAGAAGCCGCGGTCCAAAAAATAACGACTAAGCCCATTTCAAAAAAACTGATCGGGCCAAAGCGCCTAATTACAAAAGCGGCAATTACCGCGGTCAGGATCCAAAACACAATCTGCTGGGTGCCGGGGTTGGCAAAAATCTGATAATTAAACAGCAAAACTTTTAGCGCCGCCCAAAACAGCCACTGCAGCAAAAAAAATAGAAAAAAATTTTTACGGTTCATGGCTTGCGGATAAATTATGGCTTTATTCACTTACTGTCATTCCGAGCGAGCAGAATTATCTAAGCACTTTCGCGAGCCGAGGAATCCCTTATATTTGCCAAGCTAAGGGATCCCCGCCCGACTTCGCAACGACCCATTATTGTTTAGTCTGATAGCCCAATTAGTCAGCTTTTGGTAATTTATCAGATTTTACTATCGCGAAGTCGTTGCGGGCGGGCCTCCGCTCCGTCCGGCTTTAGTATTCCAATGACGGACGGAGGTGTGGATGACACACTTATGCTTATAGCGCGTAAGTCCTAAAATTATCGGTTTTTTATAAACCGGCAGAACTTACGCGCGCCGTCTTCAGCTTTTTAGGCGCCTTCTTGCGCACAATTTTCCTTTTTATGGGAGTTGGGCCCGGGATAGTTTCCAAATGAACAGCCGCCACGGTTTCCAGTTGCGACAAATTGGCTGCCAGGCGCTTTTTTAATTCCGCAACGCCTTTCGGGGCGGCAAACCTCGGTCTGGGAAAGTAATGGGCGGCTAAATGCCCTACCAAGCCGGGGTGGCTTTCTTCCTCGTAAACTTTTCGGTACCAATAAAGACCCAACCACACCCCGTACCATGCCCCAAACATCATGGCCAAAACCAAAATAATATAATCAAGCATTGCTATCTGCAAATAAGACTGGCCGGTGGTTATATAGCTGCCGGCCAGCAAATACCAATAAAAAAATGCCGCCAGGCGCTCAAGCAGCATAAACATTAGCACGCCCAAAAGTGCGGTTAAAAAAATATATAGGGATTTTCTGAAGTCGTTCATAGTTTATTTTTATTTCTGCATAATTATTTTGTTTTATTATAGGACACTTTTTACGGTTTGGCAAGCTAACACGGATCTACGGATGGGCATTCGGATCAACCGATGGCTTATTGATCATATACAATCCGTAGATATCAGTAGATTCGCATGTTATCCGTAGATCCATAATAATTTATCTCGCGCTTAAAATGCTCTTTTTATAGGTCGCCAGGTTATCCAATGCCACACCCGTGCCTTTGGCTACGCAAAGGAGCGGATCTTCGGCCATAAAACACGGTACGCCCACGGCCTGGGAAATATACTCGCCCAAATTCCTAAGCAAGGCGGTGCCGCCGGTCATGACCATGCCTTTGTCGATAATGTCGGAAGCCAGCTCCGGCGGGGTCTCCTGTAAAACCTGCTTTACGGCCCGAACAATCTCGCCCAAATCGTCTGAAATTGCGGAAACCACCTCGTTGGTAGAGACCGTAACGGTTTTTGGCAAGCCGGAAACCATATCCCGGCCCTTTATTTCCATAACCTCCTCGTCGCTTAAAGCCAGGGCACTGCCGATGTTGATTTTAATTTCCTCGGCCGTGCGGTCGCCAATGGCCAAGCCGTGGCGCTTGCGCACAAAATCTATAATGGCCTGATCCAGCCGGTTGCCGGCCACGCGCACGGAAGTGGAATTTACAATTCCCCCGAGCGATAACACCGCCACGTCCGTGGTGCCGCCGCCAATATCAATTACCAAATTGCCGCGGGCTTCGGCAATGGGAATACCGGCGCCAATGGCCGCGGCCACGGTTTCCTTAATTACGTAAGCGCCCTTGGCGCCGGCGGCCACGGCCGCGTCAATTACGGCGCGCCGCTCCGTGGAGGTAATGCCGCCGGGGACGGAGATCATAACTTCGGGACGGAAAAAGCGAATATTGCCTAAGGCTTTATTGATAAAATACCGCAGCATGGCCTCGGTCACGCGGTAATCGGCAATCACGCCGTCCTTCATCGGACGGCTGGCCACAATGGTTTCCGGCGTGCGCCCGAGCATTTCCTTGGCTTCCTGACCCACGGCTAAAACGCGATTGTCTTCCAAAGAAATTGCCACCACCGTCGGCTCATTGATAATAATCCCCCTTTTGGGGACGTAAACCAAAGTGTTGGCCGTGCCCAGGTCTATACCGATTTTAGTTTCGAACATATGGTGACAAAACATTTAACATTTAACATTTGACAATTAACCCTAATTGGGGGTTGAGCTGTCAAATGTCACATGTCAAAAGTCAAATGTCGGCTAACAAACCCTATTATACCAAAGCCCCATACTTGTATCAATGACCTAAAATAGGCTAAAATGACCCTATATGACCAAAAAAACCCGCTATTTTCTGCTTGCCGCCTGTGTGCTGTTTTTTTTGATTGTAGCGCCGCTCATGGTCTTATACGTCCGGGGCGTTACTTTTAATTTTAAAACCAGGACTTTTGTCGCTACGGGTATTTTAGCGGTCAGATCCGTGCCAAATAATGTAGATGTCTATTTGGACGGAAGGCAAAGCCGAAGTAGCGCCGGCGACCTGCGTTTTGTCGCTCCCGGGGAACACGAAGTCACGTTAAAAAAAACAGGCTATGGGGATTGGAGTAAAAGGCTTTTGGTAGAACCCGGCCAGGTGGTTTGGGCGAACCCGACTTTTGGAAGTATTTATTTATTGATGAGCAAGCCACCGGTTGTTAGTATAGCTACCGGCGTGCGGGATTTTTACTACCAAAACGGCCGGGCTTTGTTGCTGACAAAAAATAATTTGCTGACGGTTTCCGGCGCCGGCTTAAAAAACCAACAAATTTTTGCCCTGCCCCAGCCCGCGGACTCCATAATTGCCGATGATGCCGGAGGCAAAAATTTTATTTTATCCGATGAACAAAACGCCTCGGCCACGCCGGCATATTTATTTTTTAACGCGGACTCCGGCAAATTTACCAGGCTTTCCGGATTGTTTTCCGGCCAAACGGAATTCAAATTCAGCGGCAGCGGCCAGCTTTACGCGTTAAATAAAGAAGTTCTTTACTCGGTAGATCCGGAAAACCTGGCCAAAAATCCGCTTTTTGACGAAGTTGACACTTTTAGCCTGCAAGGCAGCAGCGTTTATTTTATCCAGAGCTCGGCCACCGGAACTCCGGCGCTGATTGTCAGCCAGGCGCCGTTTAACCAAACCCAAACGCTATTTGCCAGCCTGCCGCCTTTTGGCAAAGCGCAAATCTTCATCACATACCAAAAACAAATATTTCTCTTGGCCGACAATAACTTATATTTGCTCAATAACTCCATGCAGGAGCTGGCCGACAATGTCAGCCTCTGCCAATTTGAACCCTCAAGTTCCCTTTTAGCCGTCCTGCATTCCGGGGAGCTGGACTATTTTGACCCTTTATCGGGAAACCTGAATTTTGTCACCCGCAGCAGCGCCGCGTTGTCCAATTTGCAAATCCGTCCGGGCATTGGCTACGCCATTTTCCAAAAAGACCAAAAAATAGACGCCGTGGAACTGGACACCCGCGACCGGCAAAATCAATACGTTTTATATAACGGCACGGATATAAAAAAATCCGTTACTGACAGCAACGGGCAAAATTTAATTGTATTGGACGGGGATGAGTTGAAAATTGTGACTATACGCTAAACAGCCGCGTCTATGGCCTGATTAACTAAAACGTCGGCTTCTTTATTCTGCTCTCTTGGAACGTGGCTAAAAGTCACGTTTTTAAAATGCTTGATGAGTTTTAAAACATCCGCCGCCAGTAACTTTAAAGTCGGCTCTTTGATTTTATATTTACCCTGCATTTGCCTAACGATGAGTTCGGAATCCATCCTTATCAGCAATTCTGCTTGCCCTAATTCATAATTCCTACTTCCTAATTCCTTCCCCGCTTCCTCCAAAGCCAAAACCAGCGCCCTGTATTCAGCCACGTTATTGGTCGCCTCGCCGATGTACTGCTTGTGCTCCCCGATGATTACCTGATTTTCATCACGGATAACCACTCCAATCCCGGCCGGCCCAGGGTTACCGCGTGCACCGCCGTCGGTGTTTATAATTAATTTCATATATGATAGCTTCCATTCCGAGCAAGTGCAGCCGAGCCGAGGAATCTATTTATCAATACTTAACAGATCCCTCCACTCCCTCAGATGCATTCGGTCGGTCGGGATGGCACAAGTACAATTTATTTCTACCCATTTCGTCTCGCGCAGCGAGACTAATTTCAATTAATTTCTCTAATATCTACAATCCGCAATTTAACCTCGCGCCTGCCATTCCACCCATCCTCAATTAACTCACACGCCACATCCACAGTATCGCCAATTTTAAGATGTTTGGCAAACTCGCTGCCGTTAAAATAAATGGCAGCGATTTCTTTGTTGCCGATTTTTAAGCGCAGCTGTAAATGTTTGCCGGTTTGTCCCACGACGCGCGCTGATGCGATTGTGGCATTTCTGACCAAAAATTTTGGTTTGGGATTGTCCACGCCAAAAGGTTCCAGTTGCTGCAACAATTGACAATTGACAATTGACAATTGACTTTCGTCAAGCTCGGCTTCCAGCTCCAAAACCCGAACAGCCTGCTCCTGCGGCATATTGGCGTCCGCGTAAATTAAAAGCTGCTGGTAAAACCCCGCAAAATTTTCCGGCTTTAAACTTAAACCCGCGGCCTGTTTATGGCCGCCGAATTTTACAAGATGGACGGAAGCAAATTTTATCGCTTCCAAAATATTAAACTCCCCCGCCGTCCTGGCCGAACCGGTGGAAAGTTCCTCCGATTTTTCCAAAATTATGGCGGGTTTGTTAAATTCTTCCGCCAGCCGGCCGGCTACCAGCCCGACCACGCCTTTGGGCCATCCCTCGGCCATTATGGCTAAAATTTTCCGCTCTTTGAGCAAAATTGCCCGCTCTCTGGCCTCGCTTAGCACCCGCTCGGTCATCTCCTGCCGCCTGCGGTTAATCTCTTCCAGGCTTTTGGCTTTTTCGGCCGCGCGATGAATATCGGTTTCCAGCAAAACATCCAAAGCAATGTTGGCGTGCTCCAGGCGCCCGGCCGCGTTTAAACGGGGCGCGATAATAAAACCTAAAGTATAAGTATCCGGCGGCCGTTGTTTAAAATCCAAGCCCGATGACTGGATAATGGCCTTCAACCCCAACCATTTGGTTTTCTGCAAAACTTTTAAACCGTATTTTACCAAAATCCGGTTTTCTCCGAGCAGGCTGTGGCAATCTGCCACGGTGCCGATGGCGACAAGATCCAAGAGCCATTTTGACCAGTCGGGGTTGACCTTTAACATTTGACCTTTAACATTTGATCTTACGGATCCGCGTGTAGATCCGCGTAATGGATCCGCGTGTAGATCCGCGGCGTGCAAAATTCCGCACGCCAGCTTAAAAGCAACCCCAACCCCGGTAATTTCGCTATACGGATAGTGATCATTCGGATTTTTAGGGTTGACTAACGCGTACGCTTTCGGCATGTCGCCGATGAGCTCGTGATGATCAGTGATAATTAAATCGATATTATTGCCGCGGCAAAAATCCGCGGCGTCCGTGGAGTTTGTCCCGCAGTCAACGGTTATGATAACTTTTGCGCCGCCGTCCCTAATTTTTTCCAAAGCTTCAATGTTAACGCCGTAGCCTTCGGTAAACCTGTCCGGAATGTACGATGTAACTTCCGCGCCCAGAAAATTGAAAGTTTGGCGCAAAACCGCGTTAGCCGTTACCGCGTCCGCGTCATAATCGCCGTAAACGCAAATCGGCTCGCCTTTTTCAACCGCTTCCCAAATCCGCCCGACCGCCTTTCCCATATCCTTAAATAAAAACGGATCGTTGAGGTCTTCGTATTTGCAATCCAAAAATTTATTTATTTCCGCTTCTTCCGTAAGCCCGCGGTTAAAAAGCAGCTGCGAAAGCAGTTTTGGAAAATTTCTTAAGCCGCCGGAAATATTGTCGGGAATTTCCGGTTTCAGTTTCCAGTTTGCGGGCATAAAAATTTATTAAAAACTCCGCGGCAAAACAAAAATAAAGGTTCCCCGCCGCAAGCCGCGAGGTATTGAACCTTTCTTAGCTCCTCGGCTCGCTTATCCTTTGCCAGCAAAGGACAGACTCGCCTACGTCGCGAATAAACATTTTAATGTTTCAGCGTACTAGTACATTAAAACAGATTATTGTTTTCCTGGCGCCAAAATGTTCGCGTGCGGGACAGCAGGAACCTCGTCTATTTCATCAATTAAATTTATACCGGTCATCTCAATAGGCTTTTTTAAGCCAAATAATGCCAACACCGTGGGTGCCACGTCGGAGACCGCTCCCGCCGGCACGCGCGAGGCCAGCGACATCAGCCCGCGGCTGTAAGGCTTTTTGAATTTAAATTCATTAGTCGCCAGCAAAAAAGGGACCGGATTGGTGGTATGATCTTTGTCTATGTCTCCGGTTTTCAAGTTAATCATCTGCTCTATGTTGCCGTGGTCGGCGGTAATAATTAGCGCGGCGTCGGTAATTAAACAGGCGTCCAAAATTTTCTTCAGGCACTGGTCGACAAATTCCACCGCCTGGATGCCCGCCAAAAGGTTTCCGGTATGGCCGACCATGTCGGTGTTGGCAAAATTAGCCACAAAAAAATTAATATCGGAACCGGATATTTTTTGGGTAAGCTCGTCGGCCAGCTTTTCGGCCGACATTTCCGGGTGGTCGGAGTAATTGCGCGCGTTATTGGTCGGGCTGGTAACAATTACCCGCTCTTCGCCCGGAAACTTTTCCGTTCGGCCGCAATTAAAAAACGCGGTCACGTGGGCGTATTTTTCGCTTTCGGCTATATGGAACTGGGTCAGCTTATTATTGGAAACAACTTCCGCCAGATTGTTGCTTAAGGTCATCGGCCCAAAAGCCACAAAAACAGGCAGGCCGGGCGCGTATTCGGTGATGGTGGCAAAATATAAATTCTGGAGCACAGGGTGCTGGAATTCGGCCGGCATCAACTGAGGGCTGACAAAAGCCTCCGTGAGCTGCAAAGCGCGGTCGGAGCGGAAATTAAAAAATATGGCGGCATCGTTATCGCAAATCTTGCCTACGGCCTTATTGTCGTCATCAACTATTACGGTTGGCTTAATCATTTCGTCAAAAATTTGCGCCTTATAATTTGTGGCCACGCACTCTTCCGCGCTGCGCGCGGTTTCGCCCACGCCGTCCACCATGGCCCGATAACTCATCATAGTCTGTCCAAAGTGGCCGCCGCGGTCCATGGCGTAAAAACGACCGGCTAGGCTCGCAATTTTACCCACCCCAACATCGGCGATTTTAGCGTTAAGTTTTTTTATGGATTCCAGGGCGATTTTTGGGTCGGTGTCGCGGCCGTCGGTAAACATATGTATATAGACTTTTTTCTGGCCCTGGCTTTGCGCCAATGACAACAAGGCGTACAAATGCTCGTCCAAGCTGTGCACGCCGCCCGGGCTGATCATGCCGATAAGATGCAGGGCGGAGTTGAATTTTTTGGCATGGGCTATAGCCTCCAACAAAACATCATTTTTAAAAAACCCGCCGTTTTGGATGGCGTTGGTTATGCGCGGCAAATCCTGGCCCACAATCCTCCCCGCGCCTAAATTTAAATGCCCGACCTCGCTGTTGCCCATTTCGCCCCACGGCAAACCGACCAAAGGCCCGCTGGCCTGCAGGGTCAGACTGGGAAAGTTGTCTACAATATAGTTTAAAGTCGGCGTCTTGGCGCGCGAAATCGCGTTGCCCCGGCCGGCCGGCGCAACGCCAAAACCGTCTAGGATGACGAGAACGACTTTTTTATATACTTTGTGGTTCATGCAAAATTATTCTAATTATTCTAATTACCCTAATTATTTTAAATAATGTCTAATGTCCAATTACCAATTTCTAAACGTCCGTGACTTAAGCCTTAGACATTAGTCATTGGTCATTGGTGCTTATTTAGGGCACTTAGAATAATTAGGAATTAGAATAATTTAATTCTTCCTCTATTTCCATCAGCCGGTTATACTTGGCCACCCGTTCTCCGCGGCTCGGGCCCACTTTAATCCACTTACTGCCCACGGCCGCGGCCAAATCCACCAAAAAACTGTCGTTGGTTTCGCCGCCGCCACGGTGCGAAGGCACGGTAAAGTAATTGTATTTGTTGGCCAGCAAACAGCAGTCCACGGTTTCGGTAACCGTTCCGGCCTGGTTAAGTTTAATTAAAATCGCGTTAGCCGCCTTCATATCAATGGCCTTTTGCCACAATTTGACGTTTGTGACGGTTAGGTCATCGGCGACCAGAGGGATGGGCGAGCGCGCTAAAAGTATTGGCCAATGCTCCCAGTCAAACTCCGACAACATATCTTCCCAGCAGATAATCGGATATTTTTTCTGCCACGACAAATAAAGTTCAATTAACTCTTCGGCCGTCAAAACTTTATTTTCCGTAGCCAAATGATACTTGCCGTCTTTATAAAACTCCGAAGCGGCGGCGTCTATGTAAATCCCGGCGTCGTCGTAAATTTTATAACCGGCGGCAGAAATTGCCTCCGTGATGAGTTCCAATGGCAATTCGTTATTGGCGATGTCCTCCGGCGCGAACGCGCCTTCGTTTCCCACATTCGTCGACAAATTTCTCTGCTTTAAAATTTTCTTTAGCGCCTTATAGCACTCTTCCATCATCCGCACATTTTCTCTCGCCGATTGTTCTTTGGTCACGGCCAAAATATATTCCTGCAAATCGGTAGAGTTATCGGCGTGCTTGCCGCCTTCGATGAACACAGCCAAGGGTTTAGGCAAAGTGTAGCGTGCCGATTTATCGGCGATCTGATAAGCCTGCCGCAGATACTGATAAAGTTCTAATTTTTCCTCGGCCGCCGCGGCCCGGCAGACTGCCATAGATACCCCTAAAATCGCGTTAGCGCCCAAATTAGACTTGTTTTCCGTACCGTCGGCATCTATCATCATTTGGTCAATTTTCCGCTGTTCTAAAACGTTCTGGCCCACAACCATCGCCGCGATTTTATCGTTAACATTAGCCACTGCCTTAAGCATCCCCTTGCCGTTATAGCGCTTTTTATCCTCGTCCACCAATACAAAAGCCTCTTTACTACCTGCCGATACCCCATACGATACCGACGCCCGCCCCATGGCGCCCGACTCCAAAGTTACGTCTACTTCTAGGCTCGGCTCCCCCCCGCTGGCCAATATTTCCCTGGCATTAATCTTACTAATTTTCATTGGTTTCTAAGGTTAATTGTCAAATTTATTATACCACAATTAAGATTTTACGGCCGAATAAATATAGAACCTAAATAATTTTCTTTTTACTAATGGACCTAAAAAAATAGCGCTGGTGGCATTAATAAATTCTTTTTGCAAGCCAAATATTTTCACTATAGGGAACCATGATTTGGCAATTCTATTTAACCTCAAAAACGATGGTTTCAGGTAATCACTTACATCTTTCTCTGAAACACGAGAAAACCCTGCATCCCGCAAAATCGTGCTGACAGCCTTTGGTCGAAACTGCTTTAGCCCGACCATGGCAGATTCCTCAATTATAAAATCCAAGCGCTTTGCCTCTTCCTCGGAAAATTTACTTTCTTCTGCTAAGACAAACTCAAAAAATGCCAACCTTCCTCCTGGTTTTAACACTCGAAAAAACTCTCTAAAAACTTTGTTTAAATCCGGAGCATGGCAAAGCGTTTCGTTTGCATAAACCGCGTCAAACGAATTCTTTTGAAAAGGGGTTTTTGTATAATCAGCTACTTGAAAACAAGTTTTTGCTTCGACCCCCAATTTTTTTGCTCTTTTTTTGGCAATGGCTAATTCAAATTCAAGCAAATCAATACCAGTGACGAAGACGCCATACTTTGAAGCCAAATAACAAGCGGCAACGCCTCTGCCGCAGCCCCCGTCAAGCACTTTTTGTTCTTTTTTCAAATGAAGGCACTCTGCTATTTTATCCTGGTAATTTTCCTGCGCCTTCCATTCCGATATATTTGCTTTTTTATGAGGGTACCATCCCAAATGCTTTGAATCGTGCATTATCAGGGTATATCCCCACTTTGTCTCTTTCTTCGAATAATAACGAGCGATATCTTTAACAGGGGTTTGCATTTCTAAGTCTTAATATATAAAATTACCAACTTAATAATTTATTTCAACGCCTCAATCCCAGGAAGTTTTTCCCTTAAAAATTTTTCAAAAACTGCTCTTCGGTTACCCCGGCTTGTTTTAAAATGCCGTATAGCAATCCGCGCTTAATATCGCCGGTGTGCATAGGCACGACCGCAATATTTTTTGTTTCCGGGTGGCGGAAAATCGCGTGGCTGCCGGTTTGCCTTCTTAAAACAAAACCCATCCGTTGTAAAACGCGAATGAGCTGTTTGGGCTTTACCTGCGGCAAGCGATCGGTCATAAACTAAGCCCGTAAGGGGATACTTACTTTAAATGAAAGCGGCGTTTTTGTTTCCCTGGGAATTTTATCGCCGTCTTCCCGTAAAACTTCCAAATAAGCTCCAATAGCGTCGGTAATATTTTCTTTGGCCTCGTCCAAAGTTTCGCCCTGGGTCATACAGCCCGGCAACGCGGGAGCAAAAGCGATATAACCGCCTTCTTCAGACGCTTGTAAAATGATAGTGTATTGCAAAGTTTGATCGTTCATATCCATATTATAACATAATTAAAGACCTACTTCAACGCCTCAATCCCCGGCAATTTTTTGCCGGCCAGATATTCCAGCATGGCGCCGCCGCCCGTGGAAACGTGGTCAAAGTGCTCAAATTGATGAGCTTGTCTTATCGCATCAACAGTATCGCCGCCGCCGGCCACCACAAACGCTATGCCCTTGCCGCGGCCACCCAAAAGTCTGGCCAAAGCCATTGTCCCGGTATCAAACGGCTTTTTTTCAAACAAGCCTAACGGCCCGCTCCAGACAATGGTTTTGGCAGTTTTAATAATTTTGGCAAATTCCAAAATTGTTTTGGGACCGATGTCCAGCATTTGCTCGTCTTTGGTAACTTTAAAGGGTTCAACCGCGCGAATGGAACTTTTGTCCAAATTTTTGTCGGCCACCACCACGTCCAGCGG
>Ga0182027_10012598_pt1 | contig 11865 bp, 7 predicted proteins | sample 712E1DmetaG_FD_121300 | JGI IMG/M metagenome (GOLD analysis project Ga0182027, IMG submission 121300) | Permafrost microbial communities from Stordalen Mire, Sweden - 712E1D metaG (Illumina Assembly) | ecosystem: Environmental > Terrestrial > Soil > Wetlands > Permafrost | place: Sweden...
TCATTCCCAGCTAACACGATCCCAGTTGCTACTGTTACAGTTGGTCCAGTTACTATTACAGCTATCGAAGATGCTAGAGACTTGTTGTTCAGTTTAGGAACCGGTGGTATCAATCCAAACCCATTCCATTCTTTTTTTGGTAGACAACTTCCATCGCCTACATACACTAGGTTAAATACCCCAACTATAATGAGTTCTCCCTCAGATCCAAACCCATTCCAAGGTGGTGATAAGAATATATACACCCTGAAAGAATGGATGGATGTTGTCATGTCCAAGTTAGCAGAACTTGGTGGAACCAATCTTTGGTTCAACGACATCTCAACTTTTAGTATCACCAGTATCTTTAACAATGCTCTTGCTACCACCTTTAAATCTAAAGGTAAATATCTGCATGATTCTGCGACGCCAGGGCGTCTCACCATGACAGAAGACCTCATCATAAAAAGTACCAACTCTCCAACAGATACGATCATTCGTGCTGGTACTATCAATCTTGCTAATGAGCAGGTTGCATACATCAATCAGGCTCAGAATCAACCTTTTAACTCGTTTGATCAAGCAGTGTCTTGGATTAATGGACAAAACTACGTTAACACGATCGGTGGTTCCGTAGGATACTTTGCTAATTTAGCAAAAGGCGATTGGATCAAGAGTATCAGCGGCGATGTTGCTGAGTTTGTTCAAGTTCAAGAATTTTACGATACAGTCAATCTTGGCGGCAGTATAACAACCGCAGCAAACGCAAGATCTATACGGTTAAGAAGTGTTTATCAAGGTATCACAGCTGCCGATAGAGGGCGTTTCAACAAAGGTATATACCTTGCCTCTGATATCATAGTTCAAGACAGATCAAATCCTGCTATAGCTGCTGCTGGTGGAAACTTCCTATGGTTAGCGCTACGTAGCGATACGATCGAAAATATCGGTAGCATAAGTGCTTTTACTGTGACAGGTATTCTTAGTATGGTTGAGCGGTCTGCTGCTTTTCCAACAGGAACAGTTGCACAGATCATCGCAGCAGGTCATGGTTTAGTTAGCGGAGATCGCATCACTGTTACAGCTCCTGCTGCTCAAGCTGGAACATACTCAGTCGATGTGACAGACGCTAACACGTTCTTCATATCAACAAGCAACACAACTGTAGGTGCTTTTACTGGTTTCTACGGGTTGGCAACAACTGCCGCTAGAACCGACAGTCATGGTACTCAGATAGAATCAGCCAACCATGGGTTTGAGTCTGGTGAAACGATAACAATAGCTGGAACAGTAAACTTCAACGGTGCTTACGTAATAAACAAACGCTCCGATACTCAGTTTCAGTTTCCGATGGCTTCTGGTTCTACACCAGTTCCTGCACCAGGAAGTCCTATATTGGCGACAGCCGCAAACTTTGCTGCACTAGCTGCCTCTACGATAACCAACACTGGTTCGAGCGTTATCACTGGTAACTTAGGTCTTTATGCTGGTACGTCTGTTACTGGTTTTCCTCCAGGAACTGTTACTGGTGTTGAAAATATTGCAGACTCAGTTGCTCATCAAGCTCAGATTGATGCTATGGCTGCCTATACAGATCTACAAACTCGCGTCGGTGCAGTCAATGAGAGTGGTGTTGATCTTGGAACGTTAACTCTTACTCCTGGTTTATATAAATATAACTCATCAGCACAACTTACCGGCACATTGACATTGGATGCCGCTGGTGATCCAAATGCATTGTGGATCTTCCAGATCGGAAGTACATTAACCACAGCATCAAGCTCGGTCGTCAACATCATCAACGGTGGAAACGCTGCAAACGTATATTGGGCTGTTGGTAGTTCTGCTACAATAGGAACAAGTTCAACGTTTAAAGGTTCTATCCTTGCTCTTACTAGCATCACAGCTACTACAAGCGCAAACTTTGATGGTAGACTTATCGCTCTCACAGGGGCGATCACATTTGATACAAACAACGTCACAGCAGTAGCTCCGATCGTACCACCTGCTCCTGAAACAGTTGGAACAGCTACACTTGCTCGACTTGATGTTCGCTCAGAAGAAGGTATCACTAAAGTTGTTCAAGGTGAAACGATAGATATCGGCGAAGGTGACTCTGATAATATCCAAAGATTTATCGGAATGAGCTCTCTTGCTGAGATTCATCCAGACTACTTTATCCCTAATAACTACAATACAATACATGGATCACAAGACTATAACTCTGATCCTACAGATAATCTGACGTCACGAGTAAGTAAACTTACTGCTATGATGGCTGATAAGGCACAAGATAAGACCATCAAGTATCTTACTACTGCAGTTCAAGCCATCAATACAACTAATGGTGCCGCACAAGAGTTGACCTTCCAAACTCCAGGAAGCACTTTGACTATCTTGTTGCCTGGTTCTCAAGGGAACGCAACGGTAACACTCCCTGATACTACACCTGGCATATCTTTGTTGGTTAACCAGTCAGCATATGTGGTCGTTAACAGAAACACTGCATCAACGCCTTCTATAGTCGTTGTAAACAATAACCTTGTTCCTATCGATGAAAACGTGATAGTGATCGCCTCAAGGTTGAGTACTACAGCGGTTTATCTATGGAACGGTCAAGCAGTACTAGGATCTACTTCCTTGATTACCGCTGGCGCTGCACTGATCAAGGTTACATTCTTTGATCCAGTTAGCACAACACTTCCTATCGGAAACCCAGTTGTTGAAGATGGTGTGAACGTTACTGCTGGTGATCTTGTTCTATTTTCTAACCTGTCATCAGGTAACAACAGGGTTTATAAGGCTGAAGGTACCGGAACAAACATAACTGGTTGGACTGCTCAGTTCTCTTTTAATGGAGCCTTAGATCCAACAAACGGTGATACGATAATCGTGGTTAAAGGCAGTGGTTTTACCGATCAAGTCGGTAAATTCACAGGTGTAACTTGGTTATTCAATGATAAGGTAAGATATTTCAATGGTGTAGACTATTGGGAACAATCTAACCTAATCACCAGCACGTTGTTAGATAACACTATAGATAATGTGTTTACTGTGAACTTCACTAACAGTGAATACATGATAATCGATTATTCTGTAAGCAGAGGTATTTTTAAAGAAACTGGTACCATCCACGTCGTAACAGACGGGATCAACGTGTCAGTGACTACATCAGGAGCTAACTTAAATGGGCAAAGCGGTGTCACCTTTAGCGGTGATATTGCAGGATCCTTGATAAGGTTGCGCTATACGACCACAGCTTCAGGCAGCAATGCTACCATGAAGTACGTGATCCGTAGGTGGTCAAACTTAGCTGGCGGTCCTGGTGGAGTTCCTAGTTATACAGGTGGTGGAGGCGGCGGTGGAGGCAGTGGAACACCTGCAGGTGTAACCGGTAACATCCAGTTTAACAATGCTAACGCGTTTGATGCTAACAATAACTTCAATATAGATCCTGTGGATCTTAGCTTAAACTTAAATGGTTTACGACAGGTTGTATTGTCAAGTGCTATACCTATCTCAGATAACGTATCACTCCCTACTACCTTGTTCTCTTTTAATGCTAGCTACCAGTTTGCAGTGATAGAGTACTCGATTGTTCGTGGTAGTGATAGTAGAGTAGGTCGCATATTAGTGACAAACAATGGTACAGTTGCAAACATGAGTGATGACTATGTAGAAACTAATCCTACCTTAGTGGGTTTTTCTAGTCTACTATCAGGTGGTTTGGTCAACATGCAGTTTGTTTCAGCCCCAACAGGTAATAACGGCACACTTAAGTACTCTATGCGGAAATGGAGTTAATCTTTGGATAAATACTTAATTTATGCCTTAGTAGATCCAGTTGATAATAATATTAAATATATAGGACGATCTAGTAATGGTATAAGTAGACCAAAATGGCATCTTGCTTCTCATACTTATGAAACTAGTCATTTACGGGTTCATAGATGGATAAAAGGAATAGTTTCTAAAGGACTTACTCCTAGTATTCAAATACTTGAATCGTGGGATCAAATTTCAAGTAAAGATTTAAGTTTAGCTGAAATAAAATGGATCAATGTTTATAAACCACTAGGTAGACTACATAATCTTACAGATGGTGGCGATGGAACATCTGGAAGAACAATATCAGAAAAACATCGCAAACGAATAATTGAGTCCAACCATACTAGAAAAATTTCTATTGATACTATACAAAAGATGAGTGATTCTGCTAAAAAAAGAAGTAAACATAAACCTAAAAAGATAGTAGTTTTATCAGATGGGCGAGAATATGTTGGATTAAGTGCTGCAGCAATTGCTTTAGGGTGTAGTGCTTCACATGTTAGTTTAATGATTAAGCATCGACTATGTTATGATGGTTATACAGCTAGTTTTAAATAATTGAGGGAGTCAAGATATGAGTAACGAACTAAAATTTGGGAATAAGGTTGTATTTTTAAACGGTATTCCGTTTACCCTTCCGTTGGCTGCTTCTGATCCAGGTTCTGCTGTAAACGGTGATATGTATTACAACACCGCAGCTAACCAGATCAAGGTGTACCAGAACGGTGCGTGGACGTTCCTATCGTCTGGGGCCTCTATCAGCACCGGTTCTGCTGGTCAACTAGTTTTATATCCTGCAGGTGGTTCTAGTGTTAGCTCTGACTTTGTTCAGAACGGCCAGAACATCAACATCGACATCGCTGCACAACCTACACGATCCACAGGGTTAATCTACACGTTGCCTAACCCTGGTGACTCAATTGCTGCTGCTAACATCGTTTTAGATGCTGGACCAACTAACTTTACAGGCATCAAGACGTTCTCGAACACGGTTGTTCTATCTAACCTAACAGCATCTCTACCCCTTCAGTTGGATGCATCTAAGAACATCATCTCTGCGGCTATCGCCTACAGCGGGTTAAACCTCTCTGGCAGCATCGTTAATGCTGACATTGCAACTGGCGCATCCATCGCAGAATCAAAGTTAAATTTAAGTTTCTCAACCTCAACATTAAACTCAAACATCGGTACTGTGGCTGGCGATTTAGCCACTCACATCTCTAACCATAGCAACCCACACGCAGTTACCAAAGCACAGATCCTTACTGGAAATCTTATCGTAAATGCTGATGTAGATGCTGCAGCGGCGATCGCTTACAGCAAGTTAGCATTAACAGGAAGTATCGTTAACGCAGATCTTGCATCTGGTGCATCGATCGCATACAATAAGTTAAACTTAGGACTAAGCATCCTCAATGCAGATATCGCAACCAGTGCAGCTATCGCTTACAGCAAGTTAGCTTTGTCAGCCAGCATCGTCAACACAGACATTGCTGCGGCTGCTGCAATCGATTACAGTAAGTTAGCATTAACATCTAGCATCGTAAATGCAGACATTGCAACTGGTGCAGCGATCGCTTACAGTAAGTTAGCTATCTCTAACAGCATCGTTAATGCGGACATCGCAACTAGTGCAGCAATTGCTTACAGTAAGTTGGCACTATCTGCAAGCATCGTTAACGCGGACATTGCAACTGGTGCGGCAATTGCCTTCTCAAAGATGGCTGCTCTCACCGCCAACAGAGCGTTGATCAGCGACGGTTCAGGAGTTGTATCAACATCTTCAGCAACAAACACTGAGCTAGGATATCTATCTGGTGTGACAAGCGCCATCCAAACACAGTTGAGCGGGATGGTAAAAGCTGACGGTACAGTGGCCATGACCGGCGACTTATCGTTCGGCGGTACACATAAGATAACAAACCTTCTCAATCCAGTTAACCCACAGGATGCAGCTACTAAAGACTATGTAGATACTGCAGTTATCGGACTGCATGTTAACACTCCTGTTGCAGCAGCTACAATAGCTCCTCTCAGTGTAACTCCTGCTGGTACTGGTGTTGGTAAAACTCTTACCTTTACAGTGAATAACACTCAAGTTATCGATACGATCACCTTAACATTAGGCATGAGGATATTAGTTAAGAATCAAGGAAGCCAACTTGATAACGGTATCTATACAGTAACAGATGCTGGTTCACCTTCTACCCCAGTTATCTTAACTCGTGCGACAGATTTTGATGGGACACCATCTTTTGAGGTTGTCCCAGGTGACTATGTGATGGTTGCTGCTTCACTAACATCATCCTTATCTAACACTGGTTGGGTAGTTGAGAACCTCGGTGTTGATCCGATCGCACTAGATGTAAACCCCATCGCTTGGACACAGTTTTCTGGTCCAGGTGCTTTTACTGCCGGTTCAGGTATTACACAGACAGGTAACCAGTTCAGCATAACAACCGACAATTCATTGGTGTCTTCTTCTAGTAACCCAAACTTAATCGTTAAGCTTGACGGTGCACGAGCTATCACATTAGTGACTGCTGGTATCGGGGTCAACGTAGACAACAGCACGATCGATATCTCTGGTAATGCAATTAGGGTGAAACCACTCGGCATCGCAGATGCTCAGATCGCTACTGCAGCTGCTATCGCCTTCTCTAAGATGGCTGCCCTAACAGCTAACAGAGTATTGGAAAGTAACGGTTCAGGAGTTGTATCAGCTTCTTCAGTAACAAATACTGAGTTAGGATATCTGTCTGGTGTAACAAGCTCGGTTCAAACACAGCTTGGTGGTTTTGCTACCAAAGCGTTAGATAACTTAGCCTCTGTTGCGATAAACACCTCTTTGCTCCCAGCAACCGACGATGTGATTGAGTTAGGTTCTAACACGAAAGAATGGTTGACAGCTTGGGTATCTAACTTAAAACATGACGATGCTATCACTCCAAACTTGTTGATTGCTACCATGAGCAACAACGGCAGCATCGTGATGAGCGCCCACGGGACAGGTAACCTTGACATCAAGACAACTAAGGTCCGTAGATCTGAGAGCGGTGCTTCCTCGAACTTCATGGAAGACCAATACCTCGACAATCTTGCCCTTTCTTCTGGTGTAAGCTCACCAGCCGAGATCTCAGCTAGCTTATCCTTCGCTGTAGCAAACTTTGACAGTGCTGTAATCAACTACAAGATCAAGGAAGCTGGTTCAAGCAAGGTAAGAGTTGGTCAGTTTATAGTGACCTGCGACGGAACGATCACAAGCTCCTCAGACCAGTTCTCTGAGACAGCCACTGTCGGTAGCGCTCTTGGTTTGATCCTTACAGCAGATCTTAGTGGTGGTAACGTTAGAATACTGTATAATAACACCCATGCAAGCAATGCATGTGTGATGCGTTGTAACATAAGACGTTTCAGGGTTTAACCCCTGAAACGATTTTTATAATAAACGTCTGAGGATGTAGGAATCAGAGGTTATGTCGATAAATTTCTATAAAGTTAGAAACGGAATTTGTTTAAAACCCAATGCGGTACCTAGTTCACCTGAAAATGGGGACATGTACTATGATTCCACCTCGAACTTGTTTCAATTTTACCAGAACGGTGTTTGGGTCGGTCTAGGGGCAGGCGGTAGTAGCTCAACTCCACTATGGACCAAATATACAGTACCCCACACCTCACTGCAAGCTGCTACAACTACCAACAACATAACACTTTTTTCTTTACCTGCTAACACTATGATCCATCAGGTTGTGATCAAGCACTCGATACAGTTTGCTGGCAGCGGTCTAAGTGGATACACCATAAGTATAGGTATAGCTAGTAACTTAACCAAGTACACAGTACCCTTCAACGTGTTTCAAGCTACCAGCGACACAGCAAGATCTATCACCCAAGCATGTGAGATTGAGTCTTTCAGCGGGGCAACCGATATCAAGATCTCAGCTGTATCGAGCAACGTCAACCTAAATCAGTCTACTTCTGGAAGCGTCGATATCTGGGTGATGACGAGTTTACTACCATAACTAACCCAAAACCATGATAAGATTCTATTATAAATCCTTTATGGGATATGTGAACTAGAGGAGAATCTGTATGTCTGATAATGCCTTCCGCATCAATCGCGGGGTTTGTTTAAATCCTCAATCTGCCGCTCCAGTTAACCCAACCAACGGTGATATATACTTCGACTCCACCCTTAATACGTTTGTATTCTATGAGAACGGTTTCTGGATCAGTCTAGCTGACCGAGTAGACGTCGCTAGTGCAGCTAACCTCACAAGCACAAACTTCAACGCAGCCGCTATCCAAGCATCCTTGATCAGAATCACTGGTTCAACGGCTTCTAACCTCAACGGTTTGACAGCATCCACCGATGGAAAACAAGTCATCATCTATAACCAAACAAACGTCGACATGACGTTAAAGAACGAGAGTGCTACAGAGGGCACCGCTCAAAACCGGATCGTTACATATGACGGCGGTAATCTTATTGTTGGTGCTGGTCAAACAGTTACATTAGTTTATGATGGTGGACAATCACGATGGATTCCTAATGGAGCAGTAAAAAACAGTTTTTCCGACACCCTGTTTTCTGTTGTCGATACAACCGACCCAACTAAACAAATCAAATTTGATGCTGCTGGAATAGCAGGGACAAGTACGACAATTCAAAGTTCGCAGACAGTTAATCGAACTATAACGATGCCAGATTTAACGGGCACGCTTCTTACTGCTGATGGTCAACAGGTTATTACAAACAAAGACGTAGACGGTGGAACGGCTTCAAATACTAGTCGCATAACTCTTCCTAAGGAGACTTATGCTAATCTCGATACCTTGACAGACAAAGAAGGGACGGTTGCGTGGGCAACTGATAGAAAATCAGTCTATGTCAATGATGGAACAAATTGGGTAGGTATAGGTTCTGGTGGAGCAGGTGACCCAGGTGCATATGCTTTCTTTGATGCAGATACAGACGTAGGTGTGTGGACAACCGGTAATAGTATTATATTTGGAGCAAGTGGTTCATTGGTTGGTACATGGACACAAGCTAATACTATAACGCCGTTAAATGGTTTAAAAGATTATAAATATACCTTTCATGCATCTAATTCATGCGTCAATGACTGGGTAGCATCACCAATTATCAATGTACCACTTCGATCTAGAGGAGTAGACGTAGGGATAATTTTTCCTATGTTATATAATGGTGCAGACAATAATATTAAATGGATTGTATATGATGTAACAAATGGAGTAATCCTAAACTCATCTCCTATTGACTATATTAAGTATGCAAGCGGTGTCGTGGCAAAGATGATTGTGTCTACTAACATACCTATAACATGTACACAGATTAAGGTAGGTTTTCAAGTTTTAGTTCAAAACAACTCAAAAGTATTTGAGTTTGATGATATTTTAGTAACAGATAATCCGTTTATTTATAAAAATTTAGTAGATAAACAAGAAATTTTTATACAAAATGCTTCTAGTGCTAACACATTATCTTTTTCGGGTACACTGGTTTTAGGTTCTTTTGGAACTCGCGATCTATTTACAGAATCAGGGACACCCACTGTCACAGGTTCAAATATTTTAATAAAAGGTTTTGTGTCTGGTTCTACAGGTATAAAATACACAGCTCAAAAAGATTGTATAGTAAATGGAACTTTTTTTGGATCTAACACTACTACTACATCTTGTGGTTTTCAAGTTTCAAAATTTAATGCAGCAGGAACTTGGCAACATACGTGTAACAACACTAGTACAACAGAAACAGCAGGAAGTACGTCGTTTGTAGTTCCATTCTCATATTCTCTTAAAGCAGGGGAATATATCGTCTTTACAAAGTATGGAAATGTACAGTCAGACGCTGGTTATGAGATGACAGTGTGGGCCGAATCATTAAACATAATTACAGTTGCAAAAACTAATGCAACAGAAGTTGCACCCTATATTCCAAATTTTACAGGGTTTGGCACTGTTTCAAACGTAAATTTTACATATTGGAGAGTGTTAGATACCCTATATGTAAAAGGAAAGTTTACTGTTGGGACACCGACAGGTGTTGAAGGCAGAATTTCTTTACCATCAGGGTGCACAGTTGATGTTACTAAGCAATTGAATAACATAGTTGGCATGTGGAATCGAAATGCCATACTTACATCATTTGGAGGTGAAATATATCCAACAGTTCTTGCATTAGGAGCAAATCAGTATATCACGATGAGCTATAGAAACTCTACATATGGTGGTATCACATCATTAAATGGTAATGCGTTGATGACTGGTAGTGAGATTGTAGATGTTTGGTTCTCTGTTCCTATCTTAGAGTGGAAAAACTCTTCGACAACTTTCTTAGCTGCACTTCCAGTTCAAGGATGTGGGGCTATTTATACAAGTAATGCTGGTAATAACATTTCTTCTATTAAGATTTTTAACTATGAAGATGTGGTGTACGATCCATTTAATGCTGTCACTGTTGGATCAAATTGGAATTTTACATGTCCAAAAGGTAAAGCTGGACTATATCATATAGATTTTGCTTGTTATAATGGCGTCAACAATAATACTTTTGTTATGTATTTTACTAAAAATGGTATAGTTCAACAAAGAGCAGATTTATCAGCAGGTCTTAATGGAGACACTGATGGAATGTTCTTTGGTATGACATACCTAAATGAAGGTGATTACATAAGTCCTTACATTGGTAAGGCCTCTGCTGGAACTTGTGATACTAGTTCTATATATACTTATATAAATATATTTAAGGTTGGAGTTTAACATGAAATATTGGATCATAAAAAAAGATGGTGAGTTAAAATACAAACAACCTCAAGAACTCCATGTAACACCTAAAATACCTATAAATTGTGGATTTATTGTAGAAGGTTGGTATGTAAAAAATGTCGTTGAATCTTTCAATTTATCGATCGAAGGACGCGAGTCTAGAGAGATTGTAGATTCAGAATCATACGACGTCGTGTTAAAAGAAAATGACATAGTACCAAATAATATTGAGATTTTAGAAAGAATTATAGATGAAATAACAGAAAGATACTATATTCAAGAAGCAAAAACCCACATTGAATATTTTGTTGAAAAAAACTATGAAGTTACAGAAGAAGATTCAGAATCTGAAGCATATAAAATTACAAATTGTCAACAACTAAGAGCTAAAGCTTATCTTTCTATTCCGGAACAATTAGACATGCAGTATTGGGATAGAGTTAATGGAACAACTAATTGGGAACAACACATTGCATCTGTAAAGACTATGTATCCAAAGCAATGATAACTATTTACTAAAGACCATATAAAGAGATAACGCCGTCGTCTTCGACAGCATCAAATTTAGCATCTTCTAATCTGATAAAACCTTTAGGAATAACATCACCTTCCCATAACTCAATGATAGTACCCATCTCTAATCCATCACCATTCTCTTCAACTTTGATACACGGACTTGTTTCCATAACTACCTCATCCTTATCTTCTTACGTTCTTGTTCCATCTCTGATTCAGTTAGAGAACCTAGATCTTTCTTGCACTTGCAGCAGACCCAGAAGGCCGACACGCATAACCACACCGCCTTCTTGTCGTAATGAGAGCAGTAAGTATCTAGTGCCTTTTTTCTGTTATACTCTATAAGGGCATCGCTTGAGAAACAATGCACTGCGTTGGAGTATGATATGAGTTTTGGACCGTCATCGATGATACCTATACATTTTCCCCATGACCCCACTGTGACATAGAAGTTCTTCTTGAAGAAGTAGTGGTAATCACTATCTGTGTAGTCAGGTATCTCATAGTTTACATATACTTGATGACCGTTGGATGTTACGATAGGAAAATAGTTTGGATTAGAATTAAGATTATAAGAACTTTCACCATTTATCAAAGCGCTATAGTCAGAGTAATTAAAATACACATTGACTACGGGATGACTGAAGTCCCACATCATGTCGATCTGATTCTTTAAATCGTTGATGTCCATGTTTTATCCTACTACTTAAACAATAAACTCACTATGTCAACAAAAAGTTCTGGTTCACA
>Ga0182027_10012599_pt1 | contig 11865 bp, 12 predicted proteins | sample 712E1DmetaG_FD_121300 | JGI IMG/M metagenome (GOLD analysis project Ga0182027, IMG submission 121300) | Permafrost microbial communities from Stordalen Mire, Sweden - 712E1D metaG (Illumina Assembly) | ecosystem: Environmental > Terrestrial > Soil > Wetlands > Permafrost | place: Sweden...
CCGTTGGTGTTCACCCGGAATATCGACCCGTAGCCCCCGGTGCCGCCATATTGGCAGGTCCCGTACAAAACACCGTTCGACACTATCAAAGCGGCCATCGGAATCGCGCCGTCGCTGTTGGTGTAGGTAATCGGATCGAGGGTGGAAAAACTTTTCAGCACGGTAAAATTATTTCCGTTGGTGCTCAGGCTGAACACCGTGCCGTTGCCGCTGCTGCCGCCGGCCGACGTGGTGCCGTAAAGCGTGCCGCCGACCAGAACCAGACCGGCCTCGGGCGTCGCGCCGTCCGCGTTCGTTCCCGGCGGGACATTGGTATCAACCAATGAAAAACTTTTGATGACCATAAAGGCGGTTCCGTTGGTCTGGACGCGGAACACGACACCCGCCCCGCCGGCCCCGCCGTCCGTGGTCACGCCGTACAACGTCCCATCGGGACCCTAGACCAGCGTCCCCACGCTATGGAAGCCGGTCGTATTGATATTGGGATTAAAAGTTTTGAGCACGGTGAAGGTTTGCGCCCCGGCCCCGGCCGCCATCGCCAGCATTGCCGTCATCACCCACAGCAGTTTTATCGTCAGTTTCATAAACAGGTTTCTTTCACGTCCAGCGTTGAGCGTGGATTTCTGATTGATCAGACCAAATTTATGCAAAGCTTAATTGCACGAAACGAAACCCCAGTCGAGTTCAAATATGAACCGCCAGGGCGCCAAGCGCCGAAAAAAAAGGCTAAAGGCTAAACGCTGAAGGCTGAAGGATTCGTAAAAGATGCGAAAAAAATTGGTGGGGCGAGCGTACTCGCGAGCCGTGGTGCAATTCAATGTTCAGCATTCGATGTCTTGCCGAGTCGAAGCCATGCGAAGACTGGTGTATGTTCGATGTTTTCCCTTTGTCCCTTGGCGTCTTGGCAGTCAAACCGAAGTTTCTGCCCTTCCCTTCCCGTCGCCCGTGTATAGCGGCGTGGCCGCCACGCGGCTTTACGCCGCCACCCGCCACCTTCAGATTCAGCGGGGGATAATACCTGTCCGGTTCGCCACCCAGAAAAACATAAAGGCAAACAGCGTGTAGATGACAATTGTCAGTGCGGTGAATATCCGGATTTTTCTTTGACGATCCGACAGACCCCGTTTGTTGATGCGATTGTCGTTATATTCCATAGTTTTTTATTTATATATCGGCAACGGTATTTTCCGCTATGGGGTGTTTACCCCATATGGATTTGTTGCCTTCCGGATTGATCTTTCCGTTGTAGCGTCGGGCCTCTGGCCCGAATCGGCGCAGAGCGCCGACACTACACAAATTGATCTTGCGCTCTCTTGCCGACCGTTTCACCAGCCTGTTTTTGCTCGTGGCTTGACCTTGCAAGTTTTGATGGCATAAATTCGCGCCCACCACCATGCAAGAATTCCAACGCACGACGATATTCATTCTGCTATTTCTTTGCGCACCCTCGATTTGGGCGGCGGAAACACCGGCGGGAAAGGCCGACGCCTTGCTGGCTGGATTGATTCAAACCAACGACCCCGGCTTCGCGGTCCTGGTGGCGCAGAACGGCAAAATTTTGTTTGAAAAGGGCTGCGGTCTGGCCGACCGGGAGCATGATGTTCCCGTCACCCCGCAAACCATCTTCCGCATCGGTTCAATGACCAAGCAATTCACCGCCTCGGCGATTTTAAAATTGCAGGAGGAGGGAAAACTGAGCGTCAAAGATAAATTGTCCAAATATATCCCGGATTTTCCGCGCGGGAACGAGGTCACCCTGCGCCAATTGCTGACCCACACCTCCGGCATTCACGATTACAGCCCAAAACCGGACCACTGGAGCAACGTGGCCAAACCCACCACCACCGAGGCCCTCATCGGGGAGATAAAGAAGTCCCCTTACGATTTCGATCCGGGGACGAAATGGCGTTACGACAATTCGGGCTACACGTTGCTTGGTTACATTGTGGAGAAGGTGTCGGGGCAAAGTTACGGGAATTTTTTGCGCGCGAATTTTTTCCAGCCGCTAGGCATGACCAACACCGGCGTTTACCGCGCGAATCTGGGTCTGTCGCACGAGGCGATGGGCTACAGCCTGGGCACGAACGGCTTCGGGCAGCCGTTTTACATACACCCGTCGTGGAATGGCGGCGACGGCGCGCTCTACTCCACGGTGGACGATCTGTATCGCTGGAACGAGGGCATCTTCAACGGCCGGGTGCTGGACGCGGCCAGCCTCAAAGCGGCCTTCACTCCTGTCGCGATGGAGGTAAGCCAGTTCAATTCGGGTAACGGCTACGGTTTCGGCTGGTTTGTCCGCCGCTACCGCGGGTTGCGAGACATTTCGCACAGCGGCGGCGTACCCGGCTTTAGCAGCTTGTTGCTGAGGCTGCCGGATGAAAAATTCACCGTGGTCATCTTGGCCAACGCCAATCCGTTCAGACCGAACGCTGACCCCTATGACCTAGCGCATCAAATGGTGGACATTTACCTGGCGGACAAGCTTGCGCCCCCGGTCATCGTCAACACCAACTTTTCGCCAAATCTTATGACGCCCTGACGGGCCGTTACGAACTTCCGGGGAAAAATCTTCACTATCAGCAGACGCGGCCCGCAACTGTTTGTGCAATATTCATCGGAGTTCATCGGAGCCCGCTCGCGAACTTGTTCGGAGTTGATCTGGGCGTGCCGGAGAAAACGCCATTGTCAGCCGGTTTATTTTGATTGAATTTGGTTGAAACTGCGTTAATAGGGTGGTGCGGGCATAGCATCCCGCCGTTCGATCCTATGAAATCAGCCGGCTGCATCCTGATGACCATCGTGTTGTTCGCTGGCCTGCAACACGCCATCGCGCAGGTCCCCTTTGTACTGGCTTCCATGCCCAACCTGGGCAGTCGGGTTTCTTCGGTTGTGACGGTGGACGTGAATGGCGACGGCAAACCCGATTTGATTGGCGCCCGCCCCACGGCAAACGCGGTCACCGTGTTCACGAACGGCGGCAATGGTAGCTTTGCCTCCAACGCCACCTATACCGTCGGGCCTAACCCCGCCCAGGTCATCGCCGCGGACGTGAACAACGACGGCGCGCCCGATTTAATCACCGTTAGTGAAACCGTCGATTCCCTGACGGTTTTGACCAACGACGGCACCGGCCGCTTCGCGCTCGCCGCCACGGTGAACCTGATCCGGGGCAGCGATCCCCGGTCCGTTGCCGCGGCGGACGTGAACGGTGACGGCTGGGTGGATTTAATCGGCGCCAACTACAACGCCGGCTCGATTACCGTCTGGACGAACAGCAGCGGCATCTTTGGTTCCAACGCCACCTATGCCGTCAGCGGACCGGTCTTCATTCTGGCGCAGGATGTCAACGGCGACGGCCTGGTGGATTTGGCCGTCGCTGCCGCGAGCGTTCACCGGCTGGTAGTGTTGACAAATGACGGCAGCGGCGGTTTTGTCCTGGCGACCTCGCTCGTCACTCTCATTGGTCCGAGCTGCATCACGGCGGCGGATGTGGACGGCGATGGCACACCGGATTTGATCGGCGCGAGCACAGCCGTGAATCAGGTGGCGGTATGGACCAACGTCGGCAGCGGAAGCTTCGGTTTAAAGACAACCTATACGCCCGGCAGCAATCCCACGACGGTCATGGCCGCCGACGTGAACGGCGACGAAAATCCCGACCTCGTCACCGGCAACCTCTCAGGCCGAAGCCTCACGGTGCTTACCAACAACGGCACCGGGGTCTTTGCCACCAACGCCACGTTGAACGCCACCAATGAAGTGTCCGCCATTGCCGCCGCCGACCTCAACGGCGATGGCCGGGTGGATTTGGTCGCCGGCAGCACCGGCACCGGCATCGTCCTTGTGTTCACCAACGCCGCCACCTTCCTGCCACGGCTCACCCTCAAACGTTCGGGCACCAACAACATCGTTTCCTGGCCCGCCATCTGGGCGAGCTGGACCCTGCGACAAAACACTGGTCTGGACCCGGCCGGCTGGACCGTCTTCGGCGGCTCCATCGGCAACGACGGCACCACCAAAAGTGCCACCAACTCATCCCTCGCGGGCAATCGCTTCTTCCGCCTGTCCAATCCGTAGGAACCGCCGTCGAGTTCAAATATGAACCGCCAAGGCGCCAAGAACGCCAAGTTCTGAGCCACAGATGAACACAGATTTTCACAGATGTTTTTATCTGTGTTTCATCTGTGTGAATCTGTGGCTGAAAACGCTTGATCTGGATCGCAGATCTGATCAACCCGCTCGCGATTTATCGGAGTTGATCTGGGCGTGCCGCTTTTTGTGAAGGTTGAGGGTTGATGGTTGAGAGTTGAGTGAAACCCCTTCGTTTACCAAGCTTAACTGAGGGAGAACCTTTGTTGTCTCTCTTGAACCGCACCGGTTGCAGCCTGCAGCCAGCGCAGCCATGCCAGCACGGTCGCTGCCCGGCGATCCGGCGTGGAATTGGCAACCGTTGAATTTTGCTCAATGAACTTTGCAATTTCCGTTCTGCCGATGCCATGCTCACCCGCTTTGGCCGACAGTTCCAGCGCCGTCCGAACCGGTGGAAACTGAGCTAGCAAGCCCGCGAGCAATTGGCGACGCTCATCTGCCGGACGATTCACATATTCGCGGCCCAAGTCGGTAAGCTGATAAACATGGCTGCGTTTGTCTTGCGACACCAATCCAAGAAACTCCGCTGCCTGCCGGTAATAACTACTCTGGCGTGGATCAAACCGGTAATGCTTGGCCACTTTGGCCGAAGTGTCGATGCCTTGCTCCACCAATAGCGGTACCTCGGCTACGCGCTCGAACGTATCCGCCTGTGGCACATCCCACATCTGTACATTCGTACGGCGGCGGACGTGCGTGCGTAGCAATTCTTCCACGGTCAACCGCTGGCGAACCGGCTCAACGAAAAAAGCCTCGCCCCGGCGTAGTGTGAGCGATTGATACTGCTCGTCATCAGCGAACGCATATTCCCAAAAACGGTAGAGGCGACTTCCGGCAACTTCATGCGAGCAAAAGAACCACGGGCGAATCCGTTTCTGCGGAATCTCGTGCCTCCACTTCCGATACGGGTAAAACAACTGCCGCACGATGAAGTCCGGGGGCTTTCCGCCTTTGCCCTCGATCAACACGATGTCATCGCGCCCCTCACAACCGGAATCAACTTCGATCTGCACGCCCGCATGGACGCGAATCGGGCCGAGGTCGCCGACGGAGAACTCAATCGCTGGCATCCGCTTTCGACCTCGAATCGTTTGACGCAATCCAGTAACACCCGCAAACTTTTCAAACAGCCCAATATTGTAACAATAATCGAGATGCTGCATCTCACTGTTACCGACGTTCAATGTCATCAAATCAAAATCAAGTTGCGGACGAAATACGGTGGGCGGTTCCAGAAGTTTTTCGAGTTTGTGGAATCCATTCTCACGTACCAAGACATACTCGCCGTTCTTGATCGGAAGGAGAAAGTAACCGTGTCGCCGCAAAGCTACCGGAACGTCTGCCAATGAATCCATCTTTGCCATCAGGCGAAGCTCATTGCCGGTAACAGATTCAATGTCCGCTTTGGTTAGAACGAATAGCTCGCGCCGCGTGTCCACGCGCTCAGCAACGAGCCTCTCCCACGCTGCTTCGTATGGCATCACCATTGGCATAGTTCAGTCTCCACTTGTGGTTACAACAACCTCGTTGACCGCCCCACGCTTCGATCCGTCACAGTTAATGGCGCGGCGGGCTTGCACGGTGTGGATTTGAAAGTCGCAGTAGAGTTTGCGGATGAAGGGCGTGTCCGAATTTGAAAGCATCAGGTGTGCGCCGCGCCGGGCAGCCTCGGCAAACACGGCGTGGAGTTCGTGCTGTTCACCCTCGCCAAAATCCTCCTTGGCATACGATGTAAAACTGGCGGTGGCGGAGACGGGGTAATACGGCGGGTCAACGTATGCAAAGTCGCCGGACCGGGTTTGGTTGAGGGTTTTGCGGAAATCCTGCACTGCCAGATCCACGCCTTCGAGGGCGCGGCTGGCGGCCAAAATGTTTTCCACGTTGTAAAGGCCGGGATTTTTGTTTGAGCCAACGGGAACATTGAATTCGTCGCGGGCGTTGACGCGCCAGAGGCCGTTGAAACAGGTCTTATTGAGAAAAATCATGCGGGCCGCGCGTTTCACGATTTTCTTTTCGTCGCCCGTCAGGTGGTGCTGGGCACGGACGAAGTAGAAGTAGTCGTCGCCTTTGGCCTTGAATTCAGAGGTGTGGGCGTCGAGCTCCTGCATGAGTTTGCGGGGGTGATCGCGGACGGCGAGGTAGGTGTTGATGAGTTCAGGATTGATGTCGCACAGAAAGGCGCGCATCCGAGGAAAGCAGTGCTTGAGGTGGAAGAATACCGCGCCGCCGCCAATGAACGGCTCAAAGTAACGGGTGATTTCCGTGGGGAAAAATTCGTCGAACTGTGCGAGGAGTTGTGCCTTGCCGCCGACCCACTTGAGAAACGGTTGCGCCTCACGACTAACCCCGCGTGCGGGGATGAAAGGGATGTAAATTTGGTCGTCGTTAAGCCTGCCGCTAGCTTCGGGCTGGTGGAGTGACGGAGCGGGAATCTTGCGGCGGATTTTGTAGCGGACGGATTTTGGATCAGATCTCTGATCTGGCCGCTTGCTTCTGGCGGCTTTCGGTGAAGAACGCTTCCGCCCGGACTTTTCAGACATTCCTGTGGATCGATCCCGATCCACAAAAAAGGATCAAGCCTAAACATTAGATATGTCGAATGTTCGACACACCCGAATTCGGGTTTGCTTGTTAAATGGCTCATGCTGTCAAACATCGGGAGATCGTGGGGTATAACATCCGCACGTGCCGAACCGACGCGGGCCTGACCTTGGAAAAACTGGCTGAAAAGGCGGATTTGAGCTGGCCTTACCTCTCCGAAATTGAGCGCGGTCGTGAAAACATTTCTCTCGATAAACTCGCCCGATTGGCGAAGGCGCTGAATGTCACGCTATCCAGGCTTGTTGAGAAGGCTTGAAGGGAGATTGCGTCACGATGAATCTTTCCATGACCGGGACATTGGCTGCGGCTTACCGTAGCGGCGCGCAACGTGCGCGAGTTGTCACGGAATCCTGGGGCGAATCCAATCTTTACTGCCCAAACTGTTCATCCCCAAAGCTGACCTGGCTGGAGCCGGGGCATCCGGCCAGCGATTATTCATGCCCCAAGTGTAGGTTTTGGTTTCAACTCAAAAGCCAGAAATCGCGCATCGGCGACTCCATCACGGACGGCGCCTACCGGGCGATGATGGACGCCATCAAGCGCGACGAGTTACCGAGTTTCTATTTCATGCAGTATGACCTCGTGACATGGAGCGTCAGAAATTTGCTGCTCGTGCCACATTTCGCTTTTCCACCCTCCGCCATTATCAAACGGAAGCCACTTTCCGCCACCGCTCGCCGCGCCGGTTGGGTTGGATGCAACTTTGCCCTGAACCGCATCCCGGACAGCGCCAGAATTCCGGTGGTAAATGATGGATCCATCACGTCGCCGGCAGGGGTGCGGCAGCAATACCAACTGGTCCGAAAACAGGTCGAAGGATTGACCGTGAAGCAGCGTGGTTGGAGACTGGACGTGTTGCGCGTCATCCAGTCCATGGGAAAAGCTGAATTTTCGACTTCAGATGCCTACGCTTTTGAACGGGAACTGGAGCAGTTGCATCCGGATAATCGAAACATCAAAGCGAAGATACGCCAGCAACTTCAGGAACTCCGCGACCGGAATTTACTTTTGCACATCGACCACAACCGCTGGCGTCTGCCGTAAAGCTGCACGACACCGCCGCCATTACGGAACTGCTGCGGCAGATTGGTTTTCCACCTCGCTTGCGCGTTCATCGAATTTCCACCGGCCAAACTGTCCGTCCTCCACAAAAACCAGTCTGGGGAACCGATCGTTATCCGCGCAGCTTGCGACCAGGCGGTGTCGCTCGAAATCTATCTGGATTCGGTTACAACCTGTTGACCGCTCCCATTCAAGCAACCAGATTTCGGCCGGGTGTGACTCGAGAACCAGAACTTCGCGGCCATCGGTGCTCTTAGTGATTTTGTAGTAGCTGCCGGGAAGGCGGGTCTTCACATAGGTTTTCTGAAACGCCCAGATGGCTGGTGAATTCGTGGGTGTAAAGGAGTTCCATCGCCCGACTTGGGACTGCTTCCTCCACCAAATCTCTCCGCCCACATCCAAAACATAAAAATCCTTGTTAGTGGTAAAGCTCAAGTGCGCCGGAACCAGTTCGTAATCCTTGAATTGTTTTGAGATCACCTCTGTCTGGCCGCTTTGTTTCCAGCAAATGAGAGCCGTACTGGATACCCAACTCCTCCCACCAGCCATCATCCCGCGCGGGCCCCATTTGCTTTCAATAATAACTGTGTCGCCGGATTTTAACTCATATTTTCTCTCGATGGTTTCTCCCGCGTTGCACCCGAATGTCAAAAGAGACAACGGAATGACCAGCAAAAAAATCCAAACCCACGCTCCCAATGAATTTTCGCATCGAGCACCGGAATCCATGCCCGCATGATAACCATCAGACAGAGTTGGCAGCAATGCGTAAACCGGTAAACCGTCAGTCCTCACTATTGACACAAATTGACAGTAACGCATAAGCGGGCGTGCTCGCCGTGGGTTGGATTCGTGTTAGGGTGGCGGCATGTGCGCGCATTACACGTACAACAAGGACCAGGCCAGGTTGCGTTTGCGCCAGAAGCTTGAGGTCTTCGGCGCCGTGCCCCGCGCCGACATCCGCCCCACCGACCTCGGCGAACCGGGCGAAATGGCAACATCGGCGCGGCGGCCGGCGACACGCGCCGGTCAGGGCAAAGCCAGACTGAAAATCCTGAGGGGTGAAGAGTTATCGGTGTTCGTAAATTGCCTCTGGCCGGCGCTCAACGTCGTCAATGGCGACCAGGAGACCGGCGCCAATTGCGTCGACGACTGCAGGATATAACTGCGATCCAGGCCGCCAACGAGGTCCACTTCAATTCCGTCCGCCACCTGCTTGACCGCCAGTGCCGGATTGATTGGGGCCGACTGCAACAGGACCCCGCCGGTGCCCGTCGCCACGAACGTTCCGCCCCCGAAAGCAACTCGCTGGAGAAAGGCGGTTGTGCCCGAACTGCGAATCGCCCAGTTGGTGCCATCGGGAGACGACCCGATATAGCCGCTGTCGCCAACGGTGACAAAATATCCGTCGGCATAACAGATGCCGTTAATGGCCCCCGAAATGCCGGGTGAACGCTGAGTCCAAGTGGTGCCGTTGGTGGAACTGGCCAGGTAACCGCTGTCACCCACCCTGACAAAGTTGCCGCCGCCGAAAGCAATATTGCGAAGATTGGCCGTGGAAAAGCTGTGGGCTGTCCAGGTCTGTCCGTCGCTCGAGGTAATATACACTCCACCGCTGCCGCTGCTGAATCCTACGACCACCCAGACGCCGTTGCCATACGCCGCGCCCCACAAGTCGCGGGTGGTACCCGAGGTCCGGGATGTCCAGGTCAAACCGTCCGGCGAGGTCGCGATGCCGCCGATCATGGAGGTCAGCACAAAGAGATTGTTCGCATAGGTGACACTCGTCAGCTGGTGGTCCAAGGGATCACCAAGGCCGGTCCAATCGATGCCATTGGTTGAAACATGTACCCCAAATGCACTGATGAGCACATACCGCCCCTGCCCGTAAGTCAGGCCTTCGACCCCGTCATAGAAGCCGGTGGGGCATCGGGTCCAGTGGTTGCCGCCCGACGGGCCGGAAAATAAAAGCGGGGAATCCTCGCCGTATCCGCCCGGACTGATTCCGCCATCGCCGCCGGCGATAAATTCATTGTTGATATATGCAATTCCGATCAGGCTATCGAGCCAGGTCAGGGTTTGCATGCAAATCGGCCAATCCAGATGGTTGGTCGAGGTCCGAATCTGCCCGTGCATTCCGGCCGCCACGAAAGTACCGTTGCCATAGGCTACGGCGGACAAACCGTACGACCGGGGGTCGTCGACCGCCGTGTTCCAGTTCGTCAAATCCGATGAGTACAGGATCGCGCCGCCGTGGCCGGTGCCGATGCCACTGCCGACGCCCACGTAATAGCCATTTGCATAAATGACGTTGGTGAGCACCGGATAGACATTATTTACCGTCCAGTTGGTTCCATCGGCCGACAGTTTCATCCCCGAATCGATAATCAGAAACCGGTTGTTCAGGCAGGTCACTTTCGAAGGATTTCCGCCTTGTGACGGTTGGCTGGTCCAGGTGACCCCGTCCGGAGATTCAATGATCTCACCGGCGCCGGTGATGGCGATGAACAAATTGTTGCCGTAAGTAACGCTTCGCAAAGCCAGGGAAGTCGAAACCCCCGTCTGTTTGGTCCACGACCGGCCGTCGGCCGAGGTCAAAACCGCACCCGAAACGCCGACGATCACGTAGGTGCCATTGCCATACGCCACGCCGTTCAAGGTGGTGGTGCCATGCGAACTCACCGCGTCCCAAACGGTTCCATTGGTTGAAACGCGGATGGCCCCCAGCTCGCCCACCGCGATGAATTGTTCATTGGCAAAGATGACGTCATTAAAATAAACGGCGGTACCGGTATTATTCGTTGACCACGTGATTCCGTCACTCGAAGTAATGATCGAACCCAGTTCGCCCACGAGAACAAACCGGCCGGCGCCAAAGGCTGCTCCGGTCCAGTTCGGGAACGGATGACAGCGTGCCCAACGACCCAGCGGGCCAATCGGGTCGGATCCCCGGGCCGGGCCGGTCAGGACAGGCGATAGAAACATGAGCAGACCAAACAGGGCAAACACCCGGCCGAACCAGCGACGGCGATTTGGGCACGACGACTGACGGAACACCGGTTGAGATCGATAAAAGAAAGCATTCATAAAGATCCTTCCTGTTTGTCCACCGATGCGCAAAAACTTCACTTCCGATGGCCATTAAACTAAATCAACGGTTTTTCGTAAAGAGTTTAGATTAAGTCATAAACGGGCCGGTCCTCACCATAAATGGGTCCTCACTATTGACACAAGTTGGCTTCAAGGAAAAATCCGGCGCTCTCGCCGTGGGTTTGGATTCGTGTTATCGTGGCGGCATGTGCGCGCATTACACGTACAACAAGGATCAGGCCAGGTTGCGTTTGCGCCAGAAGCTTGAGGTCTTCGGCGCCGTGCCCCGCGCCGGCATCCGCCCCACCGACCTCGGCCCGGTCATCGTCCCCGAGTTTGAAAGCCTGGCCTGCCGCGAATTGCGCTGGGGCTGGACGGTATCCTGGGACAAGAAACCGCTCATCAACGCCAAGTGCGAGTCCATCACCCAGCTGCTCCTGTTCCGTCCGCACCTGGACCAGCGGTGCCTCCTATTGGCTGATGGGTTTTACGAAGCCGGCATCCGGTTCTTCCAGACCGGTGAGCCGGTGTTTTGCTTCGCCGGGCTCTGGCGTGAAGAGGCGGACGGGAAAAAATACACCCTGTTGACGACCACGCCGAATGAATCCGTGGCCAGGCATCACAATCGGATGCCGTTCATCGTGAAACCGGAGCATTATGACGCCTGGCTGGGCAGCGACTGGCAACGCGTCCTGTCCGACCCGGATCAGGCGCCGCTGGACAAATTCCAAAAGCAACCGGATTTGTTCGATTGAGAACCCTCGCCTCGCGCGTGACGCGGGGAAAGGGAAAAGCTGTAAATCAGCACTACCTCTCCCTGTCCCTCTCCCCCAACTCTGTTGGCGGAGAGGGGAACAAGTCAGTGCCGGGTATGGTTTATTGTCGGGAGTATGTAGATAACGCAAATTGACTGGGATTTTACTCCCGGCATACACATTGATCGTAAGTCAGCCGCTTGCCTTC
>Ga0182027_10012600_pt1 | contig 11864 bp, 11 predicted proteins | sample 712E1DmetaG_FD_121300 | JGI IMG/M metagenome (GOLD analysis project Ga0182027, IMG submission 121300) | Permafrost microbial communities from Stordalen Mire, Sweden - 712E1D metaG (Illumina Assembly) | ecosystem: Environmental > Terrestrial > Soil > Wetlands > Permafrost | place: Sweden...
CCGGTCAGCTCCAGCAAACGGTCGCTCAACGTCGACTTGCCGTGGTCGATGTGGGCGATGATGGCGAAGTTGCGAAGGAAGCGGGCGTCCATGCGAAGCCTGGCGTAAGAGGGGATTTATCTGCGTACTGAGCGCCCGCCGCGAATCCGGGGTCCCCGGCGACAGGTTTTCGTCGCTGGGGTGGTAAACCGGGGTCCCCGGCGACAGATTTTCGTCGCTGGGGTGGAAGGCGGGCCTCCATCGCATAGCTTATCATCGGCATAGTGCCTTCCGCGGCCATATCCTGGCCAGGACAATTCGATCTCTCATGCGCAAGAGTTGGAATCGGTATCGTTTGCTCGGATTCGTCCTGCTGGCCCTGTCGCTGGCGGGGTGTGACCCCTCTCAGCCCACGGGCACTTCCGTGGGAGAGAAGCCGCAGGCCACCGCGCCCGCTCTTCCGCCACAGACTCCGCAGACCACCGCTCACGCTGTTCCTCATCCGCCCACGCCACAGCAACGGCGTGTCACGTTGCTTATCCAGCACGTAGAAGATGCCTACTCGCTTGGCGAGGCTGCCTATCGCAAGGGGCGGTTGCCCGAAGCCAAGGCGGAGTTCGATCGTGCCGTTGACCTGATGCTGACAAGCGGCATTGACATCAAGAGCGATGCGCAGTTGCAGGACGAGTTCGACCGCATCGTGGATGCAGTGAATGCGCTTGAGATGGAGGCGCTGAAGCTAGGCAACGGCTTTGTGCCCAAAGAAGAGGAAACGCCGGCCGACGTAGCGGAAGAAATGACCTTCGTGGTGGACCCGAATATCGTGGCCAAGGCCCAGGCCAATCTGGCCACCACCAACTCCGACTTGCCGCTTGTGGTGAACGACTACGTAGCCACCTACATCAACTTCTTCGCCAATACGCAGAAGGGTCACAATACATTGCTGCACTCCTTCCAGCATGCCGGGCGTTACAAGGCGATGATTCAGCGCGTGATGGCCGAAGAGGGCGTGCCGCAGGATCTGATTTATCTGGCGGTAGCCGAGTCGGGCTTCAATCCGCGGGCTGTCAATCGCCGTTCCAGAGCCGGCGGCATGTGGCAGTTCATGCCGCGCGGCAACTATGGACTGGCGCGCAATGCCTATGTGGACGAGCGCTTCGATCCGGAAAAATCCACGCGCGCTTACGCCCGCTACATGAAATTTATTTACGACCAGTTGGGCGATTGGTACCTCTCGATGGCTGCATACGACTGGGGCGCGGGCAATGTGCAGCGTGCCGTCGTCAAGACCGGCTACGCTGACTTCTGGGAGTTCTACAAGCGCAACAATCTGCCCAAAGAAACCAAAAACTACGTGCCGGAGATTCTGGCGGCCATCATCATCGCCAACAACCCCAGGCAATTTGGGTTTGACGACATCACCCTCGATCCGCCGGTGCTCACCGACACTGTGACCATCAACTACTCCGTGGACCTGCGGCTGGTCTCTGACCTGGTGGGCGCGCCAGTGGACGAGTTGATAGCGCTGAACCCAAGCCTGCTGCGCCTCGTCACTCCGCCCGATACTTCGTTCGATCTGCACCTGCCCGCCGGCACGGCAAACCTGTTTGCGCAGCGTATCGCAGGGATTCCCGAGCCCAAGCGCAACTCATGGCGCTACCATCGCGTCGTAGCGGAGGACACGCTGGCCTCGGTGGCGCGCGAGTATCGCGTGCCGGTGGCGGAACTGACCGCAGTCAATCAACTACACGAGAGCGAAAGTATCCAGGGCCTCGAAGCTCTGATTGTGCCGGTGCCCCCATCTGCCGCGCCGTCAGCGCACATGATTCTCTACACTGCGCGCAAGGGCGATACGCTGGTCACCATCGCTGACCGCTTCGGCGTCTCGCTGAGTCAGTTGCGGCGTTGGAACAAGATCACTGGCGTCAAGGTCCAGCCAGGACAACGCCTGCATGTGGCCGAGCCTGCGAGTGTGTCTCATGCCGCGCGCGCTCATCGTCGTGGGACCGCACAAACCGGCGCAAAGGGGTGTCAAACGATCCCCGCAAAGGAACCCGCACAAAAGTCCTCAGCTCCTGCCGTAACAAAAAAAGGCAACGTCGCCGCAAAGAAGGGTGGAGTATCGGCGGCGAAGAAGCAACGCGCGCACAAACCAGCGGCCGCTGCCGGAAAAGGCGGGACTTCCAGCTCAATCAAGCATCCTGCACAGAAGCTCGCCGCAAAGCCTGCGGCTTCCACTCAGAAATAAAAATGGCGGGTAGCTCATTAGTACTTGTGTTTTGATGGCATTGCGTTCATGCTATTGCTACAATAGTTTTCGCAGGCGGAGTATATGGTTCCGTTACGCGAAGGGACAAATTAAGATACGGCAGCGGCCAGACGCTGGAGGCAGATGGATGGAACAGGTATTCAAGATGTACGCGATGAATGACGGCAACCCCAATGCGGAGCCGATGGAACTGGATCCAGATAACGAAAACGACTTTGCAGATGAAGAAATCGAAACCTCGAGCATACTGACATCATCGGATGACGATGAGGGCGTGATTGAAGAGGTCGCAGTCGTGGTTGTGGCAGAGCCTGTATCGAAGCCGGCCGCCAAGGACGCTGCCCCGAAGAAGAAGCTGGATGATGGCGATGACAGCTCGGGACAATCGGGCGGCAAGACCGGCGCCAAGAAGCCAGCCAAGAAGCCAGCCAAGAAGGCTGCCCCGAAGCAGAAGCTGGATGATGGCGATGACAGTTCGGGCCAGTCGGGCGGCAAGACCGGGGCGAAGAAGCCCGCCAAAAAGGCGGCAAAGAAAGTCGTAAAGAAGGTCGCCAAGAAGACGGCTAAGAAGGCCGCCAAGAAGGCAGCCAAGAAGGCAGCCAAGAAAAAGATTGCTCCTAAGAAGAAGAGCAGCGGCAAATCGGGTGGCAAGACCGGCGCCAAGAAGGCCGCGAAGAAATCCGCCGCAAAACAGAAACGAACTGGCGCAAAGGGCGGAAAGGCTGCGGCCAAGAAGGCCAAGGCCGGCAAGAGCGTCAGCAAATCGACAAAACGAGGTAAACCGTTGGCAGTTAAGAAAGCAGCAAAGAAGGCGCCAGCCAAGAAGGCAGCAAAGAAAGCAGTTGCCAAGAAGGCCCCGGCGAAGAAGGCAGCCAAAAAGGCTCCTGCGAAGAAAAAGGCAGCCAAGAAGGCCGCGAAGAAGTAACCAGGCAACAGCGGCAACGTGCATCACAAGGCAAGCAAAAGAGCCCGGCATTATGCTGGGCTCTTTTGCGTCTGGAGTCGGGTCTTCGCTTCTGTGCTGCCTCAATGCCGGCATTCGTTACCGGCAGAAGGATTGACGGAGTTCTAGTGCGTGGGGATCGCGGCCAGAACCTGTGACGAATGGGCCTGAGGGTTCACCTTGGTCCACACCTGTGCGATCTTGCCTTGCGGATCGATGAGAAAGGTGTTGCGGCTGGCGATCTTGATGCCCATGAAGTCGCCCAGAGAGCCGTAGGCATCAACCACGGTGTGATTCGGATCGGCGAGCAGCCTGAAGGTCAATCCTTCCTTGGTGCAGAACTGCTTGTGGCTGTCGGGAGTGTCCATGCTTACGCCCAGGATGACCGCGTTCCGCGCCTCATATTGGGGCAGATCGCGTTGGAAGTTGTGCGCCTCGATGGTGCAGCCCGTGGTCATGTCCTTGGGGTAGAAGTAGAGCACCACCCACTTGCCGCGAAAGCTCTCCAGCGAGATTCGGGAGCCGTCCTGCGAGGGGAGCGCAAAGCCGGGTGCAATCTGTCCGGCGGCGGGCATGGCCTGCGCTGTTTGCGCATTTGAGCGAACTGCAATCAGCGCGGCCGCGAATACCACGGCCACTGCTACGGTGAAGAGAATTGGCTTTAACACTTGAAACCTCCATTCGTTGGATGGAAAAACAGGTTGAATGGACTCTGAAAATCGGTCTTTAGCGTTCGCGCGGTGTGGCCACAATGGCAATCCCCGCTTCAGATGCGCGAGCCAACAGCGAGTCGCGGTCGAAGAGAAGCGTACGCCCGGCCTCGATGGAAAGGCAACTGGCTCCGGCCAGGATCATCGTCTCGACCGTTTTGATGCCGATGACCGGCACGTCGAAGCGCATATCTTGATTGGGTTTAGCTACCTTCACCACGGTCAGGCGGCGTTCGAGCGTTGATGCGTCGCTTTCTAACGTACGCATCAGTTGGCCGGCGCGCTCGATGGCGGCGTCCGTGCCTTCCATCGCTTCCACGGCCACGCAGGCCTGCGCCGCCACCACCACGGTCTGGCCAATGTCGAAGCCGGCCACGGCGCGCGCCACTTCCAGCCCATACTCGATGTTCTTCTGCTCTTCCTCGTCCGGCTCACGCGCGGTGAGCACGCCAGCCTGAGCCAGCAGCGGCTCCAGAAATACCGTTGAACTGATCAGCTCAATGCCCTCGTCGCCCAGCACCCTGGCCACCGCGCCCAGCAGCATATCGGTATTCCGAGTGCGCAGGCTCAGGAGCAGTTTAGCCAGCAGCCAGTCGGGCCGGATGCTCGAAAAAATCTGCTTGTGCTTCACCTGACCGGCCATCACGGCCTTTTCAACGCCTTCCTTATGGAAGAACTCAATCAGCCGCGACAGTTCGCCCAGCGAAAGCCACTGGACGGTGATTCCTTGGTCCTCAGCTGCACGCCGATCGATCTCCGGGTCGGTCTCCTCGCGAATGGCCGCCACTACCACGGCAAGGCCCTGCGCCCGCGCCGCATCCAAAAGCAGAAACGGAAAGCGGCCGTTGCCGGCGATGAGGCCCAGATTCATGGTTACTTGATCACTCCGCGCTCGCTGCGCTCGATGAATGCGGCCAGCAGCGCCGCATCTTCGCCTTCCAGCGCTTTGATCTTTTCCAGCGCCTGCGCTGTATTCAGCTTGGCTGCCAGCAGCATGCGGAAGGCCTTTTGCAGCACCTGCAGCCGTTCCGGAGAGAAGCCCCGCCGCGCGAGGCCGATTTTGTTCACGCCGAAGGCTTTATTTTCGCGCCGCGACGAGGTCAGCGAGAAGGGCAGCACATCCTGGGTGACGATGGTGCCACCGCCGATGAAGGCGTACTTGCCGACCGTGCAGTGCTGGTGGACCGGGCTGAAGGCGCCCACGGTGGCGTAGTCCTCGATCACCACATGGCCGGCCAGCGTCGCCGCGTTGGCCAGGATGCAGTGGCTGCCTATCTGGCTGTCGTGGCCGATATGCACGCAGGTCATCAACAAACAGTGGGAACCCAGGCGCGTTACGCCGCCCCCGCCCACCGTGCCGCGGCTGACGGTCACGCACTCACGAATCGTGTTGTCGTCGCCGATCTCCAGCTCCGTCGGCTCGCCGCTATACTTTAGATCCTGCGGCGCCACGCCGATGGCGCAAAAGGGATGAAAGACATTGCGCGCGCCAATGCGCGTGCGTCCATCAAGGACAACATGGGAGATCAGAGTGCAATCCTCGCCCAGCACCACTTCTGGACCGATGGTTGAAAATGGGCCGACCGTGCAGGAGTCCGGAACCCGGGCTCCACGAGCGATGACGGCGCTGGGATGAATGCTCACTCCTGCGCCACCGCCACTTGAGCGTCCGTGGTTTCCACGGTTGTACCAGGGAGAGGCTCCCGCACACGCGGCACCACCTGGCAGGTGAGCGTGGCCTGGCATGCCAGCTTGCCGTCGACGAATGCCTTGCCTAGAATGCGCCCGGCACGGGTCTTCATCGAGAGCACCTCCACCTCGATGCGTAACTGGTCGCCCGGCGTCACGGGTCGGCGAAATTTGGCCCCGTCAATGCCGGTAAAGACCACCAGCTTCTTTTCGCGGTCGGGGATCTCGGCCATCATGATGATGCCGCCGGCCTGGGCCATCGCCTCCACAACCAGCACGCCGGGCATGATAGGGTAGCCGGGAAAGTGGCCCTGGAAGAACTCCTCGTTAAAGGTTACGTTTTTGATGGCCACCAGACGTTTGGTGCGCTCAAACTCTACGATCCTGTCTATCAACAGAAACGGGTACCGGTGGGGAAGAAAACCCAGGATCTCCTGGATGTCGATTGTCATTCTCTGGCTCCAGAGAGCGGGTGGGCGCGGCCAATTCGCTCTTCTCTGGATTATAAACAAGGCTGCGCCTTGGGCTTTGGTTGCAACAGGTTGCGCCGCTACTTCTTGATGCGGCCCGTGGCTGCGTCCACACTCCAGAAATCGGCCGCCAGCTGCTGGTTGTAGCTCACCTTGTCCAGAAACTGCTGCCTGGTCATGTCGTCGTTCATGAAGCGCGTCACGTTGAACGGGGTAGGGAAGCCATCTACCACGTGATAATCGTCGTACTCTTCGGCATCCAGGTTCTTGTCCTTGTAGACCGGATCGCGCCACTGGAAGGTGCGGCGCAGGGGCAGGTGCGTCTGCACATCCATCAGGATGGTCACCGCCTCATTCTCAGCCGAGATCAGGGTCACCTGCTCGGCGAGGTGCCGCTCGGCCAGCCGCTGGCCCTCGTACACCAGAATCGTCCTCTGATCCGGCAGCCAGCTCTTGATCACTGTTTCGATGGAGTGGTCGCGGCGGCGCAGAAACTCGTCCACCTGCTCCTGGGGCAGCGCCTTCTTGCCCCGATAGGTCACCTCCCAGCCCGCGCGCCCGATGTAGAACCCCAGCACATCCCGGTGCTTGGTGTACTCATAGCGGTCGTGGTCCGGCCATTCGTGGAACTCCCAGAACTCGGTGGTGCCGCCGCTCGGCTTACCATGAAAAAAGGCGGCCAGGTGCCCCTGTCGCATCTGATTCTTCATATTCAGCCAGGCCTGCCCGCCCAGGGCCTTGACCATGGCGTCCAGCGCTGCCCGCGCCTGCTGGGCGTTCTTCACGCTGGCATCGTCCGTGGTCTGCGTCTGCGTGCTAAGCGGCAGGACGAGCACCAGCGCCGCCAGCGCCACCTGTAAAACTCCGCGCATTGCTCGTCTCATCATTCTCTTGGACGCACTCCACAGGTCAAAGCATCAGCCTTACGGCTCACGCTAACGCATTTCCAGAATAGATGTCGAGGAGAGAGTTCCACTCAGGCCGTCAATGCGAAGAAAAGCCCGAATCAATACAGTCTGCAGGAGCAAAGGCGAAGTGACTCAGATCGCGCGGACGAGCCGCCCCGGAAGAAAGATAATCGCCTTCACCAGCTCCAGTACGCCGCCCACCGCGATTCCAACTACGCGGAACGGCAACAATAGCAACCAGACCAGCGGATATAACACCAGGGCTATAAGCGCCAGCGGCCAGCACAGCACCAGAAGAATGCACCACAAGAGAAATTTCACCATAGCTTTATTGCCTCATAGCGCGGGCTTGCGCCCAGGGTCGTTGCTACAAGAATACGAGGTCAAAGCGGTGGTGGTTCCCGGCACAACAGCCGGCATCCAGCATCTCGATTTTGAGAAGTTGGATGCCATTTATTCCCGCTTCGTCTTTTCCTTCGCCGCCAACTGCTTCTTGCGTTCGCGGATCACCTTCGTCCTTTCCTTTTCTGGCAGCGCCAGCACGGCTTTGGTCTTCTTGGGAAGCTTTTCGTAGATCAGCGCATGAGCCCTGCCCAGCTCCTCCTCGATCTCCCGCGCCCGCAGCGTATCCCATCGCTCCACGGCCACCCAGTGAGCCCTGGCCAGATGCGGCGCGCCGAAGATGCCCTCGCGCTCCAGCAACTCATAAAACCGCTCCGCTCCGCAGTGGAACCACAGCACGCCGATTCCCGTGCCGTCCAGATCGGTCATGGCAAACATCTTGCCGCCGATCGCGCGGTCGCCCACCCAGTAGACCAGGTGATGGCCCCAGTTCAGCGTCTCCGATACATGCGGAAGACCCAAGCAGATTGTGCGAATGCGCTCGTTGTCCATGGGGCCAGTGTATGACACGAATGGCGAAGGCGGGGTGCTCGCATTCGTACGGGTTTATTCCTCGGTTGGCCGCAGCCGCTTCGCCAGAGCCCACTTCAGTTCATCGATGCCTTCCCCAGTGACCGCCGAGATGGCGTGGAACTCCAGCTTCTTGCGCTTGACGTGGCCGGCGAGCTTCTTGAGCTTCTCCGGGTTGGCGGAGTCGATCTTGGTGGCGCAGACGATCATGGCCTTGTTGGCCAGGGGGTGGTTGGGTTCAGATGGAAGGCCGGCATCGTCCGAGAAGGGGTCAGCCTCAGTTTTGATTGCGCTGCTGGTGAAGCTGGCCAGCTCCTGGTTGATAACCTTGAAGTCTTCCACCGGGTCAGGGCGGCCCGAGGCGTCAGAGACATCAACCAGGTGGACCAGAAGCCGGGTGCGCTCGATGTGGCGAAGAAACTGGACGCCGAGGCCCGAGCCGAGATGCGCGCCCTCGATGAGGCCGGGCATATCGGCAACGACAAAAGATTCCTGGTCTGGCTCTTCGCCCACGGTGACCACGCCGAGGTTGGGTTCCAGGGTGGTGAAGGGGTAATCGGCGATCTTGGGCTTGGCGGCGGAGATGCGCGAGATGAGCGTGGACTTGCCCGCATTGGGGTAGCCGACCAGGCCCACATCAGCCAGCAACTTCAGTTCCAGACGGTAATGGCGCTCCTCGCCTGCCCGGCCCAATTCGTGCTCGCGGGGGGCCTGGTGAACAGGGGTGGCGAAGTGCTGATTGCCGCGCCCGCCGCGGCCGCCCTTGGCGATGACCAGGCTGTCGTCGGGGGTAGAAAAGTCGTGAATCAGCTCGCCGGTCTCCAGATCGTAAAGCGAAGTGCCCACTGGCACTTGCAGTGTGGTGGAGTTGCCGTCCAGGCCGGTGCAGTTGGAGCCCATGCCGTGCTGGCCGCGCTGCGCCTTGTGCTCCGGGTTGTAGCGGAAGTGGATCAGCGTGTTGTGGCGTTGCGAGCTGACCATAACTACGTCGCCGCCGCGCCCGCCATCGCCGCCCGAGGGTCCGCCGCGGGGAACGAACTTCTCCCGTCGGAAGGCCATGCAGCCGTTGCCGCCGTCGCCGGCCTTTACGCGTATCTTTGCTTCATCAATGAACATAGAAGGCCATGGAATAGGGATTAGGGAACAGGGAACGGCTCGCCAAAGTGTACTGGAAAGGTTAAATCCATATTGCCGTCTTTCCAGTTTACCGAATCGGGCTTAAAATCGCTTGCAACTAGACTTGCATGCAAATCGGGGCGGCTCAATAACGAATAATTCCGCCCCTCCCGGACCCGCCGTCAGAGCGGGACAGACAGCAAGCGTGATGCGCGTTTTCCCAGGGTCTGCCGCGAGCAGGTCTCTCGATGGCAGCAAGGGCAAGATGGAGTTGGGCAAAGCGGCTGGCGGCATCCGTGCTGCTTGCGGTTGCGGTCGCGGCGATAACTGCCGCGGCGCAATCAGCCCAAAGCGGGTCGCTGGCAGGCAGGCTGACCGACCTGTACTCAGCCCCGCTCGAAGGCGCTACCGTAGTCCTGCGCAACCAGGCCACCGGGGCGGAGACGCGCACAACCACGGTCAGGAATGGGAGCTACTGGTTTACAGGGCTGGAGGCCGGCGAGTACACGCTGGAGGCCGAAAGTCCCCAACTGGGCCGCGGGCGTCTGGTCGGCATCCTCGTGACCGCCGGCCACGAGGCGCGATTGCAGACCGCGATGAATTTTGAATCGCCTTCTCCCAAATCCATCCTGGCGGTAGGTCGCAAAATGCCGTGGCCCGATCTTGAGCCGGCGGCTTTGCCGGTACCTGACGCTGATCTAGCAACTGAGCAATTGCAGACGCTCGCATTGCGCGGGCAGCGCCTGGTCGATATCTATGGCGGATTCCCTCCAATCGAATCCCCCGTGATGACGGCAACGCTGGCAGCCGAGCCGCTGAGCACAATGCCTGTTTCCGGGAGGCCATTGCCAGTCTCGATTCCTCCCATCGGGTCGCCGGCTTTGAACGCGACACTGCCCGGCGAAAAATCAGAGACGCTTGCTTTGACCGGCGAATATCGCAATGTGCCCCTGAGCGCGGCAACAACCGGCATTTTGCAAACGACATTGCGCATCGCGGAGCAGGTGTATAAACCCGTCCCGAAGTCGCCGCAGATCATTGAACCGGTAACTCCGGCGGTCACCACCACAATTGCCGCTGCCGAGTTGCAGTCGTTGCCCGTAAGCGGACGGCGCTGGCAGGAGTTTGTGCTGGATTCGCCCACGGCAGCGGCCCAAACCGGCGGCCCGGGTTCGGCCTCGCTACGCGGCGCCCAGCAGCCCGCCGAAACCACTATCGACGGTTCCAGCCATCGGCTGGCTTTTGGCGGTGCCGGTTCGCCGAGCCAAAATACGTATGAACCGGATGGCATGGGCCAGGCCGGGGCCGGCAGACGCGGACTCGCGGTCAGCGAGGCTGCAATCCGCGAGGTCGAGACAGTTGCCGGCAACGTGGAGGCTGCGGGAGAGCGCGCCTCCGGCGGGCGCGTGAATGTGGAAACCCAGCGCGGAGCCAACGGCCTGCACGGCCAGGGCTTTATCTTCGACCGCCAGAATACCTGGGGCGCGCGGAACCCATTTACCCAATGGGTGAAGGAGACCTCGCCCGGCACGCAGTTGACGGTTCCGGTGTTTACTGCGGAGGCCTTTACTCCTCCGGACCACGAGACGGTCTGGGGCATTGGGATTGGCAGCCAGATTCGCCGCGACAAGCTCTTCTGGTTTGGCGCTGTCGACAGTTACCGGCGCAACGATCCGGGGCTGGCCACCGTTAAGCACCCCAACGTCTTTTTTGAGCAGCCTGCCAACAGCGACATGCAGGTGCTAAGCGCGCGCATGGGTTCCAGCAACAACCCGTTGGCGGCGGGCATAGCGGAATACTCCAGCATGTTGGAGACGCTAGGCGGGCTTCTGGGTCCAGCTCAACGAACAGCCTCGCAGTGGGTCGGATTTGGACGCATCGACTGGCAGGCGACGGAACGCCAGCGCTTCACGTTGGAAGGAATTGGGGCCGGATGGAACTCGCCGGGCGGAGGATTGACCCGCGTTTCAGAGACTTACGGGAGCAACAGCTTTGGGTCGAGCCAGGCCAGCGAAGAGTGGCTATTGGGCCGCTGGGAGGCTTTTCTGACACCCAATCTGCTGGCCGTGACTCAGGGTTCCGTGGGGCGCGTGATTCTGGAGTCGCGCCCCGGCAAGCCCTCCGCCTTCGAGCAGACGCTTCTCTGCCCGAACGTCTGCGTCCAGTTGCCGCAGATCATCGTGGACAATCGTTACGGCTTCACCATCGGCAATCCATCGCGCTTCGGCCCAGGCAGCTATCCCGACGAACACCTCTACCAGGCGCAGGAGACGCTGGACTGGGTGCATGGCAACCTGCTGGTGAAGGCTGGCTTCAATTTAGGTCACAATGCCGACGCCACCAGCCTGCTGCGCAACCAGTCGGGAACTTATACCTATGTAAACGCGGTCAACTTTACCTCGGATGTATGGGCCTTCCAGCACGGAGTCGGCCAGCTCAATCCCTACAACCAGCACAACTGCGACCAGACGGGCAGGGTGTGGACTGATTCGACGGGCACGCTACATGGCCTGGGCAATCTGCCCTGCTACGCATACTATTCGCAGACCATTGGTCCCACCGGTTGGCACTTGAGCACCAATGACTGGGCTGGCTTTGCGACCGCGCAGTGGCAGGCCGGCAAGCTGCTGGTTTTCTCCGCCGGGCTGCGCTGGGAACGGGAGCAGTTGCCGCCGCCAATCCCGGCGCTGGTCAATCCAAAGCTTCCGCAGACCGCCAAGCTGCCCAGCCTGGGCAATAACTGGGGTCCGCGCGCGAGCATGGCTTTGGGTAGCGGCAAAGGAAACTGGGCGGTGCCGCGCATGGGCTATGGAATGTAGTTTGAGCGCGTCGAGAACTCCACGCTGGAGACCGCGCTGACCCAGACAG
>Ga0182027_10012602_pt1 | contig 11863 bp, 11 predicted proteins | sample 712E1DmetaG_FD_121300 | JGI IMG/M metagenome (GOLD analysis project Ga0182027, IMG submission 121300) | Permafrost microbial communities from Stordalen Mire, Sweden - 712E1D metaG (Illumina Assembly) | ecosystem: Environmental > Terrestrial > Soil > Wetlands > Permafrost | place: Sweden...
GCCGGAGCGCGAGTTGTCCCAACTCGCAGCATTTTCGACCCATCCAGCCGCTGCGGATTGAGGACAATCCGCGCTCCGTGACAAATTAAGACACGGCCGTTACTTCGCCCCGGTGCCCAGAAACACGACGGGAATCGTCCGGAACAGAATTTTTAAGTCGAGCCAGAGCGACCAATTGTCAATGTATTCAAGGTCGAGTCTCACCCAATCCTTGAAATCATTGATCTGATTGCGACCGTTGATTTGCCAGAGGCAGGTAAGCCCAGGCTTTACGCTCAAACGGCGGCGATGGGCCAGATCATTGAAACGTTTGACCTCGTCCACCGGCAGCGGACGCGGGCCGACAAGACTCATCTCGCCGCGCAGGACATTGAGGAGCTGCGGTAATTCATCGAAGCTGTAACGGCGGAGCCATTTGCCGATGCGGGTGACGCGCGGGTCGCCGCTGACTTTAAAGACCGGCCCGCGCATTTCGTTCATGGCTTCGAACTCGTGCTTGGATTGCTCGGCATTTGTGACCATCGTGCGGAATTTGTAAAGCGTGAATGGCGTGCCGTTCAAACCGGAACGTTGTTGCTTGAAGAACACGGGACCCGGCGAAGTGATTTTGATCAACACAGCCAGAAGAGCGAACAGCCATGACAATGAAATCAGCAACAGCAAAGCTCCAAAGAGGTCCATGAGTTGCTTGATGACACCCTGCCATGAGGCTTCCGGAGTTGTGCGAAAAATCAACAGCGGTCGTCCGAGCAATTCGTCAAAGCTCGTGCGCGAAATTTGCGTGGCAAAAAAGTCGGCAACCAGCCACACTTCGACACCTTCCAGTTCACAAGCCTTGATGACGTCCTCCACTTGCTCAAAATAGGTGTGTTTGGCGTTAAGAATCACACCGAAGACCGAATGATGATGAAGCGTGGACATAATTTGCTGGATCGAGATTTCAAGGAGATTCAATTCAGCCACGATTTCAACGCCTTCGTCCGCGCGTTTTTCCAGTTCCCGCCGCATCTTGGCGGTTTCCCGTTCCGTGCCGATGAGAATGAACCGCCGCTTGAATTGTGATTGAGCCACTTTGCTTTTGAACAAGAGACGGAGCAATTCCTCTTTCAAATACACCATGCAAAAGCCAATGCAACCGAGCAAAACCAAAATTCCACGGGCTACAACCAGGTGAAAGACGTAAGCCATCAGTGCCAGTTCCAACGTGATGAACACACAGCCCTTGAGCAATGGCCACAAAATGGCGCCGCGGGAACATAGTGGGGGATGATTGTAAAATCCCTGCAATTCGAGGATAAGTGGCGCGGTAGGAATCAAGACAAAAGACAAGGCCACGCAATTTTCAAACGGGCTGGCGGATTCCAACTTTAACCACTCGATGATGTGTGGGTTGGAACGCAGCGCGTATGACAGACAAAAAGCGACTGCAAACAGGCAGGCGTCAGCCAGTTGATGCATCACTGTCCGAATCTGGCGATCGCGTTTCAGCATGACTGTTTAATAATGAAGCATTTCCTGTTTCCAATAGCCAAACAGTGTGTGGCTTGAATTCGTTGGCAGTTCAACATCCAAACATACCAATCTTACTCCAATTCTGGCGTTAATTGGAACTCCGGCGCCGAAGCCACAATCAATTTCTTCATACGTTCGAATGTGGCCTCTTCCTGGCCGGGCTCGCAAACGGCAAAGTAACTGATATAAGCCCATCGTTGCAACACGCCAGTCGTCAGCAAATCGCGTGTCATCCACCAGATGCGCTGCCAGTGGTCAGCCGTCTCTTCATTCCTTGCCACGAACCAAAACACATAAAGACCGCGCACTTCCTTTTTCTGGCCGCTGGCGTCCGGGATAAAATTCGCAATCATCCATTTTGCGACCTGTAGTTGGCAGGGATGCCGGCCTTCTATGGAAAGATTGGCCGTCGTTTTTTGGTCAATGCGCCAACCCTGACCGGGGATGCAAAACTCCGGTTTGTGAATGCTGGTGCGGTCCGTTCCCATTAGGACGATATTTGCATTTACCCAAAAACCATCCGGTGCGGTGTACAGGCGCTGAGCGAGACTTGTGTCTTTAGGCAGCGCGTCCAACACAGTTTTGTCCTCCGGCACTCGTTTGGAAGTGAAATCCAGCACATGCTCCGGCAAATCAAAATTCATCTTCACAGTTCCGGGGATGGATGTGGCTTTGATGCCGGGCGCACCGAGCTTTTGATTTGCACGAAGCCAAACCAACGTCCAGGCACTGCCGGCAATCAAAGCAAGCACGATGATGAAAATGGAGATTTTTTGCCTTTTCATGCTTGAGATTTTTCGTTCGGGCCGGTTTTTCCCCCCAGCCACCATCCGACGAACAGCAATCCCAGAAAAACCGGAACGTAAGGCAGCAGGCCGATAACGGTGCTTTCATGAACGCGGTTGCCCCATTGTTGCCCGCCGATTTCCGCCGCAATGACGATCAAAAGCATCCGGAGGAGGTTTCCCAAGACAGCAAATGGGACAGACAGTGCCATCATGAACAACCGTTTCCACGGTGAGCGAAACATGACGAATCCGCAGACCGTGGCGAACAAAAAAATCGCCACCAAACTGCGGATACCGCTGCACGCCGCTGCGACATCGTATTGATATGTGCCCAGCGGATCGAACAGTTGTGTGCCCATTCGCAAAACGCCAATTCCAAAAATGTTGTGCGCCACCCATTCCACCAGTTCGGAGACGAGGATCCGCAAAGGGAAAGTAATCGGTTCAAGCACCACGCCGACCGGGACGGAAAAAATGAAAAGAAAAAAGGGGAAGAAACTATTACGCAACCATACATGGCCCCATGCCAGTCCCATCAGTCCGTAAATGCCGGTGAACAGTGCCACGATGGAAAGGCGCGGCTGCTGGATAACGTAACCCAAAATATGCAGCGCCAGTCCCAAAGCAACGAGCATCACGGCGGGCGACCAGATTTTCAATGGCAATCGCAGCAACTCCTTGCGTTTCCACCAGAATAAACCAACTACCAAAAACGGGATCAGATTTCCATAAGCATCGTCGCTGGGAACACTTCGGTTGTTGTATACATTAAACATCCATTGAAACAGTGAAGGGGTGTTGATGTAACCAAAGGTTGAATTGCCAAAAAACTGAAACAGCGTCAGCCAGGCCGCCAACAGCGCGAAGAAAAATGTTTTATTTGGCAACTGATGCCAACAATCAACCGAATCCTGCCACCAATCCGGTTTCGTTTCCTCGATTTGATTTCTGTTCATTCGCGTGTCACTGCACTGGATAACTGAACAATCGATTCCGCTCAAACAAATTTGTCAAAGGCCCTTTATTCGAGTGGATACTTTTTCAAGCCACAAATTTGTCCGGCAATTTTAAGCGCGAACAGAGGGTTGTTTCGTAAATAACGCCTGGTCAGCCGTCGTGGTTCCTGACACAAGCGGTGGCACCATTCCAACCCGCTCCGCTGCACCCAGCGCGGCGCCTGCCGCACATGCCCGCTGTGAAAATCGAACGCCGCGCCGACGCCAATCATTAATGTGACGTCCAGACGCAGTAGAAATTCCGCCATGAATTTTTCCTGGGCAGGAGTACTCAAACCAATCCACATAATATCCGGCCTGACCGCCCGGATTATTTCCTGCAATTGCATTTCTTCCCCGGCATTGAGGGGGCGAAACGGAGGGGTGTAACAGCCAACGACCTGCAGATTTGGAAATCGCGCCGTCAATTGGCGTTGTAATGCTTCCGCCACACCGGTTGCACCGCCGAAGAAAAAATGTTTGCACGGATTTTTTTGGCTCCACTCGCACACATCAAGCATCAAATCCGGGCCGTAAACCCGGCGCATTTCACGGTGACCCTGCAATCGCCCCACCCAAACCATTGGCATACCGTCCGGTGTGCAAAGAAACGCTTGATTCAAAATACAACGAAGTTTTTGATCCGTTTGTGCCTCCATCACGCCATGCACTCCGGTCACGCAAATGTAGCCTTTGCGCCGTTGACGCACCGCATCGGCGACGGCTGCCAGCGCCGTCTCCAAATTGATGACACTGATGCCGACGCCGAGAATGTTGACCCGTTCGATGGCCATGAAAACCAAAGTTGTGTGACTTGCAGAATACGGGACAAAAATTGAAATACCAGCAAACTTCGCCTTCGATAAAAACGAAAAATGTTTCTTTCGCTCCGCTTCTGATACACATTCACGTGCGCTGTTGCGTTGAACACGGAATACGCAACACAATGAATCGTCCAATTTGCGGGTCTTATTGTCCTTGATGAAAATTGCGCTAACCATCCTTTGCGAAAATCCGCTACGCAAAACAGGATTGACCTCGCTCTTTCACGAGCTTGTTTCGCATGGGTTGAGGATTTTCCCGGATGTGTCGTGGTTGATTTTTGCCGGACCGAATCAAGAGTGGAATATCATTGATGAGCGGGTTGAAGTCGTCCGCGATTTCCCAGCCAACGACCGCCTTGGCCGTCGTCTTTTGGCCGACCATTTTCAGGTTTCTCCTGCGGCGCGCGCGCGAGGAGCCGACGTTCTGGTTACAATGGGATTTGTTCCAGCTCGCAAATGTTTGCCAACCGCAATGCACGTGTTGTCGTTGCAGACACTCGACAAACGCAACCGAATCGGGTTGTTGCGGGGAATATACCGGCGTTGGATGATGAAATACAGCTGGCCCAAGGCAGACTTGGTCTTCGTGAATTCACACTGGACGGCGGATCAAGCGCTGACACTTTTCCCGGTCCTTCATGATCGTCTCATGATTAGTTACGAAGGTCTTCAACATGAAATTTTCAACACAATTGCGCCGCCGGATGAACAAGGGCAACTGAAGGAAAAGTTTGGCATCCTTCCAGGATACCTTCTTTGGGTCTCGAATTTCTATCCCTACAAGCAATCTGAACAGCTTATCACCGGCTATTCAAAACTTGATCCAAAAACACGCCGCCTGCATCCGCTCGTGATGGCTGGCGGGGATTGGCTTGGGGGACTTGACACCGCCAAAGCACAGGTGAAATCCCTTGGTGTCGAACGCGATGTCAGGTTTTTAGGCTGGATTGATGATCGCTGGCTCGCGCCGCTATATCGGCACGCAGCCGCTTTCTGTCTCGCCAGTCGGGAAGAAACCTTTGGGCGTTGTGTGATCGAAGCCATGGCTTGTGGAACGCCATGCATAGTGAGCGACATTCCCACGATGCGTGAGGTCACTGAAGGTCACGCGTTGCTTGTGAACTTTCATGATACCGGGGCTGTAAGCAACGCCTTGAAGAAAATTCTGGCTGACTCCGCGTTTGCTGCCAAATTGCGGGCCGAAGGCTTGATTTGCGCGCGCCAGTTCACCTTTGAGAAATTGGCGGCAGAACGTATCATGGCCATCCGGCGTCTTGTTTCATCGAATTCCAAGCGCCCAAGTCTCTAAACAGCCGGTGCCGCTCCAGTTCCATAAAAATGCCAAATTCATTGCGAAATCGGCTGCGACAACTATCCTAAATATATTGAAAATCGGCCTGCTACAACTCGACTCAACCGTCGGCGATTTCACGGCTAACCGCCGGAAACTCCTCGCCGGCTACGAGAAAGCCTGCGCTTCCGGCGCGGAATTTGTTGTCGCTCCGGAATTGTTTTTGTGCGGCTACCCGCCGCGTGATTTGTTGCTGCGCGCCGATTTTGTTGCTGCCAATTGCGCCGCCTTGGAGGAAACAGCCAAAAACATCGGCGCGGTTCCCCTGTGCGTTGGCTACGTTGACAAAAATCCCGACCGGCCGGGCCGGGCGCTCCGAAATGCCGCTGCGGTTTTGCAAAAGGGAAAGGTTATCTGGCGCACGCACAAATGCTTGTTGCCGGCCTATGATGTTTTTGACGAGGAACGTTATTTTGAGCCGGCGAAGAACATAACACCGTTTGAGTTTAACGGACATAAATTGGGAATCACAATTTGTGAGGACATTTGGAATGACCTGGATTTTTGGCCGGAACGACTGTATCGCCGCGATCCTGCCAAGGAACTCATCGCGCAAGGCGCGGAGGCGATTATCAATATTTCCGCCTCGCCGTGGCACGATGGCAAGGAGCGCGTTCGATTGGAAATGCTCCGGCGCGTTGCACGGGACGAGCGCGTGCCCCTTGCGTATGTCAATCTCATCGGCGCGAATGACGAGTTGATTTTCGACGGCCACAGCGTCGTGCTCAATTCGCACGGCGAAATACTGGCGATCGGCAAAGGGTTTGCGGAAGAAGTCCTTGTGGCGGATTTGAGTTTTAGTAGGAGCCGAGGTGACGAGACTCAAATTAAAGAGAAGTTGGAGACTCCTCACGTCGTCTCCTACAAATTTAATTTTCTTTCGCGCGAGGAGCTTTTGTTTTCTGCGCTGTCGCTGGGCATTCGTGATTATGTCAGCAAATGCGGCTTCAAATCGGTCATCGTCGGATTGTCTGGAGGCATTGATTCCGCGCTTGTTGGCGTGCTTGCGGCGGATGCTCTCGGCAAGGACAAGGTCACAGGCGTTTCAATGCCGGCGCGTTATTCGAGCGAGGGTAGTTTAAGCGATGCCCAGGCGCTCTCGAAAAATCTGGGTATTCATTATGAAATCCTGCCGATTGAACCGGTTTTTCAATCGGTCGAGAAGCAATTGGCAAAGGTTTTTTCCGGAACCAAGCCGAATGAGACCGAGGAAAACGTGCAATCGCGGCTTCGCGGTGTGACCCTCATGGCACTCTCGAACAAGTTCGGTGCCTTGGTGCTGACAACCGGCAACAAATCGGAGATGGCCGTCGGTTATTGCACGCTTTATGGCGACATGTGCGGCGCTCTGGCGCCACTCGCGGATGTTTTCAAGACGGACATTTACAAAATCGCACACTGGGTGAACCGCGGGCGCGAAATCATTCCCGCTGCTTCACTCACCAAGCCGCCGAGCGCCGAATTGCGGCCGAACCAAAAGGATCAGGATTCATTGCCGCCATACGAGATTTTGGACAAAATTCTGGACGCTTACATCGTGCAGGATTTGAGCAGGGAAGAAATCATCAAGCGCGGATTTGATGCGGTGGTCGTAAATGATGTCATCAATAAAATCACCTTCAGCGAATATAAACGCCGCCAGGCTGCGCCCGGCTTGAAGGTGTCGCCGCGCGCGTTTGGCATTGGGCGGCGCATTCCCATTGCGCAAAAATTTCGAGCGAAGATTTGAAGGTATAAAAACGTATGCACTTTCCGTGGTTGGCAGCATTCAATCCTGGCGCTTCGTCGCAGTCAAACGGCGTTCGGCATTTCAAAAAATCCGCCAAGACCTTTTCCATTGTCACGCCAAGTTTCCGAAGTTCGAAATGGCTCAAGCTTTGCATCGCGTCCGTTGCCGACCAGCAAGGGGTTGAGGTTGAGCATATCGTGCAGGATTCTTGTTCGGACGACGGCACACAGGACTGGCTGCCGCATGATAAACGCGTAAAAGCGTTCATTGAAAAGGACGACGGCATGTATGACGCGGTCAACCGTGGCTACCGCCGCGCGCAAGGCGACATTCTCGCGTATTTGAATTGTGATGAACAATATTTGCCGGGCGCGCTCAAAACCGTTCATGATTTTTTTGAATCACATCCTGAAACTGAAGTCGTCTTGGCGGGAACCATCGTCACCGACGGCATTGGCAAATACATTTGCCATCGGCATTCAATGGTGCCGCATCCGCTACACATCTGGTTTCGCTTTCCAGCGCTAACCAGTTCAATCTTCATTCAACGCCGGGTCATTCATGAACGGGGCATTTTTTTTGATGAGCATTGGCGCGACCTTGGCGATTTTCACTGGATCCTGGCGCTGATGAAAAACAGAGTGCCGATGGCTGTCTGCGACTCGTTCACGTCCGTCTTTGCCGACACCGGCGAGAACATGAATCTGAAGTCCAACGCGCTGCGTGAGAGTGCGGAAACAAAGGCAATGACACCGCTTTGGATGCGAGTGCTTGAACCGGTTTGGATTGCGCATCACCGCCTGCGCCGCCTTGCCGCCGGACACTTCTTTTTGCGCCCAACAAGTTATTCCATTTACACACTTCAAAGCCCCGAACAGCGTGTGACCTTCGACGTATCCAAGCCGACCGCCGTCTGGTGGAACCGGTTCTAACCACAGGATTGAACCGGCGGCAAGCGGTGCGGAAAACTCCGAATTTTGGACGAATTACGTAGCGACGGTTGCAATATAATTGGTCACGCCTCTGAAGTATTCCCAATCTTCGTATTATTCCAATACCGCTGCCATTACCCGGAGTGTAAAATCTGGCCTTTTCTGTCGCCCCTTCTCCTCCGGAGACAGGCTCTAATGGCTATTCAGACCCCTTTGTTTCTTAACACCTACGATTTCTATTCTAGCATATGCCATATTCCGAAAAGGCGTAATTTTTAAGATATTCTGGACTATAAAACAGATGATTTTTTTTATCCAAGATGTTGAAAAATATTCTACAAATTTTACTTCTTCTACATCAAGCCCTGCCTTTGTAAAGTGATGTACAAGGTGTGTCTTTGTAAAAAAACAATAGTGCCTGTCATCGGGGTATTCGGTTTTTTCGTATCCTCCTGTGTGCGCCCTCTTGTTAAGTGCGAACACCCAATAACTTCCGTTGTCTGTTATCAGTCTTACTTTCCCTCCGTCTTTGGCAACCCTTTTCATTTCCATGAGCATATTGAAAGGATTTTTGAGGTGTTCAAAAAAACATCTGCTATATACCTCGTCAAAAGTGTTGTTTTCAAAAGGAAGTCCTTTTTCCATGTCACATTTGACTACATTCTCCCTGCTAGGATACATATCTACAAAGTCCGTTCCGTAAATTTCCTTTCCGCATCCGACATTAAGTATCCTTTTCATTAAAATTTTAAATTGATAGGGGATTATTTTTTGACACTCCCGCGGTTCGCGGAGAATCGCTGGTTCGCTGGTGGGCATTTTACGCGGGTGGAGGTGGGCAGCAAGCACTCTTATCGACGTTCTTGCGGAGGGCAGGCTGGCAAACGTTTTTCTCGAATTCACCGCCGCATTTTGTCACTGATAGGTAGACCGCATTGATGGTCCGGCGGTAATTATCCTCCGTAAAGCGCGTGGCAATTTTGATCGAGGCCTTCGCTCCTTTTTTTGAAATGATTTTTCGGTTGCGGTCAATGGTCACAATGATGTTGGCAATCTCCTCAGCCATCCGGTTTGGTGTGGAAACGGGAATTTTGTAACCACAATCCTCCGTCACGGCAAGTCGTGGCCCGCCATTATCCGCCACAATCGGGACACACCCGGCCAGCATGGCCTCCATCATGGTCAGGCCAACGGTTTCCCGCATGCTGGGCAGAAGATAGACGTGGGTGTTTCCCAGCTCCCGTTGATAATCCTCGCGGCTCATGGTGCCGCCAAAAAGAACTTCCCGGGTCAAGCCGAGCCGGGCCGCCATTTTTTTTAAATACGGGACTTCCGGCCCGCTCGCTCCCAGATGATAGTGGAAATCCACGCCCCTTTTCTTGACGCGGGACAGGGCCTGGAATGCGAGTGCTATGCATTTTTGCCCGCCCAAATTGCCAGCCGCATAGAGACGAAGCACACCATTGGCATTTTTTCCCGGAGTAAAGCGGGAGAACTCGGCCACCTTGGCTGCCGAATAAAACCCCGGTGACAATTGTGAAATGCCTTTGCCGGAGCCGCGCATGGTTTTTATCAACTGTTCCGTTTCTGTGGTTGCCGCGAAGACGTGGGCAGCTCCGCAGATGCCCCGGCGGACGCCGGGTGAAAACCGTGAAATAACATTGGATATCTTCCGCAACAACTCAAAGGCGGCGCCGACCGGGCTTAAAATCGGGAATAGCCGGAACGGGAATGGTTCATTGCCGCAAATGGGGCCAAAAATGAAGGGAATGCCCAGTTGCCACATCGGCGAGGCCACCCGCCAGGTCGCAATGGTGACATGGTGAACGAGATCAAATTTTTCCGTTCGGTGCAGTTCTCTGGCGACCGCGAGTGAGTCCTTGGAGAAATTAATATATTCCTTCCAGTCTTGCAATCGTGCCAACAGACGGTTGGGGTGCCACTCCTTGAATTCACCGGCGTAAACAAATCGGACATTGGGCGGAACCAAGCCTTCCGCCTCCGCCCTGGCCAAGTCGGGGCGATTACGGTTGCCGGTAATGACACATAACTTGTGATCCTGCGCCAGACATTTGACCGCCGACCATCCAAAGTAACTCTCGGAGCCCAGATACGGGTTGCAGGCGATGGCAGAAATCAGGACTTTCATTTCGCGAGCCTCCGTCTACACGAAAAACCCGCCTGACTCAAGCCGCAACCCGGCACCTGCGATCAAACGGTCAAATTTCAAGGAATGAAAGCAAGCACACACCTTGCTTTCGTGGAAATTTGATTGCCTTGCGATTTCGCGTCAATCAGCTTTATCGTTCCCCATGCAAAATATAATTTTAAGCGCCGATGCGACCCGGTTTAAGCGCAAAACAAAACCCCGTTGCCCATGAATTTTTCTGTCGAACACATCGCCATTCCGGCCACTGATCCTGTCGCTTTGAGAAACTGGTACGAACACATCCTCGGCGCGCGAACGGTTTGGGATAACAAACAGAGTCCACCGACATACCTGCTCGCGCTATCAAATGTGTGGCTGGAAATCTATGCGGCGGAAACGCCACTGACTGATCGCGGCAACAATAAGCTCGCGGGCTTTCGCCACATCGCGTTGCGGGTGGATTCTCTTGACGCCGCGAAGGCGGAATTGACCGGGCGCGGCGTCAAATTTAAGGAGGAAATCCATCCGGCAGCCGGCGGCGGCCGTGTTTTATTTTTTGAAGACGGTGAAGGCAATTTACTGCATTTGGTTGAACGGCCGGCGGATTTTTGCAGCGGCGGTCTGTGACCGGCCGTAAGGAAAAGAAACGCGATGCTCGTGGAGCGCCGCTATAGCTTTTTTTTCTGCGCGCGGACGACGAGAATTGGAATCGAAGTCTTGTGTCGGACCTGGGTGATGGTGCTGCCGTAAAAAATGTCACCGAACAGCCGGTGACCGTGTCCGGTCATCGCAATCAAATCACAATGTTCACTTTCGGCGGCTTTGAGGATTTCCGCCGGCGGATTGCCGAGTGCCAGCATGGTTTCAACTGAAAGGCCGTCGTTACGAAGCCGGACAGCGACTTTTCCAAGATACTCGCGGTCGTTCTTCATCTCCTCGGACTCGGCGAGTTCGAGCTTGTTGAAATTCCGCGCCACCCAGCCGTCGGCGACGTGTAGCAACAGGAGATTTGAACTGAAACGCTTTGCCAGTGCCGTGACGTGCGGCAGGATGGTCTCATCCGCCGAGCTGTTTTCAAGGGCGATGAGGATTTTTTTATACATAGTATTCAAGTTTGTTGGTTTATTTCATCCGCCGACGATGACATGCCAGGCTTGTTTGAGCGCGTCCGGCAGGCTGTAAATATCCATCCCAGTAATCACCAGCGCGCTGCTCCAACCCAACAGCAGCAGAAACCAGCCGTTGCGCCACTGGCCCATGATTTTGCGTGAGGAGGTGAAATGCAGCAGCGGAAACATGGCAAATGGCAGGATAAGACAAAGGACGACCTGGCTCAAGTTCACAAGATCGGTGATGCTGCTGTTGCCACGGATGCAGATGATTAAAATGGCGGGAATAATGGCGAGCAGGCGCGAAGTCATCCGGCGCAACCACGGGCGCATGCGCCAATTCATGAAGCCTTCCATGACCACCTGCCCGGCCAATGTGCCGGTGATGGTGCTGCTCTGGCCGCTGGCAAGCAGCGCCACGGCGAACAGCGTGCTGGCGGCCACCGTGCCCAGCAACGGAGCCAGCGTCAGATA
>Ga0182027_10012607_pt1 | contig 11861 bp, 10 predicted proteins | sample 712E1DmetaG_FD_121300 | JGI IMG/M metagenome (GOLD analysis project Ga0182027, IMG submission 121300) | Permafrost microbial communities from Stordalen Mire, Sweden - 712E1D metaG (Illumina Assembly) | ecosystem: Environmental > Terrestrial > Soil > Wetlands > Permafrost | place: Sweden...
GCAGAGTTTCACTATTCCTTGTTGTGTCCCTCCTTTCCATTTATTTTATAAAGCAAATCTTATGGCCGCCATTTTTTTTATATCCGTGTTCCTCATCATATTCGCCTACTTCGGGTATCCCGTTACGCTGGCTGTTATCGGAAGATTCATTTCGTTTACCCCAAAACGGGAAAGAATAGTCCCCTCCGTCACGCTCATTATCACCGCCTACAACGAAGAGAAACGGATCCGCAAAAAACTGGAAAACACCATAAAGATCGATTACCCCCGCGACAATCTCCAGGTGATTGTCGCCTCTGATGGTTCAACGGACAAAACCAATGACATCGTGCGTGACTTTTCGGACCGGAAAATAGAATTGCTCGATGTGCGAGACCGCAAGGGCAAGGAAAACGCGCAGAAGCAAGCCGTGGCGGTTGCAAAAGGGGATATCATTGTCTTCTCCGATGTGGCAACCATTCTCGATTCTCTCGGAATCAGGGAAATCGTGTCGAACTTTGCCGATCCGGCTGTGGGCTGCGTGAGCAGTGAGGACCGGATGATTGAAGACAACGACGGCGGCGGCGGTGAAGGGTTTTACGTCAAATACGAGATGTGGCTCCGGAAACTGGAATGTTCGGTCAATTCAGTGGTGGGGCTCAGCGGCTCTTTTTTTGCCGCCCGGCGTGAAGTGTGCGAGGATTTCTCCCCGAAAATGCAGAGCGATTTCCGCACCCTGCTTTCCAGCATGAGAAAAGGAATGCGGGGAATAAGCGACCCGCGGGCGGTGGGATATTATCAGGAGATCAAAGACAAATCCCGCGAGTTCGACCGCAAGGTAAGGACCGTGATTCGGGGGCTCACGGTGTTTTTCAAGAACCTCGAATTCCTCAACGTGTTCGAATTCGGCCTGTTTTCGTATCAGTATGTCTGTCACAAGCTGCTGCGGTGGCTTGTGCCTTTCTTCTTAATCGCCGCATTGATCGCCAATGCGTGGTGCTCGGTACGCAGCCCGTTTTTTTTGTGGATTCTCGCTGCCCAGGTCATTTTTTACGGACTCGCGCTGGCAGGCATTTTGGGCGGAGAGAGAGTGTCGGGGAATATTGCCGTGAAAATCCCCAAATTTTTCATCCTCGTCAACGCTTCGATCCTGGTGGCATGGCTACAGTTTCTCCGGGGCGAAAGATTGACAATGTGGAACCCTTCGGTGCGGTGACCGGCCGGGCGGAATCCGCGGGACTAGTAAAAGCTACCTGCACAGCGGGTAGCATTGATTGGACACTCCCGTAGGGTGCTTTGCTCTTTTCAACCCCTCAGCGCCGGCCCCGAGGCAGGCAGATCAGCCGCTCGTGTTGTCCGAAGCCCGGCATTCCAAATTTGATTGCTTGCCACATGCCGGGCAAGTTCGCGAGCGGCCTGACGGCCGAGGGACAAGACGGCGCTGCGGGGCGGCGTCTTTTGCCTACTTTTCTTCGCTGCAGAAGAAAAGTAGGGCGTCGTGCGGGGGCGCAACCCCGCGATAACTTCATGCATCCAACTGGCATATCCAACGGATGAGCATATCATCTATCCATGTAGTGGAGTTTTCCTTTAGCTAAACCATATGAAGAAACTACTGACATGCAAACGGGGAAACCTGTCCCGCGTATCGGCGCTTTACCGGCGGTCCGCATGAACACCATCCGTCACATCGAGGATAAGGATGCCGGCCTGTGGGACGCCTACGTACAGAAGCACCCACACGCGTCGGTGTATCACTGCTGGGCATTTAAGCGTGCCGTTGAAAAAACATACGGCCACAAGACCGTGTATCTTGCCGCGTTCGACGATGCGCGCGGCGAAATGACCGGGGCGCTTCCCTTGTTTCTCGTGTCGAGCCCGCTATTTGGAAAGTCCGCGGTGTCGCTTGGTTTCTGCGATTATGGCGGCATCCTCTACAACGATGAAGCGTCCGGGAAGCTTCTGTACGAGAAAGCGGTCAAGCTGGTAGACGATCTCCGGTTCGACGTGCTCGAATTGCGACAAACCTACGCGTTGCCTTTTTGCGGGACAGAGGAAAACCGGGCACACAAGGTCCGTGTCTCCACGGAAAAAGTCCGCATGAAACTCGCGCTGCCCCGGAAGACGGACGAACTTTTTTCCTCGTTTCCGGGAAAACTCCGCAGTCAGATTCGCAAACCGCAAAAAGACGGCTGCACCATAAAATCGGGCGGGCCGGAGCTGCTGGATGATTTCTACTCGGTATTCGTCTATAACATGCGTGACCTGGGCTCCCCGGTGCACTCGAAAAAGATGATGGGAAACGTGCTTCATTTCTACGGGACGCGGTCGCGGCTGTTTGTAGTTTACAAGGGGCAAAAGCCCGTGGCATGCTCGCTGGCCGTGGGCATGGGTGACGCCCTTGTCAATCCCTGGGCGTCTTTCGACAAGCGCTTCCGCGCAAGCGCACCCAACATGCTGTTGTACTGGGGAATGCTCGAATTCGCCGTGCAAAACGGGTATGCCAGTTTCGATTTCGGCCGCTCGACAAAAGAGGAGGGCACCTACCGGTTCAAGGAGCAATGGGGCGCCCTGCCCGAACCGCTGTACTGGTACTACCGCTTCCGGACAAAGGAGAAAGGCCTCGCTGCGGCAGGCGACGCTAAACGCGGACTATTTATAAAACTGTGGCAGCGGGTGCCGCTGCCCGTGACGGCAATGCTCGGCCCTGTCATCCGGAAATGGATACCGCTATGAAATTGGGCAGGGTTCTTCCGCCGGCAGCGGCGCCGATCGGCGCAAAGGACATTATGTCCGGGATAGCCGGCATGGTAGGCGCCGGAAGCGAACTGCAGAGGTTCGAAAACGAGCTGAAGCAGACTTTCAAAGTGAAATACTGTTTTCTTGTCTCATCCGGAAAGACCGCGCTCTACTGCATACTCAAGGCATTGCACGATTTGCATCCGGACAAAGACGAGGTCCTGATTCCGGCCTTTAACTGCTACTGCGTTGCTTCTGCGGTTATCAGGGCCGGGCTCCGCGTGAGGCTCTGTGATGTGGACGAAAACACGCTCGAATTTGATCTCGCCGCGCTGAAGTTGGAACTTGACAATGGCAAAAAGCTCCTGTGCGTGGTTCCGCCCCACCTGTTCGGCCTGCACGCGCAGGTGCAGCGGGTAAAGTCGCTGGTGCGCGACCTGCTTGTCGCTGTCGTTGAGGATGCGGCGCAGGTTATGGGCTGCTCGGACAAGGGGACAAGGCTCGGGCTCCAGGGAGATGTCGGGTTTTTCAGCCTTGGCCGGGGCAAGGCATTCTCCACCTGCGAAGGCGGGATTGTCGTAACGAATGACGACGCAATCGGAACAGGCGTTGAGCGCGTCGTTCGGACCTTGCCAAAGTACAGCGCGCCGGAACTGGCCGCGCTGCTGTTCAAAGCGTGCGTTATCGCAGTCTTTTCACGGCCGTCGCTGTTTTGGATACCCAAGAGCCTGCCTTTTCTCGGGCTGGGCGGCACGTATTTTGACGCCCATTTTCCTCTCCGCACTTTAAGCGGGTTTCAGGCCGGCATGTCGAGAGGCTGGGAGAAAAGGCTCGAGCGTTTCCGAAACAGACGCAATGAGAACAGCTCCAAATGGGTGTCTTTTTTCAACGAGGCCGGGCTCTCCCGCTGTTATTCATTTGCCAACCATGCCGAATCCGCGCCGGATCTTCTGCGATTTCCCGTGAGGATGGCCTCAGCGGAGCTGTGTGCAAAAACCATAAGCGAAAGTGACGGTGCAGGGCTCGGGGTTACAATAACCTACCCCCTGCCGCTCCATGAACTGCCTGAGCTTGCCGGCCGGGTTTCCGGAAAATTTCCCGTGGCAAAAGAATGCGCGGCCCGGATTTTGACCCTGCCGGTTCATCCTTACGTGACGGAAAAAGACATGGGAAGAATCGGTCTGCTGTTAAGAAGAATCGGAGCCTGAGCTTTCCCGCACAATCAAGACCCGGATTCCACTCATTTCGGCGTGGTTCAACTAATACTAAGTTGCGTTCAAGTTGACCGTATGTCATTGCGAGGAGTTCGCGACGAAGCAATCTCAACCGTATGAGATCGCCGCGCTGCGCTCGCGATGACACCCATGATCAGAATCATCTTGAAAGCAAATTCGCATAACAATAGGTTCTAGAGCACCGCTTTCTTTGCCGAATATTCTGGCAAAAGTTCTTTGCGCGGCTATGTTGACCTGAAGAACCGATGTCGTTCCTTTTTGCTGCCCAGGTTCATCGAGCGCAATTTTGCGGTGAGAGACAAAAAGCCGATTTTCGTCGTGCCATACTGCCCGCTTCGGAGCGTCTTCGCAATGCGGCTGGTGCCGTAGTCGGGGTGCTGGGAAACTATGTGCCGGATCTTTTCGTCGAGTGGCATCGAGTCAAGGTTCGTTGAGCTCAAAGAAACGGGGTCTGTTGATTTGGCGGAATTGGCCAGTCCCTGCACTGCGCTTGAGACCGTGCGGTAGGCGGCGAACAGCTTGTTGAACTCCAGAATCTTGAAGCATTCCTCGACCTCGCCGCGCATGCCGCACACCGCAACCGTCCCGCCCGCCTTTTTTGTGCGTTGCAAGTAGGATACCATGAGGCCCCAGCCGGACGAGCTCATCGATCTGAGCCCTTCCATGTTGACAATGACGGAAGTGCCGTTTGAGGGCATGTTGGTTTCGAGAAATGTCTCAAGCAGCGGCTGCTGATCCTGGCTCACTGTCCCGTTGAGCGAGACTATGCGGCAATTCGCGCCGGAAGTGTTTTCGGAAACGGTTGCCGAAAAGACCTTGTGATCGATGCTGCGCGGCTTTCCGGGAGGCAGGTTGACGCCTGGGCGAGGCGCAAGCCGGCTCTCGCCGACGACGGTAATTTCCGATCGTTGAGGCGAGGCTTTGACAATTCGTGATGCGGAGGGAAGATGTTTGTCAGAAATGTTGCTCGAATCGGACAAGCCTTTCTTCTCTTTCTCAGGAGATCTGCCTGCCGGGGAAGCAGTTTCCGGGCGAACCGATCCAGCCGGCCCCTTTACCGATGATCCCTGACCCTTGACAACAACGACCGATTCCTGCGGAGGCAGCTCTGTGGACGCAGCCGCGGCGGAAAGCCAGTTCTTGTTCACCGTGATGGTGGTTTCCAGTTCCGTCATTTGCTGGGCTTTGTCGGCAAGGGGAGGCGCCGTTTGCAAGGGTGCAGTGTCGGCCCATTTTTCCTGCGAAGGAGAAACGGATGCTTTCGTCTTGTCAAAGCGGAGTATCTTCTTGCTGTCGGGCGCCTGCCATACGGAGCCATTTTCACGGGGGATATGGTTGTCGTCGGGCGGCGGCGGGATGGCTGCTTGATCCTGCATAACCCTTACCTCAAAGAAGGCCTCTTCGCCTTCATCGTCGTCTATCGTAAACATTGGAGTTGCTTCCACGCTCTGCGACCGGAACATTGCAAACGGATTTGCCGAAATGCCGGTTTTGGTTAGGGAGGCGGTCCCGGAAACTGAGTCCGGAACCTGTTTGCAAAGGCTCCCCAAAGATACTATCGCAACGCTGGAGCAATCAAGGTAATCATACCGTAATGGAGGAGCGCCGGCAAGGGCTTTCTCACAATACCCTAGTACAGGTGTTTCCCGCCGCAGTCCTTTTTCCAATCGGCGAGCGCCTCGGACAGGCCAAACTTGAAAACAAAACCGGACGAAACAAGTTTTTGTGAAGAAATGTTGGTTGATCTGACGAGTTTTACGATTCGGTCCGGAACCATGCCCATTTTTCGAACGATGGGAACGTTAAGCATGCCGAGAACGGTGGCAGCGGAATTGATTGCCCAGAGCGGTACAAGCGGCGTGAATGCCCTGTAGCCAAGCACCTTCCTGAAACCGTTCACCACGTCGCCGATGGTGATCTTATCCGGCAAGCAGAAATTGTACAGCGAACAGCCGCCCGGTTTTTTCGCCCTGTCGAGGATGTACCGGCAGATGTCCTTTACGTACAGGCATGCCTTGATCGTGTCGGTTCGGCCGGGCAGGGGAAAAAACCCCTTCTCCAGCGCGTTGGCGATGCGGGTGAAATTGCCACCCTCAGTCTGGCCGAAGATCACGCCGGGACGGACGATGTGCAGCGACCGCTTCGCCTCGTCGCGGATATACCATTCACGGTGGATGTATTCTGCAATGGCCTTTGACGATCCGTAGGGAATATTGGGCATCTGAACGGAATCTTCGGTCTTCTCGTCTTCGCCCGGACCGTACACCGAAATTGAACTTGTAAAGACAATATGGTTGATATTCTTCGCAGCCGCATAGGCGCAGACGTTGCGCGCGCCCAGGATGTTGGTTTCGAAGTATTCGTGGCTGAGATGGCCCGGACTCGTATGGACCGCCGCGAGATTGACGATGCATTCCGGCGTCTCGGCGCAGAGGCCGCCGTCAATGGGTTTCCGGACGTCGCAGGGTATGTATTCGCAACCGTCAATTTTCTCACGAGGAGGGCGGATATCGGCGATATAGGTGGTGCCGTACAGGCCCTGGTCACGAATCATCCTTTGCAAATGCCGTCCCACAAACCCCGAACCGCCGAAAATGACGAGTGACGACATGCAGGTTTCCTTTTTACAGAGTGACGACCGGGGCCTTGTCCCAGTCGACGAGTGACGCCGCAGTGCCAAGGTCGGTAAAGGTGAAATCGTTCAGCAGTCTTTCGAATTTCGCGAACGCGCCCCGCAACCCGTAATACGATTTGAATTTTCGGTGAAGCGGAAGACGAGGAAGGACCGGCTGATCCGCGTCGAAATCCCGCGGATGAAAATAGGTCATGCAATAATTCGCTTTTGCAAAAAGTCTATGCAAAAGAGGATACGGGCACAACCGGAAATAGCCTCCGCCCGAAAAAACGAACGGCTTGCCGAGAACCGATATGACATTCACCGGAAACTCCTTGAGTGTGATTCCGCGCACCGAGACCAATGCGGGGCGTGCCTGGCCGAATCCCGGAAATCCGCCGTGACCGTGCCGAGCCGGGAACACCGAACAGTCCATGGTGATGCCGCATTCCGCAAGCACCTCGAATGCCCAGGGCGTTGCGGCGCCTATGGAAAATCCCGGCGCGCGGAACATGGAGACTTTTTTGCCGACGCAGTCCTCGATGGCGTGGAGCGAATCGGCCACGTCTTGCTTGAATGCGGCAGGCGTTTGCTCGTACACGAGCTGATGCGACGAGGTATGCGAGGCAATTTCGTGGCCCTGCCGGCTTATCCGGCGGATGATGTCGGGATGCGTGCGCGCCACCCAGCCGAGACAGAAGAACGTTGCCCGCTGCTGCTTGGCGGCCAGGAGGCGGAGGATTCTGTCGACATTGGCGTGTATCCGGGTCTCGAATCCTGCCCAACGGTCCCGGGTTCTTGACGCGTCGACGTCGAGAATATGGAACCATTCTTCTATGTCAAAAGTGAGTATTTTCATGGCACAAAGTAAGATACGTTTGCCGGCCGCGACAGGCAAGACAATCCCACGGCGGACCCTGCCGGAAAAAAGGGCTCCTTACCTTTTGGGCAAGGAACCCCTTGTACGAAGTGGCGGAGGACGAGAGACTCGAACTCCCAAGCCATTGCTGGCAACGGTTTTCAAGACCGTCGGATTACCATTATCCTAGTCCTCCAGTGATGCACAAAAATATGTTTGAGAATCGGGAATTGCAATTAATCGGTGGAGGCGCTCAACGTTACGCTAAACCGTCACCGGTGAATGGGAGATCGCCTGCGAAATCTAGAGGATGGTGTGAAATCTTGAAAGTTCAAAGTTGAAAGCGAAAAGGCCGGTTGACATTCCGGCCCTCCAAAAAAGCGCACAGCCTTGCCCGCTCTTGCTTTACACTTTCACCTTTTCACTTCCTAATTTCCGTACAGCGCCTTCAGCTGATCTATGGTCGCATGGCCGGCGTAGAATTCACCCTGCGGTCCCACATACCCGTCCTTGCGCTTAATGAGCTTGACCGAGGTGAACCCGCCTTTGGAATTCGGCACGCCAATGGTCACCGTGTCGGAGGAAGCCGATTTCGATACGCTCTGCACCGCCGTACCGGAAGTTGTTGCCACGGGCTGTTGCACGGTTTGTGCGGGTGCTGCAGGCGCAGCAATCACCTGAGCAGGCGGCTCTGTAACTACGTATCCTGATGACGACGGCAGGAAATAGTAACCACCGTAATAGTAATAGGAATCGTTTCCAACGGTGTAAATTGTGTACCCGTCCGGAAGGTAGGGCACATAAGATCCTATGAACCAGGGGCCGCCGTACGGCCATCCATAAAAGCCATGGTGATAATAGCCGCCGTGGAAACGCCCGAAATGCCCGCCAAAATGTCCCCATGCGGATGCACTTGAAAAGGACAAGGCTACGATGGTTGCCGCAGCGATGGCCAACCTGGTGCGATTTTTCGTCGTGTGATTATTCATAAGGAGCTCCTTTTCTTGTCTTTATTAGACTGAAAAATGGAGCATAGCGTTACGGAAATCGTCTTCTGGCTCCGACCATAAATATAACGAAAAAAAACAGCGCCGTGTAAGAAAACGGGGCGCTAGGTGGAGGAGACCCGCCGAAAAGCCGGGAATAGCAGGTTGCCGTTATTCTTTGTCGTTTGGCGTCCAATTTCCGTGGTTGCCGCCATGGCGAAAGCGTTTCATCATCTTTTCCTGCATGTCTAGAAACTTCTTGAACTGGTCCTGCGTTAAAATCTGTTTGGTCTTGACCAGGTTTGCTATCCTGTCCTTGATCATCTGCTTGTGAAGCTGCGCCAATTGGTCTGCAAGGCCGTCGAGGGCTGCGGGATCCGGGTTGGGCTTGAGAAGCTCGTCCTTCATTTTCTGGCGCAGGGCTTTGGAAGCCTCAAAGGACGCCTTCATCTTTTCACCCGCGTCCTTGCGAAGTTGCTTCATCTGGTCCTGCTGGGACTGGTTGAGTCCCAGTTTGACCCACATGTGCTGGTGGCTGCTGTCGGCTTTGGGCGAGTCCTGGGTTCCGTTTGCATAAAGCGGTGAGGCAACAAGGCCTGCGACACAGGCGGCGATAATCGCATAGCGTTTGGTCATAAGGCCCTCCTTTTGCAAATAATGTGTATGGAACATGTTCATCGGCATCCCTTTTTCACGTCATTGGACCGCAGCTTTCCCGCGGCTGTTACAAACCGCTGCACGGCATCAGGTTACAGGTGCTAAGCAAGCAAAGGTTAAGCAAGAATTTTCCTGTGAGCGCGCATAGTGCGGTTATTGAGGCGATTTTCGCCATCTGCGGCAAGCCCACTAAAGGATCCGACAACTGTGTAAAGTTTCAAGCAAGCAAAGCCGATACATGAAATAGTACTTATGCCAGGGAGGAGCTTCTATGGACATTTCCCAGGTTTCCAACACCAGCACTGCTCTTACGGATTCGCAATGGCTCACGTCCTTCCTGGCCGATTCCCAGTCCGCAAGCACCCAGGACTCGAGCTCTCCGAGCACATCTTCGTCCACGACTGTATCGAGCGCGGCTCAGACATCGCAAACCGCGTCTTCTAGTTCGTCAAGCACCTCCAAGACCTCCAGTGCCAGCGAGACTATTCAGGCGCTGTTGGCAAATGATAAGGCAAATACCGACCTGGCGATAATTGACTCCCTTCCTGGCGCCAGTTCCAGCGGCTCAATCTCCGACACCGGCATGCTGCAGGCTTTGCAAACCACCTTGCTGGGACTAAGCAACCTGTCGCTGTACAAGGCCGAACAGACCGCCGATGCCGGCAGCAACAGCGCCGGGATCAGCGCGCTCGAATCGCTGCAAAGCGGGTCCTCCGGAACCAGTGAGTCTTCCACGACAGACGCGCCCAGCATGTCTGGAACCGGCGCTTCGTCGCAACCGGATATTCTTGACACCCTGCTGCAACCATCCACGGACAACGGCGACCTGTCCGATGTTTTCACGTCGGCCGATGCCTCGAGCGATCTTTCGGCACTTGAAGGCTTTACAGACACCGGTTCAACGGATGGCACGGGCACCGATGCATCGATTCAGGCTCTGGCGAATTCCGACCCCAGCCAGACTCAAGCCGCCACCGGGTACAATTCGGACGGAACCTCCAGTTCGGATACGGGAAGTACGTCGAGTCTTTTCTCGACCACGGCGTAGCTTACTCCTGTAAGCTTCCCGGTTGTTCCCCTTGCTTTCCCGCGAGACGTTTGTCACATTTCCGACTCCCGATCGAAACGCACCCCACGGCCGCGCGGTCTAACTATTTTTAGTGCACGCCACAAGATTTGCCACCTATTTCATGTTGAGGGTACTGGTATGATGAGAGGCTTCTTTGTTATTTGTGCGATTCTCCTGCCTGCTTTCCTTGCGTGCGAGCCCCCGGAAATTATCCAAAGTAAATGGACTGCTTCGGACAGTGCGCTTGCCGAGGACACAATCGGGTGGAAAGGGATCGTGCAATACCCGGATGACCCGCAATTCGGGGTAGGAGTGAGAAACGACAACAAATTCCTTTATCTCTGCATGACTTCGTGGAAACGGGATGTAAACGGGCGCATCCTGCGGTACGGGTTTACAACTTGGTTCACCAGCAAATCCAAGAAGGGAAAACGGTTCGGCATTCATTTTCCCATTGGTCAAATGGGGAATGCCGAGGGAGCCGGCCGGCGCCACCACAGAGGCGGCAATGACCCGGGCGCCGAGCGGGCGATGATGCAAGAGTCGTTTCAGCAGATGGAACTCCTGGGCCCTGGGAAAAACGACAGCGTTCCGGTGAAGACCGCTGTTGCCGCAACCTTCGGCATTGTTGTTACCTTGCTGCCTGCCGAGGAAAAGCTCGTGTACCTGATGAAAATCCCCTTCAATTCCGATTCCATCAGCAAATATGCCATGGATATCGGCAAGGACACGCTGATAACTACGTCGTTTGAAACCGGCGTGCCCGATCTCCCGGCCAGCGCAGGCGGTGGAGGTCAGGAGTCCTCGCCTCCCATGGGTGCTGGCGGGGGCGGCGCTCATGGCGCCGGTGGGGGTGGCATGCACGGCGGCGGCGGCCGCGAAGGTTCCTCCGGAGGGGAAATAGTCGAGCCCTTTACTGCGGCATTCGAAATCGGGCTTGCGAAAAAACCGTAAGACTGGCGGGGCGGATCATGCGCACCGCGGATTGAACCGGGCCTTCAAATGAGAAAAGGGAAGCGTTCGCTTCCCTTTCTCATGTAATCGCTTTGGCAGTATGAGCTAGGCCGTTACGGAAAACGTACTCTGCATCTCGGTCATGCTGATCGTTGCCTGCCCGCCGTAGGTAAGCCCCAGGTTGTTCGCCGAACTTGCGCCCGTGCCGCTTGCGGCCAGGTTGCTGAAGAAAGACGTAAGCTCATCCTTGGAAATGCTGCCGTCGCCATTCGTGTCCATCGCCTTGAAAATCGCATCGAGTTGCGAAGTCCCCTGTGTGGAGGATGACGAACCAGTCTGCTGCGGGTTGAGCGCAGAAAACAGCTGCTTGCCGATGTCGCGAAGTTCTTCGCGGATCTTCTGGCGATCATCGGACGACAACTGCGTGGCCGTTGACGTAGCACTGGTCGTGCTGGATGTACCGGCCTGGCTCAGCATCTGCTTGATGTCATCGAGTTCCTTGGTAATTGTCGAGGCTTGGTCACTGGTGAGTTTGCCTGCCTGCACGGCGCCGTTGATGGCCGATTCCATGTCGCTGATCTGATCCGAAATGCTCTTGTGGTGATGGTGGTGGCCGCCCATCCCTTGTACGCCGGAACTGGACGCGGTGGTACTGGTGAGCTGCGAGATGTCCATGCTTGACCCCTTTGAGAGAATTTTGAGCTTTCTTTTCAGTCCCTTGAGTTTCCCGCGTCCTGCAAGCACCGGAGCGGAGTCTGGACGGCAACGC
>Ga0182027_10012608_pt1 | contig 11861 bp, 12 predicted proteins | sample 712E1DmetaG_FD_121300 | JGI IMG/M metagenome (GOLD analysis project Ga0182027, IMG submission 121300) | Permafrost microbial communities from Stordalen Mire, Sweden - 712E1D metaG (Illumina Assembly) | ecosystem: Environmental > Terrestrial > Soil > Wetlands > Permafrost | place: Sweden...
ATAGTTTGTGGTTATGTTTATGATCCGGAAGAAGGCGATCCTGATAACGGTATAGCACCTGGAACTCCTTTTAAAGCTTTACCTGACGATTGGATTTGCCCTGTTTGCGGAGTGGCAAAAGCAGATTTTGTTGAAATAGATTTTTAAGAAAATATAGGTTTTTAGGCTGCAGGCTATAAGGAATATTAAGAAACTTTTAGGGCTTTGAAAGCAATCTTTTAAATATTAAAAATACTTAATAGAAAGTTTTTCCGGCCTAATTGTCTAAAGTCTATTAAGCTATTATTCTATGGTTTCTTCCTAGCTTTTTCCGAATTTATATCTTTTGCCCTTGTAACTTTCCCCTTTAAAATACACTTCCCAACTGCAGGATGACATGATCCTTTCTGTAAATCGCATGTGCCTTCCAAAAAATGAGGACATTCAAAACTCATACCCTATTTAAAAAATAAAATGTTGATACTTTCTAATACGAATTAATTGTATTTTATATTTACAATCATTGCCATATCAGTTTTTTACTTAACTTTAAATTCTAAAATTAACAAATTTCATGATTTCTACGATCCAAAAAATTCTGAGGTCAATTAAGAAATATCTTTTCATTTTGGCATCTTTAGCTTTAAACGTGCTGAATTCAACTATTTTTAAAATTCGATTATTTAGAAAAAGTGGCATTCGTTTTCGATTTTTAGCTTCAATTTTATTTTCTGCAATTATTATTTACTTGTCAATAGGATTTTATCTTTTAAACAGGATAAAACAGGAAACAATTGTCTCAGCTAAGGCAATTACTGACAGCTATTCGCGTGAATATGCAAATTTGATGACTGCTGAATTAAATTCTTACTTAAATCAAACTATTGCCCTGGCGCAAATGGTTGAATCAAATCTTAAGCTCCCTTCAGAAACCCGCTCTATAATTTATAAAAACAGTCTTAAAAAAAATATTGATAATGCTCCTGATTTACTTGCTGTGTGGCTCAATATTCAGATTTCCTCTTACGATAGTACATGGAAAAATGATTATGGCCGCCGAAGGTACACATTTTACCGTGTTGGAGATGAAAGTGGGTTTCAGGAAGATTATTTAGATATGAAGGGGAATAATACTTCCGGCGATTACTATAAAATCAGGCAGAAAGGCACAATCGAATTTAGTGAACCTTATTATGACACTTACGGGCACGATAGCAGTAAATATTTTCTAATGACTAGTATATGTGTACCATTATTCGATGAACAAAAGAATTTTGTCGGGCTTGCCGGTGTCGATCTTGATTTAAAAAAACTTGAACCTTATGCCAAAAAATTAAACATATTCGAGAACAGTTTTTCCATGATAATCTCAAGTGGAGGGACAATTGTAATACATCCTGATACTGCTAAGAATGGCAAGCCTTTAAAAACATTTTATAATGAAGACGAAATGGCTAATAATATAACTGAAAATATTAAATACGGAAAAACATTATCTTATGAAGGAAAGGAAGGTGATGAAATTTTTTATTTCACTTATGCACCAATAAATTTAAGCCATCAGAGCAATTCATGGTCGTTAGCAATTGCAGTGCCAATGATATCTATTTATAGTTCATCTAACCGGGCAATAATTTTTTCAGTACTTGTAGCATTATTGGGCTTGGCTATTTTATTATTAATTACCTATAAACTTACTGATAACCTCGTTAAACCTTTGGAACGAAGCATAATCTTTGCACTTGATGTTGGAGATGGAAATTTGACAACTCATTTGGAAGTTGATCGACAGGATGAATTGGGTCAATTAGCTGAAGCACTTGACAATATGTCGGATAAATTGAAAGAAATGGTTAAAAGCATATCTACAGGCTCCGAATTACTCACAAAAACTGCAAAATCGTTATCAGGAAGCTCAAAACAACTATTGACTGCATCATATCATCAGTATGATACTTCTGAGAATGTGAATACCTCGGTTCATAAAATGGTAGAGCATATTCATAAAAACACAGAATATTCTCAAAAAGCTGAACTTGTTTCAAAAGAAGCTGTAAAAAAAATCAAACAAAGTGTCAGGATGTCTTCTAAAGCTGTGGCAAGCATGAGCTACATTTCACAAAGGATTGGAGTTATAAATGAAATTGCATTACAAACTAATATTCTTGCACTGAATGCTGCTGTAGAATCTGCGCATGCCGGTATTTATGGCCGAAGTTTTGCTGTTGTTGCTGCTGAAGTTAGAAAACTGGCAGAGCGAACAAGGGCTGCCGCTGACGAAATTACCGGATTATTGGCCCAGTGTGAAGGTGATTCGGAAGCTGCCGGAAACATGCTCGATAATACAATACCAGAAATTGAAAAAAATGCTTCGCTGATAAATACAATCCTGCAATCCAACGTAGAACAAAATAATAGCATTGAAGAAATCAATTCTGCTGTTGAAAAGTTAAATGACCTGACAAAACAGAATAACAATAATGCCAAACGAATTGCAGTATTTTCCAAGGAAATAGATGAACAAGCAGATAAATTAAAGAATCTAATAACTAAATTCAAGTTAAAAATGTAAAAAGTAAGACGGTTATTTATGCCTTGCTTTCAAAACCCTTACTACATCTTCAATCCTGAATTTCTTAGCAGTTAATAAAACCATTAAATGAAATACAAGGTCGGCAGCTTCGTTTAAAAACAAATCATCATTATTATCTTTAGCTTCAATAACAACTTCCACAGCTTCTTCCCCAACCTTTTGTGCAATTTTGTTTAAACCTGATTTAAATAATTTAGTTGTATAGGATCCTGAAGGCAGTTCCTTTTGTCGCTGTTCGATTAAATTTTGCAGATATTTAAGAAAATCAGGGATATCGATATTATTCTCTCCAAAACAAGTGTCAGTTCCGGTATGGCAAACCAATCCGTGCGAATTAACTTTAATCAATAATGTATCATTATCACAATCATTTATTATTTCAACTACTTCAAGAAAATTACCGCTATCCTCCCCTTTTGTCAATAATCTTTTTTTTGACCTGCTATAAAAAGTTACCAGTTTCTCCGCTTGCGTTTTTTGCAGAGCTTCTTCATTCATAAAACCCAGCATAAGCACCTTACTCGTTTTATTATCCTGAATAATTGCCGGAATTAACCCGTTATGTTTATCAAAACTAAGCTTCATTTGACATGATTTTTATTAATCATTCTGCTTATATTAACAAAATTAAAAAATAACCTGACTTCTATTGAAATTGATATAATAAATATTGCAGTGTTTGTAACCTGATGGACAAAAGGTAATATTAACAAAGCAATTAGAGTAATAATAAAAGCAATTATTGAATATATTTTTGTAAACTTAAAATTAAGAAATGGGAAAATTATATGAGTTGGAAGTAGTAACAGGATAACATAATTATAATTCAATTCTGCATGTTCCGAGAAATGGCAAACAACAGCTATAAACAATCCTAAAATTCCAAATATTATAAAAAATATTTTGTCGAAATTTTTTGCCCAACTACTTTTTAATTCAATTAATAATGTTAAAAAAATTATGATTATTGACATTAAAAGTGGTGTAAACCATAATTTTTCATTGCTTTCAGGAACCGCTGTAAATAAAGTAACTTCATTTTTAACAAGCGCCTTATTATTTATACTTGCATGACCAATAGATTCCATTAGGTTATCAGGTATAAAAAGGGCATCGTATCCAGCTTTATCATCTGTCATTTTCCCCATTAATAATTCAATACCAAACTGTCCCCACGGCATAGTTGAAACATATTTTCTATATAGTTCACGGAAAGAATAATCTGCTGCAATATCAGGTTTTCTGAGTAATATAGAATCACCTGATGCATTTACAAGTATATCTCGAACCCTCGTTGAACAATTGTCTGTAAAAAATTTATATCGGTAAAACCTGTTTTCCGGTTGATAATTTTTAATTAATAAGTCAGTCAATCTAAGTGTTTGTCCTTTATTGAAATTTAGTTGTTGTTCGATAATAGTCCGGTTTTCCTGAGTTAATGATAAAACAAATCCTTCGAAAGATTCAACTGAAAGCATATAATCGAGTTTGCCCAGGGCAAATTTGAAATAGAAATTTGGTGCATTGAAATCGAAAGTGCCATAATTAAAAACGATATCAATTGCATTCTTCAAATCTTTAATCCTGATTGCAGTATGCCCAAAAGTTGAGTACAATTCATTACCGGGCGAAACGGTAATTACAGAAGCTTTTAAACTATCAGAAAGCTCAACTGATTTTACATTTTTTGACAAGAAAATAATAAAAACAAAAATCAATATTTTTATTACTTTCTGAAAAATATTTTTCATTCTTATTTCGAAAATTATTTGGTTATAATGATACTAATTTAAGGGCTTTTCAAAATATCCAGGCTATGATATAAAATTTTATGTTTCTATTGTGGGGATTGGTGCCTATAATATTGTTATCATGAAAACACCAAAATTCAAATACTTATTATATTATTACCACATATTTTATATTCAATTCCAAATATTTAATTTCTAAAATAACTGAAATAAAATATATTCTATCTTACTACAATATTATTTTTTCTCAAATATGATTTTAAATCCGGAATAGAAATTTCTTTATAATGAAATATACTCGCTGCCAATGCTGCATCGGCTTTTCCTTTTGTAAAAACATCGACAAAGTGTTCCATTTTACCGGCTCCGCCTGAAGCTATAACCGGAATCTTCAGATTTTCAGAAATAGTAGCCAAAGCTTCATAAGCATAACCTTCTTTCACACCGTCATGGTTCATAGATGTAAATAATATCTCACCACTTCCCCTGTCTTCAGCTTCTTTGGCCCAGGAGAATAATTCTTTGTCTGTGGCAATACGGCCACCGTTAACATAAACAGTCCATTTTTCGTTTGATAATTTTGCATCAATTGCAACAACTACAAACTGGCTTCCAAAAAGTTTTGCCATTTGATCGATAATTTCAGGATTTTTGACAGCAGCTGAATTAATAGAAATCTTGTCGGCTCCAGCAGTTAAAAGCCTTTCTGCATCAGAAATCTCGTTTATCCCGCCACCAATTGTAAATGGAATATTTATGTTTTGTGCTATCCTTTTTACAAGGTCAGCAAAAAGTTTTCGCTTTTCATGCGAAGCAGTAATATCCAGATAAACCAATTCATCAGCTCCCTGCCTGCTGTATTCGGCACCTAGTTCAACCGGATCGCCAACATTTTTAATATTTAAAAAATTAATCCCTTTAACTGTTTGTCCGTCTTTCACATCAAGACATGGTATAATACGCTTTGCTAACATGTTTATCTGATTAAAATCAAAATTTCCGAAAAATACAAAAATGAAATGAAATCAATCTATAATTTTTGAAGAACATCAGAAGGCAATCCCTTTTTATTAACAAGAATAGTAAGTGTTTTATAAAGAAAGTATTGCTCAGAAACATATAAATATCCATGCAATGGAGATGAATCTGCCCCCCAGGAATTTTTAGCTATATAGAATTTATTGCCATTTTTGTCTGTTGCCTTACCAATAATATGCAATCCATGATCGTCCGTAGTTTCGTAAGAATCGAATGCATCCTGGCGTAACTGAGGTGTTACGTTAATTTCATGAAATATTACTTTTGCAGAATCATTTCCAACTAATAAAATTCCTTTATCATCTGGCTTATGGTTATCAGAATCGTTTAGTGCAATTGCTATTCCATCTCTCCACAAAAACCCTTTTTCCGTAATATCAATTGCTATCGCTACTGAAAAGCCTTTATCCAATGAGTTATCAACGACTTTTTCCAACTCATTTAATGGAAGGTTATAAGCTCGCCCGCATGACCAATTATCCGGAACTTCAACTATAAAACTACTATAAAATGGATGATGCGAAAATGAGGAGAGTAAAACATAGTTATCGGGGTTAAAACCGATCATTTTTGCAAATGATAATGGCGTATATTCAACATCTTTATAAATAAATTTCTCAGGAATTTTTCCCAGAAAAGAATCTAATAAATTTTTAAATCCTTCTTTCCAAAGAAGTGGTAATTTTTTATTGTTCACAACTTTAGAAAGATAATCTTTTAGGGCTGCATCCATCTCCGTATGCATATGAAAACCAATCCCATTTTTCAGGCCTGAGTATGCTTCATTTGGTACAATACCATATTTTGATATAATATCTATAGGGTCATTCATACTGCCACCACCACCAAATCCAACTGTTCCGTGCATCCTGACAAAATGTTCTGCTTTTTCTAAATAAGCCTGATAAACAACGAACATTTCAGACAAATTATATTCACCTTTTCCTGAAGCCAACAACTCTGATTCTATCATTGAAATAACGGTATAACTCCAACAAGTGAAAGATTTACCCTGGTTTTTTACTGGTGTTGCATCAATTTTGCAAATTGTTGTGAAATTTTCTCCATAATCTTTTGAATGTGCAAAACTGTTACTGAAAATATTGCAGAGAATTATTATCGGGAAAAGAAAAACTATAATATACCGAAAACATTTCATGGTTTAGAAATTTTAAACATTCGTTCACTATATTACATTTAACAGAATGTTATATATAATGAATAAAATTAAGACAATTTATTGCATCTCTAATTCAAAGATAAAAATAATTCAATTCTTTATAATTTTAAATTCTGTCCTACGATTAAGTGAACGGCCTTCTTCATTAATATTATCAGCAACGGGTTGAGTTTTGCCATAGCCTTTTGCTGATAATCTTGATCTCATAATCCCATTTGAAACTAAATATTCAACTACGTTTTTTGCCCTGTTTTCACTTAGTTTTAGATTTGTTTCATCACTTCCAATATTGTCAGTATGCCCTCCTATTTCGATTTTTATGGAAGCATTTTCATTAAGAAACTTAATCAGTCTGGCTAATTCAACTGTCGACTCTTTTTTTAGTTCAAAAGAATTTGTTTCAAAGAAGATATTTTTTAAAACAATCTTATTCCCTTCTTTAACCGATTCTAATGGAATGTCCTTAATAAAAGGTTTCGATTTATCGCTAACTCCTGTAAGTGTGAAGTTTTCCGAATAAAATAAATATCCATCTTTCGAAACATTCAATGCGTAATCTTTATCAGTAGGGATGCAGACTAAAAATTCACCATTAAACTTATCAGCCGTTGCCTGGTTAATTGTTTTGGCAGATTTCAAATCGATGAGTTCAAATTTTGCATCAATTGGTGCTTTCGTTTCCGAGTCAAAAACTTTTCCTTTAAAATAGGATACCAGAATTGGCCTTGCCTCAGTGTATAATTCAAATTCATAAATATCCCGTCCTTTTGCTGAATCACGGTTTGAAGCGAAATACGCCCGGTCGCCTTTTGCATTTACAATTAGACCAACTTCATCGGCAAATGTATTTATAGGGTAACCAAGATTTTTTGGTGATGACCAATCCATTTTGTCATCACGCCTGCTGATGTACAAATCGTTTCCTCCCATCCCGGGCCAGCCATTTGAAGAAAAATATAATGTATGGTTATCAGGATGGATAAATGGAGATTGTTCATCACCTGGCGTGTTAATGCTATCGCCTAAATTGACTGGTTTTGACCATTTGCCTTTCTCATCCAATGTTGAAACCCAAATATCTAAATTACCTTTTCCTCCCGGCCTGTCACTTGCAAAATAGAGTTCGCTCCCGTCAGAAGACAGGGAAGGCTGTTTTTCTGAATAAGAAGAATTTATAGGTTCTCCAAGGTTAACCGGAACAGACCAGCCTTTTTCAAGTTTTTCGGAAATATAAATATCGCATTTGCCTTTGCCGTCCGGACGATTACATGCAGTAAAATACATCTTTCTTCCATCGCTTGTTATGAATTGTGCCCCTTCATTGTCCGGAGTGTTAATTGGAAAACCAATTGCTTCGGCTTTTTGCCAATTGCTGTCCTTTAAAACACTATAAAATATATCTTCTTGTCGGTTGCCATAAACTTTTGGGCTATTTTCATTTTTTGGAACTAGCCTGGTGAATACCAGCATTTCCCCATCGGCAGAAATGCTTGGCCAGTACTCATCATATTTAGTATTGATATTTGAACCTAAATCTATCGGTTTAAAAGGAACAGGGTGTTGTATTGCATTGATTGCAAATTTGCAGTCGGTAATAATTTTATCTGTTATCTTTTTTTGATTTATTGTAAATTGCTTTTTCTCTAAAAATATACTTGCATTTGACAATGCTTCCTGATATTTTCCCATCATGTAAAAAGACTGACATAAAAAGAAGTAAACAACCGGGTATTTTCCACCACCATTTTTAATTGCATACTGGCAACATTCAACTTCTTTTTCTTTATTCCCAATTATGTCATAAGCATCGGACATAAGCAGCCATGCTTCAACAAAAGTAACATCAGTTTTTGTGACCTTAGTCAAAATTGTTATTGCATCATAGTATTCACGGGCCTGCATCTTTTGAGAAGCCTCTTCATAAAACTTGATCGATTTTTTAGATTTTGTCGAATAATCCTGGGCATTAGTTTGAAGAAAAAAGAAAACAAGGGAAAAAAGAAATGTCAATATTTTATTTCTATGCATGTTCATCGACCTGATATTTATTTAAATTCTGAATGCAGAATAACAAATGTATAAAATGCAAGTCTTTATTATTATAAATTATTGAAAAAACCTTCAATTCTTTTCATAAAATTTTCTGGAGGCCGGCAAGGTTTTCTCGATTTTAAATTGACGAATACCAATGTTGTGGTTGCAGTGTTTATTAATATATTTTTCGAATTAAAAACTTCGTAATAAAATTTAATTTTTACCCCTGGTTTTTCTTTTACAGAAGTCCTTAAAGTAAGAAGTTCATCATAAAGTGCCGGAAATGCATAATCGACATGCAATTCAGAAACAGGCAGCAAAATACCATTATCTTCTATTTCTTTATAAGTAAGCCCAAATTGCCTTAACAACTCAGTCCGGCCAACTTCGTAATACAATGGATAATTACCATAATATGCATATCCCATTCTGTCAGTTTCACCATAACGTACCCGCAATTGAATATCACAAGAAATCATTTTATCAAATATTGGTTTGACTTGCAAGAATAACCAAGTTATAAGCTAATTCAAAATTTTTCGGTAATAATAATTTTTCAAACTAATTTTGTAATATAAATAAGCATTATTGTAAAATATTATATTTGAAGCATACATGGTTTTGTTTTTTGTAGTTTAATTTATTTACAATTAAAACTTAATAAAAATGAAAAAAATTAGCTTTCTATTAATCTCATTATTTACCAGTTATTTCTTAATTGGTCAAACACTTAAACTTCCGGAACCTAAGAAAACAGGTGGCATGCCACTAATGGAAGCATTGTCGAAAAGGGCTACTGTCAGGTCTTTCGATACAACAAACATTACATTACTGCAACTATCTAATTTGTTATGGGCTTCGTTTGGTACCAATCGGTCGGATGGCAAAAGAACAGCGCCGTCGGCTAATAATAAACAGGAAATTGATATTTATGTTCTACTAAAAAGAGGAACTTATGTGTATGATGCCCAAAATAATAATCTCAATTTAATTACACAGGAAGATCTTCGTAGTGTAGCTGCCGAGCAAATATTTGCCGATGCACCAGTGCAATTGATTTTTGTTGCAGATCTGGCAAAAAGAAGTGAAGATACCGAAGAGGGAAAGTTGAAATCAGCAAACATCGACTGCGGATATATTTCACAAAACACATATTTGTATTGTACATCAGAGGGACTGGCCACTGGCGCCAGGGGCACTGTCAAACGCGAAGCATTAATTCCCAAACTCAAACTAAGGCCAGAACAGAAAATACTGTTAGCGCATTCTGTTGGACATTCTAAATTATAAAGTCAGGATGTTTTTGCAAGTAGTCAAATTAAAAATGTTATAAATAATTAGCACGGAAACATCAATTTTATTTTACTTTCTTATCATGGAACATCTTATATATGAACGGTTTTGTTTTTTTTCAAAAAAAAAGTAGATATGTTTTTGAAAAAAGAAAAAGCTCTATATCTTTGCGCCACTTAAAAAATGGCCGATTCAGTAGCTCAGTAGGTAGAGCACATCCCTTTTAAGGATGGGGTCCTGGGTTCGAATCCCAGCTGGATCACTTTTATAAACACGAAACCCTTGATATGATTGACATAACAAGGGTTTTTTATTTGACAGGTACAACATAGGTACAACAAATGAGGAAACATCTAAATTCACTGTGTTTGCTTATGCTGTCTATATTGTAACAATATTTTTAATACTTTAAATTAAGAGCTTTTTAACCTCCATTTCTTCCAACCCGATATAATCACAAAATTCTTTTACAGATACCAGTTGGTGCTTGTTTTTTGAATGTATAAGTTTTAGCCTGGCTATTATTTTACGGGCTGAACGTTCGCTCTTACCTGTAAGGAGTTGGACGTCCTTTGGGTATATGCAGATGCGTTTTGCTTCTAATTTCGTCATTTTACTTTCATCCATGACTTTAATACGGCTTTAACAAGAATAAAATATTATACTGACACAAATATAAATGCTTTATATTGACTTGTAACACTGCATAATAAGTCCTTATACTGCAATTTAAGGCAAAAGCGGAACTCACCCATAGGATTGACTGCGAATCCTTTATAATATTGTCTATTATCATTTATTTAACTAAAAAATTTAAGACAATGGCACTACAAAAAGGAATTTTAAAAATTGAAGGAACCATGGGTGGAATGACCTTCTACAAAAAGGATGGGGATTACCTTGTTAAAGAAAAAAGCAGTGTATCAGCTGATAAAATTGCTAATGATCCCAATTATCAGCGTACCCGTGAAAATAATGCTGAATTTGGTTTGGCAGGATCCACAGATAAATTTCTCAGGGATGCACTCCGAAGTTTGATGCTTGATGCATCGGATACTTATGTTACATCGAGGGTGACACAATTGATGATGAGCGAACTTGGCATGGACACAACCAGTGCAAGAGGTGAACGTCAACCCTCAATTGGTTTAGCAACACCTGATGGTAAAGCTCTTTTGAACGGATTTAACTTCAATGCAAAATCTGTATTGAGCGGTGTTTTGTTTAAAGCTTTTGCTGTAGACCCTGCAACCGGGGTTATTACAATTAATAACCTGGTACCTCAAAAAGATATTGCTTACCCATCGGGGGCAACTCATTTGAGCATAACCGGAGCAATGGCCAATATTGATTTTGCAAATGGCACATCGGATTTGCAAATATCCAATGTTGAAAACCTGCCAATTGACCTGAACCCAAATAATGTTGTATTAACTCCTGTAGCAGTTCCAGCCGGTGCCGGTATTGTTGTTTGCCTTTTGAAAATTGAGTTCTTCCAACTTATGAACGGTGTTCAATATCCATTGAAAAATGGCAGTTATAACACGTTGTCAATTGTAAATGTGGCATAAACTATGAGTGAGTTACAGGTTTTCGGGATTGTAATTTCGTTGCTGCTTTCGGTAGTGGCATTTTTCACCAAGCAATTGCATGGAGATTTTAAAAGAGTTGAAAAGGACCTTGCGGAAGTGAAAACCACTACTTCTCTTATAAAAACCGAATTCAAGGGAATCAATGAACTAATGAACCAGAAAATTGAATTCCTTGAAAAACGGCTTAATCATGTTGAATCGTTTGTATTTAAAAGTTTGAAAAATGACACAAAGTAATTTATCGGTTGTTCAGCGGTTGACCGCTCCAACTCCCAAGATATTTAAGATTTTAAGGACTGTTGGTTTATCATTGGCGGCAGCTGGTGGTGCAATTTTGGCTGCTCCTGCCATGCCTGTAATACTGGTAACTATTGCAGGATACATAACCGTTGCTGGTGCAG
>Ga0182027_10012609_pt1 | contig 11861 bp, 9 predicted proteins | sample 712E1DmetaG_FD_121300 | JGI IMG/M metagenome (GOLD analysis project Ga0182027, IMG submission 121300) | Permafrost microbial communities from Stordalen Mire, Sweden - 712E1D metaG (Illumina Assembly) | ecosystem: Environmental > Terrestrial > Soil > Wetlands > Permafrost | place: Sweden...
CGTAAGCTGAGCGCTCGACGTGGTGACACCTGGTACCGTGCTCCAATAAACCACATATTGCGTTGCACCGCTCACCGCAGTCCATGAGACGAGATTCCAGAGGTTCGTAGGGTCATAGGTTACAGATACTCCGGTTGGCGTCGCGGGCGGGACCACATAAGTCACCTGCACATAAATTTCATTAATAGTGCACGTGTAAGGCGAACCTGACGCCACCGCAAAGTTGAAATAGTAATTACTGTTTACGGCCTGTCCGTTAAAGTTGCTAAGCGATACATAACCATACGTCCCCGGATCTCCTGCCGGAAGATTGCCTTGCGCGACCAGAGCAGCCCCCCCGCTCGTGCCTGGATCACTTCCCTTATTAAAACGGACAGACACATAATTCTGAACAACTCCGTATGCGATATAATCAAATTTTGCCTGGACATTTGTGACAATTGCATTCGCCGGAGCGCCGGTTATTTGTACATAAAAAGGAGAGTTGCCGCCAATGGCAACTGCTTGACCGACAGTATAACTGTTAGTTGTGGATTGAGGAAAAACAGTTGCGGAAAAGACTGCAATGAATAGAAGACTTTTCAGAACACTTGTGGATAATGACATTTTGCCTCCTTAAGGATGGAGTTTGGAATTTTCATTTTGGTGCTATGGGTAATGCCGTTTCCTTTATTTGGTTATCCACGCTCCCGGCTAATTTGCTCGAAATACATGAAATACACAACTACTCAAATCCGCGTGATTCGCCAGCTTTGATCAGCAAAACTCATCGAAACATGGATTCGGGGCTTTTTCTTTCGCCAGATTACCGCATATTGGAACACTCTTCACATAGCTATTTTGACCTGCCTGCATCCTGACGGTATAGCAACCCGCCGAAAGCTTCGGGGGGCCGCGATTACAACAGGATGCACGCCCCAATGAGCAGCCTGCAATGCGCAGGCTGTGTTATTCATCAACGCGCCAAAGTTATCTTTTCTTTTCTCACAAAGGTCCCCGCTTGAAAATCCAAGATATACGACCCCGTGGCCCAGGTCGAAATCGGGAGGGGCAAAGCGTAATAACCGGCGCCTTGAATCTGGTTCACGAATGAACCGACAGTACGGCCCCTCAAATCATAGAATCTTACGCTCACGTGGCATTGCACTGGGAGAGCGTAGCGAAGCATTTTCGATGAATTGCCGAGTCCGAAGGCCTTTATGGAAAAGGATTTCGGCAATACTGCGGCGGTGGGAACATTGATGGAAAACTTCCGTGTGTCGCTGTACGCGCCCCAGCCGGAACCGTTGTGCGCTTTGACGTGAAACCAATACGTCGTTTTGTTCGCAAGGCCAGTGCATAATCTTGACGTGTCGGTTATTGAGGAATCGACAAGGGCAGCAACAGTAAGAAGAGAATCCGAGAATATTTCAAGGCTGTATTTGTCCACGTTCGGACTGCCTTTGGACCACACGAAAACCAGGCTGTCTACCGTTAGAACGGCCATGGAATTAGGACCCACGATGGTTACCAAAGATGGAACCGGCATAATTGTCATAAAGTTCCATACTTCCGACCAGGCAGAAGTTGCAGCCGTATTTGTCGCATTAACGCGCCAATAATAGAGCATATTTTGAGAAAGCGAGGTACCTATGCTGTCTGTCGTATCAGTTAGCCCGGATTTGTTTTCGGCAAAAACCGAATTAAATGTTGAATCCGTCGAGACTTGAACCTTATAAGTATCGGCGCCTAATGAACTGTACCATTTCATGCGAAGCAACACTGGCAGACTTGAACTGTGGTTTGAAGGCAAAGCTAAAGTCGGCACGCTAGGAGGCAAAAGGTTGATAACGAAATTACCGGTATCGGAACTTTTCGAATTATTTCCTCTATCATACGCCGCCACGAACCAAGTGTACGCTCCGTTCGCTAACACTGTTGGGAACAGGGCGGAAGTGTCGGCGGTTGCAATGGTATCGGGAACTTGTCCCGAAACATTCAACACATACCTTTTGATGCCGCTACCTGCGTCAACGGATTGATGCCAAACAAACTTTGGGCGGCTTGCTTTGATGGTATCGCCTTTTGCGGGGGATATTATGGTGAAAGTACTCGGCGGGTTGAAATCAACAAAAAACGTCCTCGTTTGGGTGGATTTCCGAACATTTCCGACTTTATCAAAGGCCTTGACATACCAACTATAGCTGCCTTCCGCCAGCACTGCGTTCGGAGCGGTTGTCGTCGACGATATAGGTATGCTGTCGATATTCTTGATGCCATTTATCCAGAGTTGATATTTGCTTAAGCCGCTGCCGCCGGCAGAATCCGTGGTGGCTTGCCAAGTTAAATTGGGGGTGGGGATATTGACAACCGCGCTGTCTAAGGGGGTTAATAAATTGAAGGCATTGGGGGGTTGGTTGTCTATGTCAAAATACATTGGGAACATCGGCATCGAATTACCAGCAACATCCAAGGCTTTTATGAACCATGAATGTCTACCAGAAGTCAAAGGATTTGTTATGGTAAAAAACGTATCTGTGAAGTTGTCTTGAATTAGGTTACTATCAATATAGAATTGAAACTTTTGAAAACCTGAGCCTGCGTCAGTGGCCGTATTCCAAACAAATCGTGGCTTATTATTTGAGGTAAATGAATCTCCACTGGGACTAAACATTCCTATCTCATTTATGCCTACAGTGAAATAGACAGAAGCGTTATAACCTCCAACGACTTTAAAAGTTCCATTTCCGGAAAAAGCATTTGATATCTGAAAACTTCCGGTATTATTACTCCCCCAACCAGTAGCCTCACCTGCATATGCTTTAAAGACATAAGTTCCTGTGGATAGTGGAGTAGTTGACATCGAATCGTAAAGCAAGATAACATCCGTAGCCCCTTCCCAAGGTCCGTTATAGATATGTTTCATCATAGGATTACTCAATGAATCGAATACAGCCCAATAATCGGCGTATTGTGTAAATGGTCCCCAGTTTATCACAAGAGTTGGCCTTACAATTGAATCCTTAGAAAATGCAGGCGGGACAATATCGAGTTTAACGGTCCATATTGCCGAATTTGTGACATTGCCAACGCTATCCACGGCCTTTATTTGCCAAGTATGAGCACCAGCCGACAAAATATTGACAGGTGTAGAATTAGTCGTTAATATATTGTCGCGATTTAAGACACCATCAATCCATAGCTGATATTTCATCAAGCCACTTCTGTCATCCGTTGATGAACTCCACTGCAAATTTGGTTGAATAGTTGCAACCCATGAACCGTCGGTAGGGCCAATTAAACTAAACGCAGCGGGCGGCGTTGCGTCGATCATTGCGGTCCAAGTTTGAGTGGATTTAGTCGTTAATCCACCAGCGTCAACCGCTACTACATACCACTGATGATTGGGCTCCGTAAGTGCTTCCGACGCCGCCAATTGATAAGACGTAGCGGTCAGATTAGAATCTTTTAAAACGCCGTCGACGAAAAGGTTGTAAACCGACACCCCCGTCGCCGCGCCCCATTGAAATGTCGGCGTTGCACTTCCCCATGCCCCATTCGCGGGTGACACCAAGCTGAAAGCTCCAGGCTGAGCAGAAACCCCGACTGACAACCACACTACAATCATTGATGCCAACACCTTCTTCATAGTGCCTCCCCCGAGTGGTTTAGATTGTTCCAGTGTATAAAGATTGTAAATCCTTTTCCAAAGTCCAATTCGTATCCATTGCAAACTGAATCTGCAACCTTTTCATCGCTCCTACAATGCAGATTTGATAGCTGATGCACTGTTTTAATAAGGTGCCTGGGCAAATTCCCTACGGCAGCGTCAGAATAGTGCCGTTTGCCCCCACGGCAACAAACCGATTATTTCCAAACGCAACACCATGTAGACTGTTGGCTATTCCAATCGTTTGTGCCGTCCAGGCGATTCCATCGGGAGATGCCAGAATCGTGCCGGAATCACCCACGGCAACGAACTCACTGTTTGCATAGGTCACGCACCTGAGTACATTGGCCGTTCCCGAGGACTGGCCGGTCCAGGCGATTCCGTCGGACGACGATATGATAGCGCCATTCAAACTTACAGCAATGTATTTATTGTTGCCATAGGTAACGCTCAAGAGATTGTCGGTAGTTCCTGAATTGCGACTTGTCCAGGTGTTTCCGTCAGGTGAGGTGTAAAGTAAACCTCCTCTTCCCACGGCAACGAACTGGTTATTTCCCCAGGTGATTCCATCCAAATGATTTTGACCGCCGTTGTTGGTGCTGTAATTGTCGGTCCAGGTGATTCCATCCGTAGAGATGTGCAGCCACCATTCCACGGCAATGTACTGATTGTCGCCCCAGGCAACGGCCGGAATCCAATCCGGCGTCCCGGATGTCCGGCTTGTCCAGGTGATACCATCGGAAGAGGTCACAATTGCCCCGTTATTACCTGTGCCGCAAGTAGGACACGGCTGTCCCACGCCAACAAACAAATTATTCCCATAGGCAACTCCATTAAGCCCACTGGTCGCTCCGCTTATCCTGCTTGTCCAGGCAATGCCATCAGGTGAAGTTAAGATCGTATCAGTTCCGCTCACAGCAACGAACAAGTTGTTCCCCCAGGTAACGGCATCAAGATTAAGAAGTGGATTCGTCACAGAATTTCTAATTGTCCAAAGCGACTTTGTTCTTGTTGTAAAACTCCAAGGGCTCGTCCAGGCGCTCACGCCTCCTGCATTTTTCGCCAGCACGCGCCAATAATAGGTTGTGCTATCGGCGAGCCCGCTCAGTCCTTTTGAGGTAGAGGCAAGCATGGAATCTTCAAATGGAATCGTTGCAAACGAATTCACCGTTGACACCTGCACATGGTATGTTGCCGCGTCGGTCACCGTAGACCAGATCAAGGTGGGCGTCACGGACTGCCCCGTCGCTGCATCCACCGGAGAGGTCAGTGTGGGCGTTTGAGGCGCCGCTATGATCGTCGTGAAGGACCTACGCAAAGACCAGTCGCCGTAACCGCCGGCGGTCTTCGCCCTCACTCGCCAGTAGTAGGTCGCGCTGTTGGCAAGACCGTTAATCACTTTGAACGTATCGGTGAGCGTCGAATCCGCGCTGAAAAGGTTCGCAAAACCGCTATCGCCAGCCACCTGGACGTAATACGATGAAACGGCTGGTACCGTATTCCACTTTAGCAGCAAGGAAACCGGCTGATTTGTTGCGCCATCCGCAGGAGATACAAGAGTGGGCGCAGATGGTGGCGGCGCTTTAACACTTATCACGGCGCTGTCTCTTCCCATGTCTCCTTTTCCGTCAACGGCAACCAATACCATCTTGTACGTGCCGCTGCTGGTGTAGGTGTGGACTCCGCTTCCGGTGGCCAGAATCAAAGTGTCGATTCCTCCATCCCCATAATCCAATAATAGGGAAAGCGAATTCCCCTCCGGGTCCACGGCCTTGTAGACAAATTTGACGGCCAGAGGCGCGGTGCCCGATGTGGTATCTGCCAAGAGTTGGGCCACAGGAGGACTGTTTTTCCGCATCACCACGATAACGCTGTCCCTGCCGATTCCGCCCTTACCCTCATCCGCTGTCAAGGTGATCTTGAATGTTCCGGCACCACTAAAAACATGAAACCTGCTGCCGGATTGCTCAACAAGCGTATCCGCCGTGCCATCGCCATAATCAAGACGCATGACAACCGCACCTCCGTTTGGAACCGTCACTTTGTAAATGACCTTGAGGGTGCACGGAGCGATGCCTGCCGCCGTATCCACGCCAAGAAGCACCTGAGGCTGCAGATTACCAACGTGAGTGGTGTCACCGCCTTGTACCGTTACCTTGGCCGTATCGAGTGGCGATTTGACAACTACCGTATCGTGCAAAACAACCAGAGTGTAGCTGTAAGGCGGAAGGTTCTTAATGGCAAATGCTCCGGTTGAATCCACCGCAACTTGTTCTTGAAGCTCTACGACATACACATACGTTCTACCGTTCTTGCTCACAAGGCTGGTATCGATTTGTCCCTCAACTGAACCCGTGCGTTTGAGCACGCCGTTGACCTGAACGAGCGTATCGTATTCATGCACGGTCGCCTGGAGCAGAGCGCCCAGGGTGTCATGGTCGTTGACCTCAACGAAGTACTTTCCTGTGTCAACCGAATCAAACCGGAAGAAACCATTGATATTGGTCTTGGTTTGGCCGCTTTGGATTAAAGCAGCCCGCTTTCCAAGCGGCATGACGATTTCTTTGACTGCATTCTGATCGTGGAGTATGACGTTGGCGCCATTGACCGGCGCGCTGTCGCTGTAGACGATAAGACCGACCATAGCAGCAGGCTTGCCGGTTTGGGTTTCATTGGAAGTCCCGGCAAGCTTATCGCCGCCTGAACAGAACATCACCGCAAAAAGTGATATCGCAAGCAAGATCCTTCGCATAGGCGGCCCTACTTTGTCGCGGGAAACAATTGGATGTTGAGCTGATAAACCTTTTGGGCGGGTTTCTCGTCCTTCACAATGAGCGACCTGACTTCGGACCTGAATTTTTCCAGCCTCTTTTGAATCCTTCCAAATCCTTCATTCGAAATGCTAATGGTGTTGGTGGTAAAATTGTGGGGCTGCGATTGCGCCGACAGGACCGTGATCTTGGCAAATTCCAGCAAAGATAACTGGTATTGCTTAACCAATTCATCCTCCACATACGAGGGGGTGGAAATCGCTTTCTCGGCCGGTTTCCAATATCCATTCGCATCTTTCCGGATCAAACCCAATGAGGACAAGAGTTTGATGGACTCTTTCGCTTTTCTTGCCGTTATCGGCGGCAAAAGCCGTTTTGCCAGCGCCCCGAAATCGTCATCAAAGTTGTCTATATCCAGCAGAGCGCGAATCACGCTGTTATGCCATTCCTTGTACAAAGCGAACATGTTGAAATCAAGGATTTTCTTCGGAGAGCGGTTCAAGGATATCAACTGTTCAAGGTGCAATTCCCGTTCGTCCTCTTTGGTGGCCTGGCCGAACAAAACAAGGATCCTGAAAAACTGGGTTTCTTCCTTGTCGAAATGCAGCGTTTCTACGATTCGGTCTACAAAATTCGGGGAAACAGGCCTGCCCTTTAAGACTTCATTCAAATATCCCCTGGTGTTCGGCAGGCCGATTTTTCTGCAAAATGCAGCCTTCGTGAACTTTCTGTCCAGCTCATGTTTGGCGTCATAGTAGTCGGACAGGAATTTCCTGAAGTCGATGTATTCATAAATATTCGGCAAAAGGGTATTTTCCATTGTTCACAAATAATACGATTCGCTAGTAGTTAGCGCAAGTCAAAACCGTTCCGGACTGTGCATTTTTTTAGTACATTTCGAGAGCCCTCCACAAAATTGACTTTGGACAACTCGTCGTCATCCACGGTGTCATGCAGTTTATATGCCCCTCCCGTCTCCCGAACAAACCCTACCTTCGCAAGCGCATCCAGTATTTCCGCCGTGCCGTCAAGTCCGGTCTCCAGCTTGTCCTGTATTTTGCGCAGCGTCAATCGCTTTCCGGCTAGAAGGATCCTAAGCACCCCTTAGCAAGAGCGTTGCCGCCCCTTGCTCGGCTGTTTTCCAGCCTGGATACAGACTTGCAAGACTGCGCTTGGTGAGTTGCCGGACTAAAGAATCACTTGCAAGGCGTCGACTGGTCGTTTTTCCCGCCCTTGAGAGTCAATTGTGCGGACAAGCAGGTCGTTTTCTAGGCTTGGGAGTCATGGAGCACATCCACAGATTTTCTTAGACACCCCCGGCTGGAAGTACAAACGCGAGCGAAGCGACTGGAATATTACCGAACGTCTAAAAACCGCCGGGAAGATGCTTGACATCCCATTGCTCGATCACATCATCGTCACCGAGGATAAACACGTTTCAATGCGGGAAAGCAGCAGATGGGACCGCAGCCAGTCCACCTATTGAGAATTGGAAAGGAAGGGAGACTCTACAATGTCCAAAATCATTCTATATCTGATGAAGGAGTTCGAGAACTACGACGAGGAACGCGCTTTGTTTGAGGAAATCAGGCCCACGGCACCAAAATTGCCTGAAAAATCGATTATAGACAGGATATTGGAACAGGTTGAGGCGATCTAGTTTCGCTTCAATATTAACAAACCACCAACCGAAAGGACGGATCACATGGAAGAGCTTCTTCAGCAACTCAAGGAAGTCAAGGGAAACGACTATGAAACGTATCTTGTTATCGTGAAAATCTACAAAGGGCATGGAATCACCATAGAGGTGTAGCCATATCCGGCAGTCGGTAGCGATCGGCAGGGGAGCTTTCTCCCCTGCCGTTATTTGGGATCCGGACCCAGGAACGGGAGAAATTCGATTTTGCCCGCGCCGGAAATGCCGCTTTGCGCGACATTTCCGGCTCCGGCCAGCCCCCCCCCCCGCCTGCCGCTAAATCAAGCGAATTTCGATAGGGAAACTCCTAACCTTACATTTTTGGCGCGATGGGCAAAAATAACAACATGGAAACAAATAGCAGTCCTCGTAGGTCAAGTCTCTTCCTGGGTTGGAGGATGTAGGATTTCCCATGGGGACTACGCATCGAACACTCCCTTCACAAACTTCGCGTTTACCGTAATATCATGATCGCATGGGGACACATCCCGAAGCCCGTATTTTGGAATTCTGATTGCTTGGTCGGGAATGTCCATGTCGACGACCACCACCTCGGCATCAGTCATGGCAGCGTCGGAATACACCTTTTCAACGTATCCCTTTCTACAGAGAACCACAAATCGCACCGGATAATTGCATTGCTTTCTTTCCATTTTGTTCCTTCTTTTTCGATTTGTTTGTTCTATCGTTCATGTCAATACTTTCGGGACTTCTGCTGTTCCGTTGCGCCATACCAAGGCTTCCTTCACCGTCTTCAGGCCAGGAATAACCCCCTCGATGTGATACGTACCGGTGCTGGGATTGAGCATCTTCAGATATGGTCGTTCACCATCTTTAGCAAGGTTGAGAAGCAAGAGCTCGTATTCGCCCTGTTGGTCTATGCATTTTGCGTTGAGCTTGGAGCAAACTCGCTCGATTCCCATTTTCCGCACGATTTCAAGTCTAGTTTCAGCATTTCTTTCTTTCAAAATTAGCCGGGCATCAAGTTGATCCCATGGTGTCTCTACGATCTTTCTCGGGACAATTCTTCCGTTGAGCGCCCAGATTGAGAAATCGTCTGAATAACGCAATGCAGGACCGTTATCGCAGTGCAAGACAGGGCACAGTACTTGACCATTTGCGCCTGGAGCGCAGGTGAAATTGAATGTTACCGGTTTCTCGGTAAGAAATATGGTATCTCCAGCGAATCGTTGCCATGTAGACGCTTCCTGTACCTCGGCAAAAGGAAGGATTTCCCGTACGTCCTCGACCGACAATTCACGGAGAAAATAAAGATAGAAGGCGATCTCACCGACAGCTGTTGAATGAGGATCGGTCCCGTAGCTTTTTGCAGGACGTGCTGTTGATCTGTTCAAGTGTCGTTGGACTCTACGGACAGCACTCATTCCCCAGAGAGCAAATAGAGAAATTCGGATTTGTTCCTCGACCAGGCCTACGATGTCACCGGCAACATGATTTTCCAGCTTGTCCCAGAGATCATTCCTGATTACATCGAAAACGGGGCTGAAAGGTGCCGCTCGCAGGGTTTGCCTGTATCCAGCCATCTTATTCCGCAACTCTAAGGGTGAAACGCACCATTCGGTTTTTAAACGAGCACTTCCATGGAATGCCCTATTGATTGCCGCAAGTTGGGATTCGATTCGCGGCTTATCAATCACACCCGGTTCAAAGCCTGGATGGAGCCATTTATTTCTATATTCGACCATTTTGTTTGTCTGTGTTTCCGTAAGTATCGATATCATTTCAGTCCTCTACATCATGGATGTTTTCAGAAAAGTGGTCATACTCTTTGACTTTGGAAACGATCCAGAAACCGGTTGGTAGTAGAATCGGCGCATGCTCGGGGTGAGTAACCAGCACCGGCATAGTGCAACGTAGAATAAGTTCCTTGGTTTCATGATCCCTGTGGACAGACACCCCTTCTTCCCTAACGCAATGCATATGGCCAGTATGTTCGCCTTCCACCAAAATGTACCGGCCATTGCACGGCACTTGTCTGTTCCTGTTACAATCTCGTATCGCCTCTAGCGGCGGCCTTTGAAAAAGAACATCGCCTTGTTGATACAGCATGAACTCCTCCTCAGAATTGAGTTATGTGGAATAGTTTTCCAGCCTTTTGTGCTTGTTCCCGATAGTTATCTCCACCTATATTGTAATCATTCACAACCTGACATTCTGCGTCAAACCCGTTAAGAATTGTTGCCTTTTTATGTCTGGAAAAACCCGGTATACACAGACCGAACGAGTACTCTTAATTCTTCATGCACTTTGTACCCACGGCAGTGAACCCATGAGCCTGGGCCAGATTTCAGACCGGGTATTAGGTGTTGGGAAGGGAATTAGTGAGCGAACTATCTACAGGGATTTGGATTTCCTTGAGTCGACAATGGGGTATGTTTGTAGAAAAACGGGAACAAAGGGATATTTCTTAAGCAACGAATTCCGGTTTCCATTGTCAAAAAGGCTGGTTCAAAAACTGATGAAATGTTAGTTCTCAATATGACTACAAAACGAAAGGATGCTTTAATGAATGACAATAATTCGTTTATAGAGAACAGGTTTATTGACGGCCGCGAAGATTCAGCAAATGGGCTAGTTGAAATATTATTGGAAAATGTTTTTCTTTTCGGCTTTAAAAAGGATTGGCTTTTCCCAATAGTTCCAAGCATCTCGGTTGAATTGAACAATCTATTAAAAGTAAAGAGTTACAAATTAACAATTGATCAAATAAGTGATACTGACAAAGTTAAAGGAAATACTTGGGACCATTTGTTTACCCGAAAAAAAGGCCGAACCGCTGATTCCTTATTTACAACACAAGATAAAAGGAGCCTTATTATTGTTGAGAACAAGAAAAGTGAAACCGGATTCTACGTTCAGCAATTGCTTTACTATTATTTGTACTGCCTACACAATTTAGCCTCATACGATAACTTCTACATCATCAATACAGTTATCGATCATAATGACATGAAAAACCCATTAAAACTTCACAGCGAAAACCGCGATCTTATGAAACGTGCCTTTGAACCCAAGAAAGACGTTGTTCAGCTTTGTGAAATCATAAAAGAGGCTGTCGAGAAATTGGAAGACCTGATTCTTCATCCTGAGAATAATACTAATCGGGAGCTGATAAATGAGAAGATCATTGATGTTTTTTACAAGAATCTTGAGATCGTTAAAGATAAGATTAAGTTCAAAGTCCCCTCGGAAGTGAAACAAACTCGCTGCAATTCAAATGTTGGTAAACTGACAATTAAGCGTGATAACAAATTGTTTGTGGAGTGGGTTATTATCCCATGGTCAGCAATACAGTGGAACAAAATGGCTGATTCCATAAAATCCATTGAAGCCCAAGGGACCAAGGTAAACAACGGTGATTGGAAAGATATAATTCAAAAGGAGCTATTCTTATTAGATAGTTATTATCATAGCTAGCAGAAAATGACTACTATTACTGTACAGATCCTTTGTTATTTGCCTTTCAGCATTTTTTTTCCGAACTCCCTCAACTTCCCGTCCGGCCCGACGTACCGATAGAGCGTCGCCCGAGCAATTCCCAGCTCGTTGCAGAGGTGCGAAACGACAGTTTCCCTCTTCCCCATCGCAGCTTGGGCCATTTTGATCTTTGCTTTTGTCAAAATTGCCTTCCGGCCGCCGACATGGCCTCGAGCCCGGGCTGAAGCCAGTCCCGCGATCGTGCGCTCCCGGATGAGCTCTCGCTCGAACTCCGCGAGGGATGCGA
>Ga0182027_10012612_pt1 | contig 11860 bp, 5 predicted proteins | sample 712E1DmetaG_FD_121300 | JGI IMG/M metagenome (GOLD analysis project Ga0182027, IMG submission 121300) | Permafrost microbial communities from Stordalen Mire, Sweden - 712E1D metaG (Illumina Assembly) | ecosystem: Environmental > Terrestrial > Soil > Wetlands > Permafrost | place: Sweden...
CGGGCTGTGCAAGGCCCCTCCGTTGGCTGACGGACTAAATCAACCCATGCGAGTGGACACCTCCCGATGGCCCAAAATCAATCAGAATTCTGTAGCGATCTCTTAGAACAAATTTACCCTGAGTAATGCAGTTGTTCGCCTTGACTTTATAGAGGGAATGTGCTCTACATTAGGCCAAAGCTGGCCAAGATGGGGAGACTGCAACCTATGAGCAGACAATTGGCTTCCATACTGGAAAAAGCGGGAGTACTTGATGCACAAGAGATCGCAGCGGCCCTCGCAAAGGCTCAGCAAAGTAAGCGCCCGTTGTGGGAAATTGTTCTTGCCGATGGGAAGGTCTCAGAAGAAACCCTGGCTGAAGTTTTGTCCCAACAGTTGTGCCTTCCTTATGTAAAATTGGCTGAAACGACCATCGACCCTGAAGTTGTACGCACTATTTCTGAGCAACTGGCCCGCAAATACACGTGTCTCCCCCTAACAAAGGAAGAGGATGAAGGAGACGCCACGACCCGTCGTGTGAAGCGCCGTCCCACCTTAGTCGTGGCGATGGCCGATCCCACTGACCTAATGGCCATCCAGGACATGGAATTTTTCACCGCCTGCACGATCAAGCCGGTGGTCGCCACTCGTATGGAAGTGCAGGACGGCATAAACCACGCCTACGCTCCAAACGCCTGGATGGATGAATTCCTTCAAAACGTCGGCCCCGTCGAGGATATGCGGATCGTCGGGCTGGAAGGCGGAGAAGATGATGTCGAGCGCGTGGACTCGAAGGCGGAAAGCGCGAAGGGGCCGGCGGTGAAGATGCTGAACCTGCTGATCCGCTATGGAATCAAGTGCCAGGCCAGCGACATCCACATTGAACCGACACTTCACGACGTCCAGGTGCGGGTTCGCGTCGAAGGGCTCTTACGTGAATACATGCGGATGCCCAAATGGATTCAGGATCCGCTCGTGTCGCGAATGAAAATCCTGGCGAAACTCGACATTACCGTGCGGCGCACTCCACAGGATGGGCGCATCAAGGTGGCCTACTCTGACCGGGAGATTGACTTGCGGGTCTCGACGTTGCCCACCCACTTTGGGGAGAAAATCGTCCTGCGGATCCTGGGGTCCGGCCAGCGCGTGCCTTCCACTGCCTCGCTGGGGATTAAGAATTCGGATCTCGATATTCTCAAGAAGGCAGTGGATCAGCCTCAAGGCTTGATTCTGGTGACAGGCCCCACGGGTAGCGGCAAGACGACCACGCTGTACTCAATTCTGGCAGAAAAGAAGAAACCGGAAATCAACATCATTACCGTTGAAGATCCGATTGAAATTCAGCTAGCCGGCATCAATCAGGTACAGGTGAATACCAAGGCTGGAATGACGTTCGCCGCCAGCCTACGCTCGATCCTGCGGCAGGATCCTGATGTTATTCTGGTAGGTGAGATTCGCGATCTGGAAACTGCGGAAATTGCGTTTCACGCTGCCATGACCGGGCACTTGGTCCTATCTACACTCCACACCAACAGCACGGTCGCAACGGTGGCGCGGCTGCTTGATCTGGGTGTCGAGCCATTCATGATTGGTACATCCATTAATATGATTGTGGCGCAACGCCTGGTCCGAAAGATTTGTGAAAACTGCAAGGAACTTTATCATCCAGACCCCAAGCAGTTGGAACGCCTTCAGTTGGCCGGAACCGACTTCAAGTATTACCATGGAAAAGGCTGTGAAGCCTGTGGGAAGACGGGGTATTCCGGTCGCGTCGGGGTCTACGAGTTTCTGCGCATGACTCCCAGAATGAAGGAACTGGTGAACCAGAAGGCAACGGAGGGGGAACTCCGCACGGCGATGGCCTTCGATGGGAGCAAGCTATTGCTCGACGAAGCCCTCCAGAAAGTGAGGGAAGGCATAAGTACGGTGGAGGAGGTATTACGCGTAATCCAACTCCAAGAAGAGGAGGTGATGCGTTGCCCTAAGTGCGGAAGCCTGATCAACCGCGACTTCGCCCACTGTCCTTACTGCTTCTTTTCTCTTAAAGCAGTATGCGAATCCTGCCGGCAGGAGCTAAAACCTGGATGGCAGATCTGCCCTTATTGCGGGACTGCCCTTCCGGCTGTTGCGCCTCCGGCCCAAGGGGAGCCCATTCCGCTGGCGGTGTCGGAGGTAGCGACCCCCGCGGTGTTTGCATCGGCCCCTGCTGCCATCGCTGCCCCACGTCAGGTGAGGGATGCTACAACTACCAGAAGACCGTGCATCTTAGTAGTGGACGACGACGAAGTAATGCGCTCGCTGGTGGCGACGACGCTGGAATTACTTCCCTCGAAACCTGAAGTGATCGAGGCCAAGGATGGATTAGAGGCATTGGCAAAGGTTGAAGTGGTGAAACCCGACCTCGTAATTCTGGATGTGATGATGCCCGGTCTTACTGGCTTTGAGGTTTGTGAGCGACTCCGCCAAGACATCCGGACTGCGTTCATTCCCATCCTGATGCTTACCGCCAACACGGATGAACAAAGCCGTACCAAGGGTTTTATGGTAGGAACCGATGACTATATGACCAAGCCGATTTCCGTTCCCGATCTACACGCGCGCGTGAGCCGCCTGCTGCGCCGTACTTACGGTATGTAGTCAGAAGTGCTGCCGAGGGGGGACGCGTCGCACTTGAGAATCCGAGCTTGTTTGGTTTGTGCCCATTGAGAATACAGGAGTTAGCTTGAACCAAGCTGTATTCATGCACAGACGCGAGCGGAAAGCTCATGGGCGCTGCGCTCGGTTACGTAAACGCGGCTGCGCCCCCCTTTTTTGGCCTGATAAAGGGCCTTATCTGCTGCCCGATAGAGTGACTCCAGTTCAACTCCGTCTTCAGGGTACTGAGCGATTCCGGCACTGAAAGTCACGTGAAACTCCACCTCTGCAGGAGTCGTAAACGATTCCTTACGAAAGGCATCCAACATTCCTGTCATGCGCCGCACCGCGTCCTGCTGCCGCATGCCGAACATACCTACCGCGAACTCTTCGCCACCCCAACGTGCGACCACATCTTCACCCCGGAATATCCTCAGCATAACTGTTCCCAGCTTGCGCAGCACCTGATCCCCCACGGCATGGCCGTGCGTGTCATTGATTTGCTTGAAGTTGTCAAGATCGAGCATGGCGAAGGAAAACGGCTGGTGGATACGACTGGCCAGACGAATCAACTGGTTCATCATTGTAGTGGATTTGCGCCGGTTGGCCACCCCAGTGAGGGGGTCAGTTTCCACGAATGTGCGATAAAGGCGGGCATGCTCCAAACGATTCCTAATGCGGGTCAATAGCTCAGGCCCGACGACGGGCTTGCCGACAAAGTCGTCAGCGCCGGCAGCGAATACCCGTTGCACGGTCTCTGCGTCTGTGTGGGCGGTAAGGAAAATGATAGGAATACCACACCAGCGTGGATCATTGCGTACCACCCGACACAACTCGACGCCGCTCAGATGTGGCATTTCCACGTCTAAAACCAGTAAATTAGGCGATGTTCGTTCCAGTACCTCCCAGAAGCGAAGCGGTTCATCCAATGTGATCACGCGAATTCGTTTGGGTTCGAGTAAAGCCTTGAGAGCTGCCAGTACCAGAGGATCATCGTCCACCACCATAACCTTGGATTCCAGGGCGCTCATACGGTGGAGCAGTTGCATGACGGTATCCAGGACTTCCGAGGGCGGAAGCGGTTTCTGGAGGAAGCCCCTCCCGCCGCGTCGAGCCACTTCAACGCGGTCGATGAGACTATCGCGAGCAGTCAGGACAAGAACGGGCACGGGGGGATCACAGGCACTCAGTTCTTCCAGCAGTTTCAGAGCGCTCTGTACATCCTGGGGAAACGACAAATCCAGGAGCACCACGTCGGGTCGGCATCGTCCTAGAAAATCCCTGGCAGCGGACAATTCATTTGCCGTCTCCGCCCGCACCTCCCTGTTACCGGCTTCTTCCACCAGTTGCTGTGCCAGCTCTTTGTCACTATCCACAACCAACAGGACAGGGCGGCTATCGATCGAGGGCACCGTGGGCTCGTTTGTCTGTGCGACCGGTCTGCCCTCCAATTCACGGCGAAGAGCTGCAGCCATCTCCGAAAGGGACAATGCTTGGGCCTGTCCCAGTGTTGACCCGGTCTGAAAGGACCGCTCAATCTCACGAGCCAGTCGGGAGGCCTCCTTGAACCCAAACGATCCCACTGACCCGGCTAATTTGTGAGCTTCCTGCACCGCCTTCCGCCGCAGTTCATCCCTGAGATCACCTCCCAAGAGTGCCGATGTAGCTTGTTCGACGACCGCGACGCGCCCCAGGATCGTATTCTTGAAGCGAGTCCAGAGCTCGGCAACAGCGGCCAGAGTCTCATTCTGCGCTTGACTCTGACGGTTAGGCTGAGAACGTAGGGAGAGATTAAGCCGTCGACTCGCATGGAGAGCTAATTCCTCCATATCCAAGGGATGAAAGCAGAGCTGTTCCACCCCCAGTTTCCTGACCAGCGTCGATTGCAGCTCGGAAGGAGCCCCTTCTTCCAGGCAATAGATGACGGGGAGATTCGACCCTGTCGGGAGCTTGCGCATCTCGGCAAGGAGTTCAAGCGCGGGTGGATCCGTAACGTGGTGGTCAAGCACAAGCAACTGCCAGCTACTTTGCGCCAGTGCCGCCAGACCCTCATGGCCGGTTCGAACGGCCTTGACCACTGCACCCTCTAGCCGGTGCTCGAGGTACGACACAATCTCTGAAGAAACGCCGACTGCAAGAATCGGAGTCATCGTCTTACCTCTCCCCACCGCAGGCGACCATCGGTAACGTAAACCAATGGAGGGCTTCCGCTACCTGGCCTGCTAACTTGAGGGGATCGAAAGGTTTCGCCAGTACTCCTGCCACCCCTAATTCGGCGAACCACCTTCGATCGGCAGGCTGCAACTTGGCTGTCAATAGGATGACAGGAATATGCCGAATGGCAGGATCAGCTTGTAGTTTCTGGAAAGTGGTAGGCCCATCCATGCCTGGCATCATCACGTCCAGCAGGATGGCATCGGGCTGAAGAGCGTTAGCTATCTCCAATCCTGCCGAACCGGAACTGGCAGTCAACACTTCCCAACCTGCCACCATTTCCAGGCTGATCTGGGTTACTTCCCGGATGTCGTCCTCATCATCAATAATAAGAACTCGTCGTCTTGTCATCGCCCTCGCCTCTCTCTCTGTCCGGAAGTCGCCCAGTTGAGCAAGCCAATTGCCCGTTGCTCAAATTCTTGCGGGGTAAGGCGACTCTTGGTCATGAAAATGGACTCCCCAAGCCGCAACCGCGCTTTCTCCGAATCATCCAACTCCTTCACGGAGTACACTGCCAGGGGCAAATGCTGCAAATGCTCATGTTGGCGGAGTTGCTCCACAACACCAAAACCGTCGAGTCCAGGCAAGATCACGTCAAGCACGATTAGATCAGGAATCAATTGCGGACAGACCTGAATGGCCTCTTCTCCGGTCCGGGCATGGAACACCACCGCGCCGTGCCGTTCAAAGATGGTCGTGAGCACTCGCGCCAAATCAGCGTCATCCTCAACCACTAAGACGCGCGGACCTTCACCCAGTTTGCCCAAAACAGATTCCAAAGCCTGGAGCAGGGAACCTTCGTTCAAGGGTTTCGTCACCCAACCCGCCATTCCCATAGCTGCTAGCTGGACTTCGTCGGGAGCCGTACCCCCCAAGCCAATTACAGGAACTTCCTCGGTGCGGGACTTCTGTTTCCATGCAGTTATGATTTCTAAACTTTCCATGCCAGGCAATGACGAGTCGAGCAGTATGGCGTTTGGACGCTCGATGGTTGCTTTCTCGATTGCTTCTTGCCACGACGATGAGGCCATTACGTTGTAGCCCCCCTGATTCAAGATGGCTTGTACCGCACTGCGGATATCTGCCTCAATAGCGCACACCAGTATTTTTCGGGCGCTGGAGCCGTCGCCAACCAGGATTGTTTCGGCCGGCAGAAATGGAAGAGTAAAAGAGAAAGTGCTGCCTTGGCCCAGCGTGCTTTCAACCCAAATCCGCCCACCATGCTGCTGCACAATGCTGCGAGTGATCGGCAAGCCCAAACCCGTGCCGCCCTTTTCCCTTCGGTCTGAGGCGTCAACCTGCTGAAACCGCTCGAAGATGCTTTCGCGCTTTTCCTGCGGAATACCCCGTCCCTGGTCCTTCACTTGAAACAGAATCGTGTCTGCTTGGGGTGTTGCACTTAACCAAATGGTCCCGCCTCGAGCTGAGAACTTAATAGCGTTGCTCAGAAGATTTATGACTGCTTGTATGATCCTGTCAGGATCAACCCACAGTCGAGCAGAGGGCGGTGATACGGACAAGGTGACGCCAGCCTTTTCCGCCAGGTCGCGCACACTATCCGCCGCTTGGGTCATCAGGTCGGCAGCGTTGCAGGTCTGTTTCTCCATGTTCATCTTGCCGGATTCCAAACGCTCAATATCCAGGATGTCATTGATAAGGCGCACGAGGCGGTCGGTATTCGACATCGCGATCTCCAGCATCCGCTCCCCCTTTTCGGGTTGGGAACGCAGCAGACCACCCGCCAGTAACCCCAAGGCCCCGCGAATCGAGGTGAGAGGCGTACGCAGTTCGTGGCTTACCACCGAAACAAGTTCACTTTTTGTCCGTTCGAGATCGCGACGCTCGCTGATGTCGCGGAAGTACCAGACTCTGCCGTAAAGCTCACCGGTGGAGGCCTGAAGGGGAGAAGAGTGCCGGTCAAAAACCCGCCCATCTTTGAACTCAATTTCATCCCTCGTCTTTTCAGTCGCGTGGGAGTAAAGATAATTCACTCTTTCCAGGAAGGCATCAGGGTCCTTAAGTTGTGTCAGGGCGTGCCCAATCAACTTCTTATCATCCTTTGCGAGGAGTACCTCCTCGGGAATGTTCAACATTCTTGCGAATTGGTTGTTGACCAGTAGTACGTGACCTGTCATATCAACAACGAGGATCCCATCGATCGCGGTCTCCGACTGGGCCTTGAGAAGCACCGTCTTGAATGAAAGGTCCTGTTCCGCCCGCTTGCGGGCGGTGATATCGCGAGCGACCGTGGAAGCACCCACGATCTTGCCGCTGACGTTCTTGAGAGGAGAAATGGTGACCGACACATCGATGCGCCCACCGCCTTTCGTAGCCCTCACCGTCTCGTGGGACTCAATCTCCTCACCCCGCTTCATCCGTTCGAGGAAGTCCTCGACTTCCTTCCGACGCTCCGGCGGAGCAAGGAGAAAGACCGATTGCCCTATCACTTCCGAGGCCGTGTAGCCGTATAGCTTCTCCGCCCCGGCGTTCCAACTTCGAATAGCACCCTCAGGGCCCGTACCGATGATGGCATCATTTGAACATTTGACAATTGAGGCCAGGTAGTCACGTGTCGCTTCGGTGCGCTGGCGCTGCAATCTGGCACTTAGGATGGGGGCGACGTGACTGGCAATATTCTCCAGCTTATGCAGATCGCATTCCGTGTAGTCCGTTTCCTTGTTGGCCACCACGAAAAGACCGAGGGCCTCCCCATGAAAAAGAATGGGAAGGGAGATATGCCTGCAAATGCGGAGGTGCCCGTTGGGGGTGCTGGCAGAAAGTTCGTTGGAGTAAATAGTTCTTTTTTCCTTTAGGGCGCGTGCCCAAGTGCTTTCCCCCCAGGTTTCTCGCGGAAATCTTGCCGTTTTCCCGGGCATCTGGCACAGGTGCCATATCTCCCGGGTCATGCTGGGAACCTCAAGGCTCCCCTCTTCATCAATAAACCCGAAAAGGCCGAGCGAGCTATGCAAGTCGTCCAGAATGAGTTTCAATATCTCGTGGTAAATCTCGTCGTCCGAAACAGAGAGGAAGATCTCGTCGATTCTGGCTTGAGTCGCCAGTTGCGCTTCAGCCCGCTTGCGTTTGGTGATGTCGCGGTTGAAGGCGAAGATGTATTCCTTTCCATCGAACTCCACGTAGTTCGCAGTTACCTCCACCGGGAAAACCCTTCCCTGTTTGGTTTCGTTCTGGGTTTCAAGGGTCATCGAGACCCGCGTCTTGACTTCCTCCCAAAACGTCCCCCAGCCTTCTTTGGGGAAAAGCGGATCCAAATCCGGGATCGTCAGGGAAAGGATCTCCGCGCGGGAACGTCCTAAAGAGCGGCAGGCCGCCTCGTTGACGTAGATGATATGGCCTTGTGGGTCCACCCAATATATATTGTCCGAGGCATGCTCCACCGAGAATTGCGTCAGCCGAAGTTCCTTTTCCGCCCGCTTGCGCTCGGTGATGTCTTGTACCATGCCAACGGCGCACACCGGGCGTTCGTCCCAACCCTTTACCATCGAGACAGTCAACAGCCCCCACACCACACCGCCACCCTTCTTGAGAAAGCGCTTTTCGATCTCGTACTTCTCGCGTTTCCCTGCTGCCAGCTCGCTGTAGAGCCCCCAATCCAACTCCCGATCATCAGGGTGGGTAAACTCAGTAAAGGCCATGCGGCTCAATTCTTCCTTGCTATAGCCGAGCATCTGCCGGAGTGCCGGGTTTGACTTGATGGTACGTTCTTGCAGATCCACCAAAGCCACGCCGATCCCGGCATTCTCAAAGGTCGCGCGAAAACGCTCTTCGCTCTCGCGCAGTGACTCTTCCGCCCGCTTGCGGGCGGTGATATCCTGCTTGATAGCAATGAAATGACTGATGGTCCCCTGGGCGTCGCGCACGGGAGTGATCGTCGTCTCCTCGGTGTAGAGCGTGCCGTCTTTGCGTCGGTTGACGATTTCTCCCTGCCAGACTTCCCCGGATAGGATCGTATTCCAAAACTTCTGATAAAAAACTGCGTCATGTACGCCGGACTTTAAGATCCGCTGGTTTTTGCCAATAACTTCTGAGGCGGGGTATCCGGTCAAGCGCGTAAAGGCGGGGTTCACCCAAATGATGCGGCCTTCCAGACTGGCAATCACAATACCGTTGGCAGCGGATTCCAGTGCGGCGGTCTGGAGGCGAGTTTGCTGTTCCGCCCGCTTGCGCTTGATAAATTGCGCGGTCGTGTCGGCCACGGAGGCAAAGGCCTGAAGGGTGGCTTCCGTGAGGGGCTGGCGCGCGAACGCGGCCACCACCCCCAACACGCGCCCCTCAATTTTCAAGGGGTAGCCCGCAAACGCCACCATGCCTTCCCGCCGCGCCCATTCCGGGTCTCCCACCCAGGAATCTTCCTGCACCGAGTTCGTCAAGTGGGGCTCACCGCTTTCGGCGATGCGCCCAATTTTGAATTTCCCGAGGGGTACGCGGGCGTGGCCACCGTCAAGGTGGGTATACATCCCGGCGCTGGCCTGCAGTTCGAGGTTGCATTCCTCTTCATTCAGCGTCCAGACCCGGGCGAAGGCAGCGCCGATGTTGGGTGCCAGGATCTCCGCGCATTGCTGTAAGCCTTGACGCAGGTTCTCAGCCTGGGTAAGCGCCACCCCCACTTCGGCCACGAGTGTCGCCAAACGCTGCTGTTCGGCCATTTCGGTTTCCGCCCGTTTGCGCTCGGTGATGTCTCTAACGGTGGCCTGCAGAAGTGGCTGTCCCCGATAGGTCATCCTGGTTAGCGTGACGGTGGCAAGGAACTCCTCCCCGCTGAACTTCTTATGGGTCCACTCGAAGAAATGTGATCCCCTCTCCATGGCTGCGTTGATCATCTGCGGGGCCTTGACGGAGGAAAGCTCACCATCCGGCTGATATTCCGGTGATAAAGTCCATGGGGCCGCGGCCATAAACTCTCGCTCATCTCTCGCCCTGAACAGCGCGATGGCCGCTGGATTCCCGGCAGTAAACTTCCACTCCGGGGGGGCGGTCATCATGATCGCGTCGCGCGACGATTCATAAAGAACCCGATACTTCTCGTCGCTGTCCCGCAGCGCGTCCTCCACCCGCTTGCGCTCGGTGATGTCGCGCGAGACGCCGAAAGTTCCGATGATGTCCCCGTTGGGGTCATGCAGGGGCATCTTCGTGGTCGAGACCCAGGTCACGCGGCCATCCGGCCAGGTTTCCTTCTCCTCCTTGCCCACCATCGGCTGGCCCGTCCTGATTATTTCCTGCTCATCTCTGTACGCCGACTGGGCGTGTTCTGCGTTGAAGAAATCGAAGTCGGTTTTGCCGACCGCTTGGGAAGGGTGGCTCAGCCCAAATTCTTTCGCGTGAGCCAAATTAATACGGGTGAAGCGGCTCTCGCGATCCTTGAAGTAGATCACGTCGGGGAGGTTGTCCATGAGGGCGTTGAGGAGATGCCTTTCCTCGATCAGCGCTGCTTTCGCCCTCTCGCCCTCGCGAAGTTCCACGACCGTCCTCTCTAGCAAGCGGGACTGCCTCTGCAACACAAAGTAGCCCGCCAAAACCGCCGCAACACTGCTGAGGCCGATCGTCACCCGGCAGTTGCGTGTGAGAACATCCGCAGAACTTGAGCCCGTCTCAGCTAATCGGCGAACCTAATCCAGCGGTCGAACCCAACTCGCCATGTATAGGCAAGGCAATGTGAGTTCCAATTACCAATGAAGTCGCGGGTCAGGGTTAACTCATTCGAATTTAAGAGATTACGGGCGTGGGCTGAGGATGATTTACGCTCAGGGACAAAGCAGCACCTGCCTCGCTAGCGAAAAACTGTTACAAATCGATACAAGGCAAACATCCAGACGACATTCCATGGCGCAGCACTACCGCCCTGCTCGCCTTGTATCGATTTGTAACAGTTTTCCGATAGCGCGGCAGGGCCATTTTGCACCTAAGTCCGGTTTGTCCTCGCCACACACCCTAACCCGAGCAGTTCGAATGAGTTAACTCTAATAACGATTGAATGGGAACTTGGAGCGCACATTGTTTCACGCATGCTTGGCGAGCTGGGCTTATCCTTTCGATTACATTCGCCGATAAGCTGAGGTGGGTTCTTGGGAACGACGTTGATTTGGAAGTTATCGTCGTTCGTCATGAAAAGCTGGGCGGGATGATTTGGCGAACTTGCCTCGAATCGACGCCCTGATTCCGGCCTGTTTCTCGGCTATCGTGCCGGGAGTTGAACCCCCAAAGGGACAAGTCCGGGGGCATGGCGAGTTCAATTCAAGAATGCCACCCCCCTTGATGAATGAAGCTCCCACCGGATTCGCAGGAATTGGCTAACCTCTGTAGTTGCTTCTGCCGATAACCAGATTTAACGCATGGGACGAGTCAATATGAACCAGCCCTCGAGGCACTACACAATGAGTCTGGGAACAATTTTGATTCAGAAGCAATGGGGCACAGGAGGTCATTCTGTCGTACAGCCGAGTGAAATCGACTGTTCCTTTATGACCCGTGGCAAAACACCGCGCCGTGTCATGGTGCCAGCAACATTTCAACTCATCCGTCCCGAAACGAGACAACGCTGTCTTGCCCCTGAGTCCGGGTTATCCTTGGCACACACCCGTAATCCACGCAATTCGAATGAGTTAACTCTGACAAACGCTGCATTGGAACTTGGAACTCAGATTGCCCAATGTATGCTTGGCGGGTTGAGTGTGCGACCACTGGATTACGTTCGTCGATTAGCTGTGCGGGCTCCCTAGGAACAATGTTGATTCAGAAGCAATGGAGCTCAGAGTGTCAATCTGTTGTATAGGCGATAGAAATCGGCTGTTTCTTTGTATCCCGTGCCGAATCATCTTGTTTTGCCAGGGGGCCGGCGACAAAAGCAGGAGTCTTCTATGAGATCAGTTCATTGGCTTGGTTTTTCTCTTAGTGCAATCTTGCTTCTACTCTGTGGGTGCGGTGGCGGACCCAGTCCTGTCTCCGTTTCGCCGCCCTCGGGACTCAGCTACACAACCCCTGCGGCGGACTACACCCAGGGGACGCCAATTACGGCGAA
>Ga0182027_10012613_pt1 | contig 11859 bp, 9 predicted proteins | sample 712E1DmetaG_FD_121300 | JGI IMG/M metagenome (GOLD analysis project Ga0182027, IMG submission 121300) | Permafrost microbial communities from Stordalen Mire, Sweden - 712E1D metaG (Illumina Assembly) | ecosystem: Environmental > Terrestrial > Soil > Wetlands > Permafrost | place: Sweden...
CGAGAAGTTCAACTCGGTGATCTGGGTGCGGCAGGGCAAGGACACGCTGGCGCTGGGCAACATCACCGGGGCGATGGTGTTTCAGAGCACCTTCCCCGTGTCGATCGGGCTGCTCTTCACGACCTGGCAGCTCACCCGCACCGGACTGGTCAGCGGGGTCCTGGCGCTCGTCTCGGGCACCGTGTTCTACCTGCAGCTGCGCTTCCGGCACAAGCTGACCTGGTTCACGCTCTGCGGGGCGGGCTCGATGTACGCGCTCTACCTGATCTATGTGATCTTCGTGGCCAAAGCCTGAGCGCCGCCGCACCGCCGGCGGGAACGGCGGCACGGCGGCGCCGGGCGCCAGGAAGCGGCGGCACGGCGCCGCTGCCGCGTTACTGGGTGACCCAGATGGTGACGGTGCTGCCGGGCGCCGCGCTGTCGCCGGTCTTGGGCGACTGATCGTAGACGTAGCCCGAGCCGAGCGTGCTCGTGCCTTTCTTGACCACCACGACGAAGCCGTCGTTGGAGAGCAGCTGTTCGGCCGCGGTCTGCGTCATGGTCTCGACGTTGGGCACGGCGACCGGCGTGGGCGTGCCCGTCGGGGAGCTGGTCGAGCTCGGCGTCGGCGTCGGCGACGGCGTGCCCGTGCTGATCGCGATGGCCACCGAGGCGCCGCTGGCGACCAGCGTACCGGCCGAGGGGTTCTGGCCGGCCACCTGACCGACCGGCACGACGGAGCTCGTCTGCTGGGTGACCGTACCCACCTGCAGACCGTGCGCGTGCAGCGTGGCCGCCGCCTGGTTCTGGTCGAGCCCCGACAGGTCGGGAACGCTCACCTGCGGCAGGCCGCGACTGACCCGGTAGCTGACGGTGGCGCCGTGGTTCACCGTGGTCCCGGGCGCCGGGCTCTGCGCGAAGACCTTGCCCTTGGCGACCGTCGCCGAGGCGCCCGTGAGCTCCTTGCCGATCAGGTTGTTCCTGGTCAGCCAGCTCGCCACCGCCGCCGGCGTCCAGTTGCTGAAGTCGATCAGGGTGATCGTGGCGGCGCCGCGGCTCACCCAGATATCGACGGTGCCGCCCTTGACGAGCTTGTCGGCGGCGGTCGGCTGCTGCCGGGTGACGAGTCCGAGGCCGAACTGGTCGGAGTAGTCGTCGTGCACCTTGGCGGCAAAGCCGGCGCCCTGCAGCTGCGAGACGGCGGCGGCCTGGGCCTGGCCAACGACCGAAGGCACACTGAGCGTCGTGCTGCCGAAGAACGTGTGCCAGATCAGCGCGCCGGCGACGGCGGCGATCACCAGAAAGACGACGAGGGCGATCCACGGCCACGGCGAACGCTTGCGCCGCCGGCCGGCGGCGCCGGCCGCCCCCGCGGCGACACCCACGGCGCCCGCCGCGGCGGCCTTGGGCAGCACGCGGGTCGTGCCTTCGGAACCGGTCGCCGGCGACTGCACGAGCGTGCGATCGAGCGACGGGTCGTAGGCGGCGGCCAGCAGCGGGCCGCCGCTGCGCGCCGAGACCAGGTCGGCGGTGAACTCGGCGGCGTTGCGGTAGCGCTGGTCGGGGTCTTTGGCAAGCGCCTTGAGCACGATCTGGTTGAGCGAGTAGGGCAGTCCGGGCACGAGCTCGGCCGGCTCGGCCGGCTGTTCGTTTACGTGCTTGAGGGCCACGGTGACGGCGCTGTCGCCGCGGAAGGGCAGCGATCCGGTCAGCATCTCGTAAAAGACGACGCCCACCGAGTACAGATCGGTGCGCTCGTCGACGGGCTCGCCCTTGGCCTGTTCGGGAGCCAGATACTGGGCGGTGCCCAGAATGGAGCCGGCCTCGGTCATCTGCGAGTCGTCGGCCTTGGCGATGCCGAAGTCGGTGACCTTCACCGTGCCGGCCCGGTCGATCAGGATGTTCTGCGACTTGATGTCGCGGTGCACGATGTGCACGCCGTGGGCCACCTGGACCCCGGCGAGCAGCTCGAGGGCGATGCGCACCGCCTCACCCGGCGGGTAGCGACCCTCGCGGCGGATGTGGTCTTTGAGCGTCTCGCCCTCGACGTACTCCATGACGATGTAGTAGGTGCCGTCGACCGGACCCCAGTCGTAGATGTTGACGATGTTGGGATGGTTGATGCGGGCGGCGGCCTGGGCTTCGCGGCGGAAGCGCTCGACGAACGACTCGTCGCCGGCGTAGCGCTTGAGCAGCACCTTGACCGCGACCTGGCGGCCCAGCGTCGTGTCGTCGGCAAGATAGACGTCGGCCATGCCGCCGGCGCCGAGCCGGCGCAGCACGCGGTAGCGGCCGGCGATCACCTGTCCCTGTTCGAATCCGTCGGTCAAGAGCTCCTCGCCGTCACGTTACCACACTCCCTGCTCGAGTCCTGCCCGGCTCACGGCAGGCTGGGTTGCGCCAGAGCGGCCTTGATGACCTGGGCGGCCAGCGGCGCCGCCACGTCGCCGCCGGTGAACAGTGTGTTCTCGATAGTGACCGCCACGGCCACTTTGGGGTTGTTGGCCGGCGCGAAAGCGATGAACCAGGCGACGTTGCTGGCGCCGCGCTGCGCCGTGCCGGTCTTGCCGGCCACCTGGATGCCCGACAGGGCGGCGGCCGTGCCCGTGCCGGCATTGACGACCTGCTGCATCATGACGTTCAGCGTCTGCGCCGTGGCCGGCGTGGTGGCCGTCGTCCAAAGGCTCGGCGCCGCCCGCTGCAGCACGTTCCCGCGGCTGCTGGTGATGCGTTGCACCAGATACGGCTTCATGACCTGCCCGGCGTCGGCCACGCCGGCGGCGACCAGCGCCATCTGCAGCGGCGTGGCCAGCACGCTCTCCTGGCCGACCGCCGCCCAGGCCACGTCGAGCGGGTTCATCGCGGCGGTCGGCGACAGCAGCCTGGGCCCCAGGTAGCGGCCGCTCGGGTAGACCATGCCGCGCGGCAGCTCGAGCGGCGGCGTCTGGTAAAAGCCGTAGTGGCGCATCTGATCGATCAGGGCGGCCTGACCGATCAGCGTGCCTACCTTGGCGAAGGTCGTGTTGACGGAATCGGTCAGCGCCTTGGTGAAGTCGTGGGCGCCGAACACCTCGCCGTGATAGTTGGTGACCTTGCCGCCGTAGATGGAGTAGGTACCCGAGTCGTTGAACGGCGTGGTCGGCGTGACCTTGCCGAGGTTGAGGGCGGCGGTCGCGGTCACCACCTTGAACGACGAGCCCGGCGGGTAGAGCCCCTGGGTGCCGCGCGAAAGCAGCGGCGCGTCGGGGTTCTTGGCAAGCGCCGCGAAGCTCGCGTCGATGGTCGCCGGGTCGTAGCTCGGCGCCGAGGCGGCGGCGATAATCGCGCCGGTGGTCGGGTCGAGCGCCACGACGGCGCCGAGCTGGGCCCCCAGCGCGGTCTGCGCTACCTTCTGCACGGCCGGCACGATCGTGAGCTCAACGTTGGCGCCCGGGCTGTGCCGGCCCAGCAGGCGGTCGACCAGGCCCTGCGTGCCGCTGTCGGAGCCGCTCAGGTAACCGTTCAGCGACGACTCGATGCCGGTCTGCCCGTAGCGCGCGCTGTCGTAGCCCACGATCTGCGGGGCGACGGGCCCTTGCGGGTAGGTGCGATGGTAGAAGCCCGAACGGAGGGCGTCGCCGGCGATGGTCGAACCGTCGAAGCCCAGAATGAGTCCGCGTCTGACGCGCAGCTGCTGGGCGATGACGCGGTGGTTCTGGGGCGCGTTGCGCAGGCTCCCGGCATGCAGCACCTGGATCCAGGCGAGGTTGGCCATGAGGGCGATCATGAGGACCGCCCCGACCAGGAACACGCGGCTGATGGCGCGATCCATCCGCCCCTCCTACACGATCTCCGCGAGCCGCAGCCGCTCGGTGGTGCTGCCCGCTTCGACCACCAGGCTGTGGTGGGACACCATGAGCAGCAGCGCCGCGAGCACGAGGTTGGCGGTCAGCGAGCTGCCGCCGTAGCTCACGAACGGCAGCGTGATGCCCGTCAGCGGGATGAGCCGGGTGACGCCGCCGATGATGATGAACGTCTGCAGACCGAACACGGTCGCCAGGCCCGCCGCCAGCAGCTTGGAAAAACCGTCCGAGGCCTGCAGGGCGATGTGATAGCCGCGCCAGCTGAAGAGCAGGTAGAGCAGGATCAGGCCGATCCCGCCGGCCAGGCCGAGCTCGTTGGCGACGGCGCTGAAGATGAAGTCGGTCTGCAGGTCGGGTACGGTCGGGACGTGGTTGGAGTAGAGCAGGTAGCCGCGCCCGAAGCCGGCTCCGACGAGGCCACCGTCGGCCATCGCGAAGAGCGACTGCAGGAGCTGGTAGCCGCTGGTCGCAGCGGTCTTCCACGGGTCGATCCAGATGGCGAACCGCTCGTGGACGTGCGGCACGTACTGGTAGGCGCCGCCCGCGCCGACCGCAAACAGAAGGGCGCCCGCGACCACGTAGGCGATGCGCGCCGTCGCCATGTAGATCATGGCGATGAAGGTCGCCATGAACAGCAGCGACATGCCGAAGTCCTTCATGAAGACGAGCATGACCAGCGACAGCACCCACATCACAAGCAGCGGGCCGAAGTACTTGAGGGGCGGCACCGGCACACCGAGCAGGCGCGCCGTGGGCACCGAAAGCATCTCCTTGTTCTGGTTCAGGTAGCCGGCCAGAAAGATGACGATGGCGATCTTGGCGAACTCCGACGGCTGGATCGAGAAGCCGGCCACGCGGATCCACAGGCGGGAGCCGTTGACGCTGGTGCCGGCCACGACGGTCAGCGCCAGCAGGACCAGACCGACCGCGCCGATGAGGTAGCGGTAGGCGGCAAGACGCCCGACGTCGCGCACGACGAGCACGGTCGCCACGAAGAGCGCGACGCCGATCAGCAGCCACTCGCCCTGTTTCAGGGCCAGCGCCGGCGAGATGCGGTAGATCTCGGTGAGGCCGATGGCGCTGAGCAGCGCGGCGAGCGGCACCAGGTAGGGGTCGCCCTGGGGCAGATAACGCCGCTCGGTCAGGTGGATGACCAGAAACAGCACGAGAAAGATCACACCCGTGACGATCGAGTCGCGGCGCAAGTCGTGAAAGCGCGCCGCGTAGACCGACGCGTAGGCGATCGTCGCCGCCACGCCGACCACGGCCAGCAGCAGGAGCTCGGTGTTGCGCCGGCTCACGGCAGGCCCTGCGCCTGGCGGGCCAGCGCCAGCGCCGCCGCTTTGCGGTGCAGGTCGTGACGCTCGACCCGGGCGCGCAGGCCGGGCGCGACCACGGCGACGGGCGTCGTCGTCTCGAGATAGAGGCCGTACAGCCTGACCCCGCCGATCTGCCACGGCAGGCCGTGGTAGACGCTCACCATGCCGTCGCCGGCGCCGACGAAATAGACCCCATCGGCGACCGCCGCGCCGGCCACGAGACAGACAACGAGCAGCGCCACGAGCACGACGGCCAAGCGGAACCGGTGGCGGCGGCGCGACGGCGCGGCGGCGGGGCCGGCATCGAGCGGCGGCACGACGGGCGCGGCGGCGGGGCTGTCGGACGGCGCGTCGCCGAGCGCGGCGGCGGGGCTGTCGGACGGCGCGTCGGCGGCGGCGTCGAGCGGCGCGTCGCCCAGCGTGTCGGCGGCGACGTCGAGCGATACGTCGCGGACTGACGCATCGCGCGCCGCGGCGTCGCGCGCCGCGGCGTCGAGCACCGGCAGCGAGCCCGTCGTAGCCTCGGCGCCGGCGGCGGCCGGCGCCGTGATAGTCGTCACCTGGTCGGCCCGGTCGCCGTCGCCGGCGCCGGCCTCGTCGAAGCGCAGGACGATGACGGTGATGTTGTCGTGACCACCTTCGTTTTTGGCTTCGCGGACGAGCTGGCGGGCGGCCCGCAGGGGGTCGTCGACCGCCGCCAGGACGGCCGCGATCGTGGTTTCGGAGGCCATCGAGTAGAGACCGTCGCTGCACAGCACGACGGCGTCGCCGGCGCGCAGCTCGACCTCGCCGGCATCGATCTCGACCCGCGACTCGGTGCCCAGGGCACGGCTCAGGATGCTGCGCTGCGGGTGCGACAGGGCCGCCTGACGAGTCAGGTGACCCTCGCGTACCATCTCGCCGACCAGGGAGTGGTCGTCGGTGACCTGCTCGAGTGTCTCGTCGCGCCACAGATACAGGCGACTGTCGCCGACGTGCACGAACTCGAGCCGGTCGCCGTGGAGCAGCGTCGCGGTGAGGGTCGTGCCCATCCCCGAATGCGCCCGGTCACCGCGCGAACGCTGATGGACGCGGGCGTTGGCCGAAAGCGCGGCGTCGGGCAGCGTGTCGCCGGCCGCCAGTGCCTCGACCAGCGAGTCGAGCGCCAGCTGCGAGGCGACCTCGCCGGCCTGCGCCCCTCCCATGCCGTCGGCCACCGCGAACAGCGGCGGCGCGGCGACGAAGGCGTCCTCGTTGGTCGACCTGTGCAGGCCGATGTCGGTCTGCGCCGCATGTCGGGCGACCAGGGTCACGCGGCGCTCACTCCTCGTAACGGAAGATCGTCTCGCCTATGCGCAGTTCGCTGTCGAGCATGAGCTGCGCCTCGATCACCTCGCGTCCGTTCACGAAGGTGCCGTTGGTGCTGCCCAGATCCTCGACGAAGTGGAGCTGGCCGCGCGGCACGACCCGGGCGTGCGTCTGCGACACGAAGGGGTCGTTGAGGACCAGGTCGCTCGTCGGCGAGCGGCCGATCATGATCCAGCCCTCCAGCATGATCTCGACGCCGGCCGCAAGGACGGGGCTGGCCGCGACCACGAGCCGGGGATGTACGTGGGCCATGAGGTCGAGCGACTCGCCCGGCATGGTGCGCTCGGTGTGGCGCTTCTCGCGACGTTTGCGGCGCTCGGCGGGTGTCGCCTCGGGCACGTTCGACGGCGCCGGCGCGAAGGGCGCGGCCGTCACGGCGGCCGCCGGCGCCGCGGCCGCCGGCGGCGCGGCTGCCGGCGCCGGCGCCGGACGCGCGGCACCCCCCGAGACGTCGCGCACGGTACGGCGCACGACAAGGAACACAAAGAGGAACAGCAGAACCAGGAAGGCGATCTTCAGGGCGAAGAGGACGACGTCTAGCACGGCCGGTTCTCGAAGCGCAGGCCGGTGGTGCCGAGCTGTAACCGATCGCCGTCGGCGAGCGCGGCGCGTTTCACCTCCTGGCCGTTGAGCGTGATGCCGTTGGTCGAGTCGAGGTCGACCACAACGTACCCGTCGCCGTCGCGTCTCACCTCGGCGTGGCGGCGCGACACGTTCGGGTCGTTGATGACCACATCGCACTGACGGCTGCGGCCGAGCACGGCTACCGCCCCGTCGAGACGGTACACGCGCTCGCCGCGCACCAGCACGCCGCAGAGGCGCGGCGGCGGCGCGGGGGACGCGGCGGCGACCGGCGGCTGAAAGACGATCGTCTGCGAGAGACCCGCCGGCGGCTTGGCCACCAGCCCGGTGGGCGGCGGCGGCGCGGCGAAGCCCGGCTCGGGCGCGGCCTGGGAGCCCATGTGCGCGGCGATGCCGAACTCGCCAAGGGCGAGGTCGTCGTCGGAGTGCAGCGTGATCCGCGGCGTGGCGACGAGGGTCCAGCTCTCGCGGTTGGCGTAGGCGACGAGATAGCTGGCCAGGTCTTCGACGAGCGGGCCCTCGAATGAGCTGAGCTGCTCGTAGTCGCCCGGCGACAGATAGACCTCGTACTCGCTCGGCACATAGATGCGCGAGACGCTGACCGTCTTGTGGTCGCTCATCTCTTTGGCCAGCTTGTGAGCGAGCTCGACCGGCTGCACGCTCGACTTGAAGGCGCGGCCGAAGATGCCCTCGACCATCTTCTCCATGTGCTTCTCGATCGACTTGAGTACGTTCAAGCGACGGCTCCCGACGGGTGTCGACTGGCGTGACCTGCGACGAAGTAGATTACCACAGGTTCGTGCCCGGACGGCGCTGGCCGCCACGCCCGCGACACGCCCCGGCGCAGGGGCTCTCGAGGCCGGCACGACAGACCAAAGACCTCAGGGCTCGTCCCAGATGGGGTCGTCGTCGGGCGGCGCGGCCGGGCGCACGGCGGGCGCGGCCACGGCCAGCACCGCACCGCTGACGGCGGCCGCGACGACCACGTTCAGCAGCAGCTCGCGCGAGCCGGCCGGCAGACGCCACACCGAGACCGGCACGGCGCGGCCGAGCACGTAGAAACCCGAGAAAGCCAGAGACCACACCCACAGGCGCGCTTCGCGGCGCCCCAGGCGCAGGGCCACGGCCAGGGCCAGCGCCAGGCCGGCCCACAGCGTCGCCTGGAACAGGCAGGGCCAGCTCACCACAGCGCGGCCGGCGGCGAGAAGCAGCGTGAGCGGGTTGCCGGCCGTCGTCAGGCGCGCGGCCAGCCGGCCGGGCGCCTGATAGCCGGCGAAAGCCGAGCGCAGGGTCGCGGTCAGCGCCACGACGAGGTAGGTGACGACCGCCGTCCAGGCGGCGACCACGGGTGCGCGGCGGCGGCCCAAGGCCGCCGCCGCACACACCGCCAGCAGCGTGCCGTAGACCGGGATCAGCAGCAGCGCCAGGACCGGCCACACGGCGAAAAGCGGCCGGCGCCGGAAGATCAGAAACACGGCCACCGCGACCGGCAGGTAAGCGAGACCGGCCGCGGTCGAGACGTTGAACAGCGGAAAGGCGGCGACGCCCAGCGAGAAGGCCAGCCCGACTCGCGGCAGGGCGAGCCAGATGACCGCGACGGCCAGGGCGAGCGGCAGCGTCCAGCCCGGCGGATAGGCCGGCAGGCGGGCCAGCAGCGCGGCCAGGCCGGCACCGACGAGGGCCGCGCCGAGGCCGCGCGAGGCGACCGCCGCCAGGCGGCCCAGCGGCGCCAGAAGGCGCTGCGGGCGCAGCCGCCGGCCGCCGCCCAGGCGGCCGGACAGCGCCCGCAGGGCGTCGGCCGTGTCGGCCGCCGAGGGCCGTTCGCCGGCGCGCAGGCTGCAGGCGGCGGCCACCACGTCCGAGAGCTCGAGGGGCAGGTCGGGGCGCAGCTGCTCGAGGGGGGCCACGCGGCCGGCGAGGATGTTACCGACCGTCTCGCCGGCGGTGGCGCCGCGCACGGGGTTGCGGCCGGCGAGCAGCTCGTAGAGCAGCACGCCGGCGGAGTACACATCGGTGGGCGGGCCCACCCGCCGGCCGGCCGCCTGCTCGGGCGACATGTAGGCCACCGTGCCGAGCAGCTCGCCCTCGGCGGTCAGCGTGTCGGCGTCGGCCAGCCGGGCGATGCCGAAATCCATGACCTTGACGACCCCGCGCCCGTCGACCATGACGTTCTGCGGTTTGACGTCGCGGTGCACGACGCCCTTGGCGTGGGCGTAGGCGAGGGCGTCACAGAGCTGCGCCGCGGCGGCCACCGCCTCGTCGTCGCGCAACTCGCCGACGAGCTCGGCCAGCGACTGGCCGCGCACCAGCTCCCACACCAGAAAGCTGCGCCGGCCGTCGGAGAAGAAGTCGAACAGGGCGACGATGCCGGGGTGGTCGAGGGCCCTGGCCGCCTCGACTTCGCGCACCACGCGGCCGGCGACGGCGCCGCGCTCGTCGACCACCTTGAGGGCGACGCCGCGCCCGGATTCGAGGTCGACGGCCTCGTAGACGTCGGCCGAGCCGCCGGCGCCGATCTTGCCGACGATCTCGTAGCGGTCGCGCCAGTCGGTGTAGACGGGCGTGCGGTCATACGACGAGGCGGGCACGGGCTGATGAGCCTCCGGTTTGCGGTTCTCGACGGGCATTGCCGCTCCCTGAAGTCATCTATTCGCTGTGGTATAGTCTTGACCCTGTTCGGGGTCCTTGGGGGCGAGTGGTGAAATTGGCAGACACGCTAGGTTCAGGACCTAGTGCTCGCAAGAGCTTGCGGGTTCAAATCCCGCCTCGCCCACCAGCTCCACGCACGGAGGGTCGCTGATGTCGTTCTTCGACGATGACGCAGAGGTCACGCAGGTCACAGCGCCGACTCCCCGCCCCCGCCGCGGCAAGCGCAACCGTTCCCGGCTGCGCATCCAGCGGCTGATCATCGCCCTCGTCGCCCTGTTCGTCTTGGTCTTCGTGCTCGCCCTCGTCATCCGCTCGTGCCAGCAGAACGCCAGAGAGGCGACCTACCGCTCGTACTTCACCCAGGTCCAGCAGGTCCTGAGCGACTCCGCCAACAAGGTGGGCAAGCCGACCGCGGCGCTGCTGGCCGACCCCACGCGGTACGGCCGGACCCAGCTCCTGAGCACGCTCAACGGCCTCGTCGCCACCCAGAACGAGATCACCACGCGCACGCAGCGCATCAACCCGCCGGGCAAGCTCAAGAGCCTGCACACCATCCTGGTCCAGGGCGAGCAGGTGCGCCTGAGCGGCGTACAGCAGGTGCGCGCCGGGCTGCTGGCCGCCCTCACAGGCAAGAACCTCCACGCCACGGCCCGCAAGCTCGCCGCCCTTTCGGGCTACTTCACCGGCCCCGACGTCTATTACAACGAGCTCTACCGCACCCAGGCGCAGAAGATCATGACCGCCGACGGGGTCAACAACGTGGCCGTGCCGACGACGAGCTACTTCGCCTCGAGCAGCGTCTTCTCGCCGAGCTCCCTGAGCGCCGCGCTGACGAGCGTGTCGTCGTCGACCAAGCTCACCGGTCTGCACGGCGTGGCTCTCGCCGGCGTGGCCATCAAGAGCAACGGCAAGACCATCATGCTGTCGTCGAGCGGCGCCAACAACTTCCAGGCCTCGGTCGGGCTCCTCGTCTCGGTCACCGTCCAGAACCAGGGAAGCGGCACCGAGAACAACGTGCCGGTCACGATCACCTGGACCGGCCCCGGCAACAGCAGCACCCAGAGCTACCGCGCCGCGATCCCCGCGATCGCCTCGCACGCCAAGCAGACCGTCGACGTGCCGGGTCTGAACATCCCCTCGACGGCGATCACCAAGTCGTCGCAGCTCAAAGTCGAAGCCGGGCCGGTACCCGACGAGAAGATACTCAGCAACAACGGCGCGACCTTCACGATCATCCCGGTCCTCAAGTAACCGCCGGTGCAGACCCTGCGCGACATCGCCCCGTACCTGGCGCTCGGCGCCGCCGCGCTCGCCGTGGTGCTTCTCGTGCTCGTCGTGCGCCTCATGGTCGGCCAGCGCCGTCTGCGGCGCGCCCAGCTCGCCGTACTCGGCGCCCACGGCGAGCGCGACCTTGTGGCCCACGCCCAGGACCTCGAGGAGCAGGTGCGCAACCTGCGCGACGCCGTCCAGGGCCTCGACGGCCTGCTGGCGAGCTACAAGACCGACCTCGACAAGGCCTTTACGCACCGCGCCATCGTGCGCTACGACGCCTTCCGCGACATCGGCGGCCAGCAGAGCGCCTCGATCGCCCTGCTCGACAACACCGCCTCGGGCGTCGTGATCAGCATGATCCACTCGCGCGACTACGCCCGCATCTACGTCAAGCAGCTCCGCCGGTCGGTGCCCGACCGGGCGCTGTCGCCCGAAGAGATCGATGTCGTTGCGCAGGCGCTCGCCACGACGCGCACGGGCAAGCCCGACGCAGCCGACGAGGTCGAGCCGGCGGCGGCCGGCGTCGTCAGGCCGGCGGCCGGCGCGGTCAGGCCGGCGGCGGCCGGCGTCGTCAGGCCGGCGGCCGGCGCGGTCAGGCCGGCGGCGCCCGGCGCGGTCAGGCCGGCGACGAACCCGGCGGCCGCCGACGAGCCGCCGCGACCGCGAGAGCCCGCATGACCGACGCCGCCTCGCAGCCGGTCGCGTTCCTGGGCCCCGAGGGCACCTTCAGCGAGGAGGCCCTGCTGGCCCACATGCCGGCGGGCGCGTACCACCCGTACCCGTACCCGTCCATCCGCGAGGTGCTCGAGGCGGTGCAGGCCGGAGACGCCCCCCTGGGCATCGTGCCCATCGAGAACTCGCTCGAAGGC
>Ga0182027_10012615_pt1 | contig 11857 bp, 12 predicted proteins | sample 712E1DmetaG_FD_121300 | JGI IMG/M metagenome (GOLD analysis project Ga0182027, IMG submission 121300) | Permafrost microbial communities from Stordalen Mire, Sweden - 712E1D metaG (Illumina Assembly) | ecosystem: Environmental > Terrestrial > Soil > Wetlands > Permafrost | place: Sweden...
AAAGCTCATCGAGCTGTTCGGAGATGCCGCCGAGTAAACCAGCATGGCAGCACCTCCCGAATACAGCTTGAAGTCCCTGTTGGGCATTCGCGAGCGCGCCAAAGAAGCCGCAGAGAAAAAGCTGGCAGACACCCTGGCTGCTCTCAAGGCCGAGCAGGAGCGCTTGCGGCAGCTCGAAGAAGAGCTCGCGCGCATGGTGGCCCGGCGCGAAGCCAAAGCCCGCGAGTATGCCGAGCGCGCCATGCGCGGTGAAATGAGTGCCCAGGATGCCATCAACTCGAATGTCTATCTCGATCGTTTGAAGCAACAGGAAGACGATCAAAAAAACGCCATCGAGGCGCAAAAAGCCGTCATTCGCCAGAAAGAGGAAGAGGTCGAAGCGGCGCGCAAAGAGCTGGTCGATGCGACCCAGGAGCTAAAAGCCATCGAGAAGCACAAGGAAAAATGGCTCGAGCAGCTCAAAAAAGAAGAAGAGAACAAGCAAGACCAGGCCATGGACGAGATCGCCCAGACCATCTTCCTGACCCACGACCACTAGCCGATCTACAAGCCCTGCACGTGTACGCGGACGTTGCTGGCCTGTGATGACGCATGTGAATTCCTTGCCGTGGGCTGTCTATGTCAGCCGCAAGGAAGCGGAATCGAGACGCAGAGGCAAGACGTTGGCGATCCGCGACAAATCAGCGTCCCAACAAAGAATGGCAACTCGATGGCGCATGGCAACTGCGGCAATCATGCAATCGATCAGCCCCCGCGGCGTTACACCCGCTCCCCGGCAAAGGCGATAGGTCCGCACGGCACCATCGAAGTCCGTCACGGCGTCGAATGGCAGAAGTGTGAAGCGATTGAGAAGTCGGCGCAAATTGCGCTCGCGCTCATCGTCGCGTGCGCCCGCCAGAACCTCCGTGATCACGGGTTCGGTGATTGCCACGTGCGAGTCCGTGGCAATGAGCTCCCTGAGACGCAGATGCGCCGCGCTGCACGTCGCGCGATCGTACTCTACCCAGGCAGACGTATCTACGAGGATCATTGGCCGGCTGGCAGCGGTTGATCGTCTGGTATCTCCCCGATTGCCTTCGCCCCCTCCATCGCCAAGGCTTCCTGGCGGGTCATGGGTTGCCCGATGAGCCGCCGCAGGCCGAGATTGACAGCCTCCGTTCGCGTCTTCAGGCGGTAGCGAAACATGACCGCCGTCACCAGATCTTCCTCGATCTCGATGTTCGTTCTCTTGCGCATGAGTAAAAGGTACACCAGAAGTGTATAGTTTATCAATGTGCATACGCAGTGACAACCACCCCCAGTTTTGCCCTTGCTTCGGCTCCGCTCCGCAGCTCCAAAAGCGCAGTTCGCGACCGCACGACCCCCTTCGCCATCCCTTCGAGGTAGTGGGTGTCGCAGCGCAGGATGTGCTAAAATACCAACATGACATATGCAACCCGATCGGTGGCGTTGCTGCTGGGCGCGGCGGGATGCGCCCGCATGGGCTTCGATGTCGCGCAGACAGTCGACATCTCGAGCGCGAGCCCGTACGATTTCGGTGCAACGCCTGAGGGCACAACCGCTCTCCACGTGTTTACCGTGACAAACCGAGGCAAAATCGCGACCCGGTTGGCCGCGGAGGTTGGGCCGGCGCCGGCCTTCCCGTTCGCTGGCGGTGCCTATCCGGGCACGTCGGGAACATGCGGGAGCGACCTCGCTGCAGAAGCGAGTTGTACGGTCGCCGTCGCCTTTGCCCCGCAGGCACCGATTTCGTATACCGGCGCGCTGACAGTGAGCTACGCAATGGGGGCGGGTGTCCAAACTGTCGTGATACATCTGACGGGCGCAGGAACAAGCATCGTTGCGGTGCCCAATGGCTGGAGCGACGTCCGAGCCATCGGCGCGCGCTTGCCACAACCAGGCTCCGGCCTACCAACGAGCGGAACGTCGATCACTATCGCCTGGCGACCCATGACGCTGACGCCCGAAGTGAGTGTCACTACCTATTCGATCTATCGCAGCACGGTGGCCGGCCAACCTGCTGCGACGAGCCTACTCACCTCCGGTCTCGACCCCGCACAGACGGCCTACACCGACACCAGCGTCACGGCTGGCGTCACCTATTTTTATACCGTCAGGCCTGTCGTCGGCACTGCCGAGCTGGCGACGAGCGACCTCGACACCACGATCGAGGTAATGGCACCTCCGGACGGCATGGCTCTGGTTCACCAGTGGATCGCAAACCAGGAGATGTGCACCCTCATGGGGCGCGCGGTGGATCGGACCAACGGCTATCGGTGCGAATACCTGGGGCCGGGCGGCGACGGTGCCGGGCATTTCGATCTGGGCTCGTCGTTTCTCGTCGACATCGTCGAGTTGGGCTGCAACTACACTGCGCCGCCGGCTTGCGGCGACCCTCTCAATGGCTGTCTGGGAACGAGCTCCCCGATGGGAGTGGTCGCGGCCGCCACCAACAGCGTGTACTACGACCGCACGGATGGCCAGTGCTACATCAATACGAGCGCGGGCAGCGGCACCCAATGGACCTCGGCGAACGATCCCGGCCTCACCCTGGCACAGCGGGCCAGCCTCGCGGCAAATATCCCGGGCTTGCCACCCTTGTCGGCTATTTCCGATGCGGCTGCCTGGAACACCTGCGTTGCCGCGTCCGCCAGCGGCATCGGGGGCACCAAGCGCCTCTTGAGCCGAAGGGAGCAGGTGGCCGCCTCTGCTTGGTCACCAGCCCTGGACGATGCCACCATTTCCGCTCTCGAAAACGGACTGGCACTGCCCCAGACGGGCTACTGCAACAGCAACGGCGGCGACGGGCTCATTTTTGACAACATGGCCACTCCCGCCGACCTCGATACGCTGCCTTCTACGCTGGCGGGCGGTCACTTCGCCGTGCGTACCGGCAGTGTGGCTACGCGCGTCTGTGTCTCGCGATACGGCATTCAGGATCTGGTCGGCAACGTTTGGGAATGGACGAGCGATCACCTCGCGACCTGCGATCCGACTACGAATACGTGTCTCGGGATGGGCAGTGCGTACGATCTCGGCAACGTCGACTTTTCCACATACGCCCTCGACGGCGCGGTCGGCCCCGGCTCAGGCGCCTCAGGCCTGACGAGCTGGGAGCTGGGCACCTTGCAGAACATGGCGACTCAACTCAATGTGCCCCTGGGGCTGCCGCTCGTAACCGGAGCCCCGGCGGCCTGGGACAGCCTGCCCATTGGCACCGGCGGCGTTGCTGTCAGCCAGCTCCACGATGACGTGGTGATCCTCGACATCGACAATGAGAATGGCGTTCCCGCCCGTGGCACTGCCGGCGGCGGCGCCTGGGACACGGGTCCCGGCGCAGGACGTTTCGCGTTGGCCCTGGATGCTCGTCCTCAAAACGCGCCGGTCAACCGCGGCGTCCGGTGTGCGCTGCCCATGGGCCCGCCTGCCTCGCCGGCCACGATCACCGCCCGCCACCACGGGTGGCTCAACGTCAAGGCACTGGGCGCCACCACGCCGGTCGCCCAATCACTCTTGACGCCCTCCCCGGCCGCCATCACGCTGAGCTGGCTGCCCATGAGCGTCACCCCGGCCGTCACGATCACCGGCTACAGTGTCTTTCGGGCCACGTCCTCGGGCGGCGAGAATTTCGCGAGTCCTCTGGCTGCAGGCCTGAGCACCTCGGATTGCATGTTCACCGACAACACGGTCGCTGCCGGCATAACGTATTTCTATGTCGTGCGGCCCGAGTACCAGGGAGCCACGTTAGCTACTTCCGAGCCGGACTCCGAGATCGCGGTGCTGGCGCCTTGGGCCAACATGGCCTTGATCCATCGGTGGATCGCCAACCAGGATCTCTGCACTCTGATGCGGCAGAACATCGATCGGAGCAACAACTATCGCTGCTCCTACACCGGCTTTGGGGACGACGGCGCGGGACACTTTGACGTGGGCCACAGTTTCCTTTTCGATGTCTTTGAGACTGGTTGTAACTACACACCCAAGCCGGGGTGCGGCGACGCGGTCAATGGCTGCTTGGGAACCGCCTCGCCGTCGGGAACCAAGACGGCAACGAAGAACAGCGTATTCTACGATCGCAGTACGAGCAACTGCTGGATCAATACCAGTCCGGTCAGCGGCACCACCTGGACCGCTATCAACTCGGGAACTCTCACGCCGACGCAGCTGGCGCGCGTGGCTAGCAATCAGCCGGGTCTGCCACCGCTATCATCTGTCTATCAGACGCTGGGCGGGCAGATCTGCGCGGCGTTCAGCCTGCCACGGGGCACCGAGAGGCTGCCTGGGCGGATGGAGCATGTTCTCGCGCTCAGCTGGGATCCAACGGTGACCGATTCGGCCGCCGCCGCTCTGGAAAATGGCTTTTCCCTGCCGACCACCGGAGCCTGCAATTCCAATCTGGGCGACGGGCTGACGTACGACAACCAGATCACGCCTGCAGATCTGGACACGCTGCCCTACACGCTGGCCGCGACCGGAAATCGCGCGGTGCGCACCGGCAGCAAGGCTACACGCAACTGCGTCTCCCGCTACGGGGTGCGCGACGGCCCGGGCAACCTCACCGAATTCGACTCGGATCAGATGACGTGCAATGCCACAACGAACATTTGCCTGGGCGTTGCGAGCGGCATCGACGCGACCAACACCCTGTGGAACGGCTTTCGTTTTGACGGCACCCAGGGCCCCGGCGGCGGTTCGGATCCAACGCTGGACTCCTGGCCGCTTGCCGCCGAGACCTATGGAACCACGCGCTTTCTGCTGCCTGTTGGACTGCCCCTGGTGACAGCTTCGCCGCTCGGCATGCCGATAGGCACCAGTCCAGGCAATCTGGATCCGGCCGCCCTGCATGGCGACGGCATCTGGGTGGTGAGCAACCAGAGCGCCGGCACGACCACGCGTGGCGCGGCCTCGGGCGGCGCCTGGGCCGATGGAGCCTGTCCGGGACGATACACGCTGACTCTCCAGTGGACCTCGTTTCAATACGGCTCGTGGATGGGGATGCGCTGTGCGATCTCCGTACCGTGAGAGCTTTGAACATTTCGTCGGCAATGCACCGGAAGACCGGAGACATACGTCCAGAGCCTCCGGCTTCAGCGCACCCAGACCATCTTCCTGACCCACGACCACTGGGACCGCCGGGGTCACAGTCGACAGTAGCGCCGCCAAGATGTACTGTCGAGCCTCAGATCACGGGCGGGTTGAGGTTGTTTTTTAGCCATGATTGCCCGACGCGCCTATGTTGAGTAAGGGAGCTGCACATCCATGAGCCGAATCGACGACGACGTTACCACGCAGGCCTATAACGAGCAGGCGTACAACGATAAGAAAGCCAACGATAAGAAAGCCAATGAAAAAAAGCGCGACGAGGAATGCAATTTCGATAAGCTTGTCCAAAAGAAGGTACAGGACCAGAGCAAGCAGACCTCGCAGGCAAATTTGAGCCGCTATCTGGGCAAGTCGGCGGCTTCCCAGGCCCTGATGGCCCGCCGGGGCATCCAATCGAACAAATTCCAGGAGACCCTGCAGGAACAGGCCGACGAGGCCCTGTCCCACACCGAGGGCACTGGGAAAGAGCGGTCGACCGACCTGAAGAAGGTCGACAGCGACAAAGTGGAGGATCGCCGCAAGACCGACAAACAGGACGGCGACAAGCTGGCCGAGCGCTATGACCGTGTCTCGGGCGACGACCCCCGCAAGCAGGGGGGCGGCGGCGGGATGAGCGGCGAGGGCGACGCGGATTCGGACAAGGACAAGAAGGGCTTTTCGGCCGGCCAGGCAACGGCGTCGGTGGCGGGAGCGGGGGCGGCCTTTGCGCCTCAGGACGTCCAAGGCCACGCGATGCCGCAGATTCCGGCCGAGGTTCTGCAGCAGCTCGTGGCTAGAGTCATGGTGGGCGTCAATACCGAAGGCCTCAACGAGTTTCACATTCAGTTCCGCGAGAATGTTCTTGCCGGCAGCAGCCTCAAGATTACCGCCAAGGACGGCAAGATCACCGCGCAGTTCACGACCCAGGACGTCAACGTCAAGAGGCTCCTCAAGGCCAGCGAAGGCCAGCTCTCCAGGGCCTTTCACCAGAAGGGCCTTTACCTGGATCGACTTGAAGTCATCGGACCGTGATGTTAGCGTCGCCCTGCAGCGACGATGGTTCAAGTACGCCCTTTTCGTTTTACCGGCCTGCGCCGTTTCACGCGCGACCAGGTCGTCGTGCAGGAGAGCCTGGCCGAGCACCTGACCCGCCGCCCGCTCAACCCCGAATTTTTGCCGTCTTTGGGCAGCATGCTCGAGCGGTATCTCAAGGTTCCTTGCCATTTCTCATCGCCCGAGCTGCGGCCTGTAGCCAAGACCGAGCTCGCCGCATTTTTTCCCTCGATTAGTTGCCTGCTGGTCATCGGCGCGGCACCGAGCGAGCATAAGATCATCGTCGATCTGGATGCCGGCCTGGCGGCCAACGCCATCGACCGCCTGTTGGGCGGCAAGGGCGAAGATGCCCACATTCAAAGGCCTTTGACCGAGATCGAAGAGGGCGTGCTCTCTTTTCTGATCCTGCAGGTCATCGCCCAGGTGCATTCGGGCTGGGAGACGGGCCGCGAAATGGGCCTCACGCTGGATCGGTTCGCGACCCGCTACGCGGACATCCAGGCCCTGCTCGATCCTGCGCCGAGCTTCTTCATGCTCGGGGCAAAGCTCGCCATGGGCAGGCAAATCGGCTATGCCCGCGTGTTTTTGCCCCTGGGGCTGATGACCAAGACGTTCGGCGCCATTCCGGCCCAGAGCGGATCTTCACCCGGCGAGCACGAGCTGATGAAGAAGCTTCTGATGAGTCTGGGCGAGCTCAAGGTGCAGGCCCGCATCGAGCTGGCGCAGCTCGATCTCCACGGTCCCGATCTTGCAAATCTGGAAGTGGGGGATATTGTCATCCTCGAGAACCACAACCTCGCCAAGGGTGCCAACGGATTTGAAGGCACTGTCTCCATCAAGCTCGGCGCGGGAATGAACGGCGGCCTGAAAGGGCGCCTATTTAACGAGGAGAATCAGTCTCGGCTCGAAATCGTCGAGATTGTGACGGAGGAGAAGCCTCCGGAGGTAATCATGCCGCAACCAGAAGGCGCCCAGGCCTCTCCCGAGCAATCGGGCGACAATTTTGCCGAAACGGAAGGCCTGCTGCGCGACGTCGATGCGCCGGTCGTGGTCGAGTTGGGCCGCATCCGGTTAAATACCGCGCAGGTGATTCGCTTGCGCGCCGGTCAGATTCTGCGTCTGCCGCGCGGACCCAACGACCCCGTCGATTTGGTCGTCAACGGCAAGCTGTTCGCGCGCGGCGAGCTCATCGAGGTCGACGGTGAGCTGGGTGTGCGTTTGCTGCAAGTTACCGCGCAGAAGTAGCAAAAACGCCGATGCACTGTGCACTCGTTTTAGGATTTGCCGTCGCGCTCGCGCCGGCCAATGTGCCTGCCGTAGGCACGGCCCCGGAGTCCGGCAAGGCGCAACCATCGCTCGGTACCCCCCCCTCGGTCGATGCGCCTGCGCCCAGCGCCTACGATCTGGCGGAAAAAGAGCATCACGCGGCCCCCAGCGAGGAGACCTCGATCGCGTGGCAGTTGGGGCGCATGTTGTTCTCGCTGGCCGTCGTGATTGGCCTCATCTTCTTGATTGTGCGGATCGCCTTGCCGCGCTTGATGCGATTGCGCACGCCATTGGCAGGCACCAGTCTGCGCGTCTTGGACCGGGTGCAGCTCGATCAACGCCACGCCGTGATGCTGATCGAGGTCTATGGCAGCCAGCACTATCTCGTCGGTACCGGCGAGCGTGGCGTGGCCCTGATTGCCCGCGTGGATCCACACGAGGGCACGATCGGAGAAGCTCATGTCGAAGGTTGATAGCAGCGTGCGAGGGCGTCCGCAGAGAGCTCGGCCGCGTCTGTTCGTGGCCCTGGGTGCTGCGCTGATTACCTGGGGACTGAGCTCGACGGCTTTGGCAGAAAGAATCGGTGATATCATCGGCAAGGGCGAAGGGCTGACCAGCCGGCCGATGCTCCTCATCGCCGCGCTGACGGGCCTGTCTCTGGTGCCGTTCGTTTTCATCATGGTGACCTCGTTCGTGAAGATCGCGGTGGTCATGTCCATCGTGCGCCAGGCGATCGGCACCCAGCAGATCCCGCCAACCCAGGTCATCACGGGCCTGTCGATGATTCTGACCGTCTACGTGATGACGCCCGTGGGCCTCGAGATCTATCACAACGCGCAAGATGCCCTGTTGGCCGAGCAGCCGGCCCGCGCCTCGTTCATCAATTTCACGGCCGAGCAGGCCATGATCGTCGGCCGGCAGGCCCAGGAGCCAATGCGGGCCTTTTTGATGAAGCACGCGCACCTCAAGGACCGGGACATGTTCTACAAGCTCGCCTGGCGCATGCGCAAACCGATCGATCGCGCGGATCTGACCGATCGGGATTTCTCCATCGTCGTGCCCGCCTTCGTCATCAGCGAGCTCAAAGAAGCCTTTCAGATCGGTTTCATCTTGTTTGTGCCTTTTCTGGTCATCGACATGGTGGTGTCCAACATTCTGATGGCCCTGGGCATGCAAATGCTGTCGCCGACCACAATCTCACTGCCTTTCAAGATCCTCCTGTTTGTTCTGGTGGACGGCTGGTACCTGATCACCAAGGGACTCCTGATCGGCTACATCTAAGGAGCATGAGGCATGGACCAGCACGTCATCGATTTCGTCTTGAGAGTGACCAATGAGGGGCTGCTGATCACGATTGTGGTTTGCGGTCCCCCCATTCTGCTGTCCATGATCATCGGTCTCGCGATTTCTCTCTTTCAGGCCGTAACGCAGATTCAAGAGGCGACCCTGACATTTGTTCCCAAAATGGTGATCATCTTCGGCTCGCTGGCGGTCCTGGGGCCGTGGTTGGGCTCGGTGATCATGCGCTTTACGCAGATGTGCTTCGAGGGGTTCCCGCTGGTCGTGCATTAGAGGCGCCATGACGCAGTTTCTCCACGCCATCGGCGCATCGCTCGACTACACGCGCGAGCTCATCGTGGTCGCGTTGATTTTCGCGCGCACGATGCCGATGATCATGCAGACACCCTACATCGGCGGGCCTCTGGTACCGGCGCAGGTCAAGATGTCGCTCGCCGTGTTGTTTACGGTCCTGCTGTGGCCTCTGGCGCGCGAGGCGGTCGTCGGGCCGTTTCCAATCGGGCCGGGTATCTTCACGCTGCTGATGTTCAAAGAGATCTTCGTCGGTCTCGCCATCGGCTACGTCAACGCCCATGTGTTCTGGGCGATGGAGATCGCGGGTCGCATCACCGACACGGCCAGGATGGCCTCGATGAGCGAGGTCATGGAGCCGCACTCCGAGCAGCGCACGACGCCTTTCGGCGACATGTACCAGCAGATCATGGTCCTGATCTTCATGGCGGTCGGAGGCCACCACATATTCCTGCGCGCCTACTTCTTCTCTTTCGTGTCGATTCCGATCAACAAGGGGCTGGCCATGGGCAACGCGATGGCGCCCTTTTTCGAGGCCACGATGCGTCTGGGCGGCCACATCTTTCTCATCGGTGTAACCTTGGCCGCGCCGATTTTCGCTGCGACGCTAATCACCGACGTGGTCTTCGGCATCTTGAATCGCGTCGCACCGCAGCTCAATGCCTATTTCATGTCCATGCCGGTCAAGGCGGTGGGCGGCATGGTCATTGCGCTGCTGGTCATGAACACCGTGATCTCACGGTTCTATGATTTTGTGACCTGGTCGTTGCAAGCCGTGGAAAAGACCATCGGCCTGTTTGCGGTTTCCGGCTGAGCCAGGCTATCGGGCAAACAAGCCGAGGATCAGATACCATAGCGGCAAGGTCGCAAAGCTCAGGACCGTGGAAGCCATGATGGCGTTGACGGCAAACGCCTTGTCGAGCCCGAATACCAGCGCCAGCGTCAGTGAGTAGAACATGGTCGGCATCGCCGCTTGCAGCACGCAGACCTGCACGTAGTCAAAACGCAGGCCGGTCGCATAGAGCACTGCGAGCATCAGCGCCGGCAGCACCGCCAGGCGCAATACCACGGCCAGGCTGACCAGTCGCCAGTTCTGGCGCAGTGTGCTTGCGCGCAGAGAAAGGCCGATCGAGCACATGATGAGTGGGGAAGTGGCCTGGCCCACGTGCTGGGCCAGATGCTCGATCATGGCCGGAATTTGCGTGCCGTGCAGCCCGAGGCCGAGCGCCAGGGCCCACATTGGCGGATACAACAGCAGTCGGCGCAGGCTGTCGCCGGCGCGCGCGTCGTGATTGGTGCCGAACCGGGCTGCCACAAGTACGGCCAGGGTGTTGGTTGCCACGGTGGCGCCGATGAGATCGTAGAGCACGGCCAGGGTCAGGCCTGCCTCCCCGAGAAAGCCCTGCACGACGGGGTAGCCAAGAAAAGTCGTGTTGCCAAAGGCGCAAGCAATGATGAGTGCGCCGTAGACTGGCCGGTCGAGCGCGAGTGCGCGGCAGGTGGTCCAGGCGCCGAGCGTGCCCAAGACGCTATAGACCAGAGCAATGGCCGGCAAAAGGAGCATGGACCAGGAGAGCTCGGCCCGGTGCAGGGCGACAAAGACCAGGGCCGGCAGGGTCACGTTGAAGACGAGCACGTTGAGGTCGGTAGCCGCCTCCGCCCGGGCGAGGCCCAGCCGGCGCAGCAGATAGCCGGCGCCGATAAAAAAACTGACCGAGGCGATGAGCTCGAGCATGACCTAGCGTCGCAAAACAGGGCGGCCTCTGCCAGTCCTTTTTGACAGGCGCCTCTGGCATAATCAATAATGAGTCCACGCTATGACGCAGCCCACCCACGTTTCGCGCTCGCCGTTTCTGCTCCAGCTGGAATTTCCTCTAGTCAAGGAACGCACCCCCGATCGGAATCTGCACAAGGGGGGCCGCAGCTTTTATTTCTTCGACTTCGACGACAACGTCATGCATTTGGACACAACGATTTCGGTGTTCGAAAATAAAACCGGCGAAGAAAAGATGCTGACGACGCGCGAGTTCGCGATTGCTAGCGGCGCGCTCGGCAAGCCGGGAGAGTGGGAGCAATTCGGGATTCGGCCCGACGATGCGACCGGCAGCTTTCGCCGCTTTCGCGACCTGCCTGAAGAGTCGCTGGCCGGCCGTCAGCAGCCGTTTCTAGAGGATGTCGCCCACGCTCTGGCCAAGCACGAGGTCGAATGGCGCGGGCCTTCCTGGGAGGTCTTTTCGCACGCGGTGTTCAACGAGCGGCCGATTGCTATCGTCACGGCGCGGGGCCACGAGCCCGAGGTCATGCGCGCGGGCATCGCCCAGTTGTGCCGGGCCGGACACTTGCCCGGGGAGCCCAACTACCTGGCGATTTTTCCCGTCAGCAATCCCACGATCGCGCACGACCTGAGTAACGGCCGAGGCCGGCGCTCGGTGCCGGAGCTCAAGCGAGCCGCGATTGTGCGTGCGGTCGAGATCGCCATGGAGAAATACGGCAACAACCCCTTTCACCGTTTCGGCGTCTCCGACGACGACTCGAGCAATCTCGCGCTGATCCTTGACGCGATGGCCGAGCTCAAGCAGCGCTACCCACAAAACAGCTTCTTTGTCATCGATACCGGCGCCCATCCCGTCGAAAAGACCGAGGTGCTCGTCGCAGGCCAGAGCGCCGATGACGAGTCGCCGATGGAGCAGCTGCCTCTGTTCCGGAGCTAGGCAGGTCAGTGTATGTCGAGGTCGCCGCAGGGGCAGTTCCTGGCGATCGGGTCATGCGGCCGCAGCCAGAACCTCCCGGGTCCGTTTTTCCCAGTAGCCGTTGAACAAGTCGGCGCGCAGTGCTGCCATCAACGCCGCGCCCGTTTCTGACCAGC
>Ga0182027_10012616_pt1 | contig 11857 bp, 7 predicted proteins | sample 712E1DmetaG_FD_121300 | JGI IMG/M metagenome (GOLD analysis project Ga0182027, IMG submission 121300) | Permafrost microbial communities from Stordalen Mire, Sweden - 712E1D metaG (Illumina Assembly) | ecosystem: Environmental > Terrestrial > Soil > Wetlands > Permafrost | place: Sweden...
CTGTCACAAGTTGTTATTGAGCGCCCTGCAAGTGGATTCGCCCACCTTCTCCGGCGACGCCGGATTCCGCGCAGGAAATTGCAACACGAAGTCTGCACTGAGGCCAGGTAGCTCAGTGGTAGAGCGCGGCCCTGAAAAGGCCGGCGTCGGCGGTTCAATCCCGTCCCTGGCCACCACTTAGAATCAATACTTTATATAAGAATGCCGGAACTCCAAAGTCATCATTCGGGGCAACGGTTCGCTCAAGCATTTTCAGATGAAAGCTACGCCTTTCGCCGTCCCTTTTTGGCGGGGAAATTGAGGGGCGCGGAGAGCTTTTCGTAGAGTGCAAAGAGAAATTCAACGCGCTGGCGGTCGCTGTCGAAGGGCTGCGGCCGGTAGCAAAGATCAACCGCCCGGTCCAGCGCTGCATGAGCCTTGGCCAGTACGGCCGGCATAGCCAATGGGTCATAAAGGTCTGCCAGCGTGGAGTCCTGAAACTCCTTTCGAGCTTCCAGAATTCCTTGCGCGGCAGATTCAACGGCTGTGCGTTGCTTTGGCGTCGGTGCTTCAGGCCACGGATAGTTGTTGTAAACAAGCATTACGGAGTACCGATAGCGTGACTCTAATCTTCCGCAAACTTGACGGACCCAGGCCATGTGCATGGCAGAGGATAAGACGCCGAAATGATATAGCTTTGCATCGGGCAAACAAAGGCAACTGTCGCTCACGATATATCTTGGCGTGAAATAACTCATGGGAATATATCTGCGCGTTTCCGAGCTGTGCCGCGGAACCAGGACATACTTGGAAGTTGGCTGCCGATTCTCTCCGAAGAGCGCTGGTTGGCTGGCCAGTTTGACAGTCGTTTCCCTCCTGCTGGATGCGCGATAGGCCCGCACCTCCTTTATACGGCGATATACTTCGGGGATTCCCCGAATGGCTTGCGGCGAAACATCCTCCAACCAGAGGCACCAGCGGTTTCTTCCGTTCAGATATTCATCCGCGCTCAAAAGAGGCCGAATGAAGGTACGCGCCTCCGGCGACTCGCTCAGTAATTGATCTCTTTCTTCATCGGTAAGAAGCAGGTTGCCGCCGTCATTCGGCATACTTCCAAACCGCATCTCGGCAACGTCGCTCACTGGAGTGCTACGCGTCTGTAAGGCTCTGTCATTTCCTTCGATCAGGTAAGGGCTGATATTCACGGGCTTACTTACATGCGCGTTCTCTTTGTTCCCTTCGTAGTCGAATATTCGTTTGTCGCGAATATCGAATGCGCCAAACCCAATGATGACCACATGAACGTGCGCTTTGCCGCGCGCCTCACTCTCCCAGGCAAAGGTGCGATGAGCAAAATGTATTTTTATGCCGAAATGACTGAATAAAGTGGGCCAAAGGATGCCTGGCTGCTCGCCCTGGGTAATGGAGTTTGTCGAAACAAAGCCCACTGCGATCTTTGTCCCGCCAATATACTGTGCCGCGCGGAGATACCAGCAGCAAACATAATCAAGAACTCCCGTGCCATTGATGGAGCCGAAAACAATCTGCATATCGGCCTGTTGCTCGGCGTTCCGGGCCTTTTTACCGACAAAAGGAGGATTGCCAAGTATGTAACTGCATTGGGCCGGTGGAAGAATCTCCTGCCAATTGATGCGTAGCGCATTATCGCAAACAATGGTTGGCGATTTCTTGAGTGGAAGCCGGACAAAGTATTGGCCAAACTCCTCGGAAAGGCGAATATTCATCTGGTGGTCCATCAGCCACATTGCAACTTCGGCGATGCGCGCGGGCCATTCGCAGATTTCGATACCGTAGAAGGCATCCACATCTACAAGAGAAAGCCGCTGGATGTCGAGTTCCTGAAAGCCCGAGGGGAACAATAACTTGAGGATGTCAATTTCGAGCAGCCTTAACTCGCTATAGGTGATTACGAGGAAGTTTCCGCAGCCGCAAGCGGGGTCGAGAAATCGAAGCGCCGACAGTTTTTCGTGAAAGCGTTTTAGTTCCGCCTTATTGCCTTTTATGCGGCTGAACTCGGCGCGGAGATCGTCAAGAAATAATGAGCGTACTACTTTTAAGATGTCTCGCTCGCTGGTATAGTGAGCGCCGGTTTGCCGCCGCTCCTTCGTCACTTCCTGAAAAAGCGAACCGAATATAGCCGGTGAGATGCGCGACCAGTCGAAATGGGTGCAGCCTAAAAGCGCATTGCGCATATCTGCATTGAAGTCCGCAAAGCCGAGATTCTCGGCGAAGAGTTCTCCGTTCACGTACCGAAATGCAGCGAGAGTTTCATCGAGATTCGCTTGGCGGTCCTCCTCTGGCGTATTGAGCACGTCGAAAAGACGCGCAAGATGCAAGCCGAGGTCTGAACCATCTTTCGCAGTTCGGTTTTCCAGATAGAGATGGAAGGATTCGCGCTCGAAGATACCAGTGTCTTCGGCGAACAGGCAAAACAAAATCCGTACAAGAAAGCGTTCTAGACGGTGCCCTGAATAACCTCCTGCTCCAAGCGTGTCATGCAAGCGGCGCATGATCACTACAGCTTCGAGGTTGATTGGGTCCTGCTCCTCGAACTTATGCTGCTTGTAGCCGGGGATAAACGCGAAAGCGTGGATAAAATCGTGAAACTGGGTGAGTTGAAATTCAACCGTATGAACGCGCAGGCCGTGGAAGAGGGGCAAATCAAGTTGCTCTTCCGGCTCCAGATCGTGTAGGGCGATGCGGGCGAAATCGGAAACGATGACGTAACGCGGAACGTCGTCCATCCGTCCCTGGCGTATTAGGTCCTGAATATATTGGAATGCCTGCGACTCAGCCTTGCCCAAGTCCTTGCCCAGGCTCTTGTGTTCAACGAGCACCGTTCCGGGCCAGAACAAATCGATGTAGCCGTACTCCCCGGAGATCTTCTTTACCGGCTCCTCGAAAGACGCGACCACGCGGCGGCGTATGCCAAATACCTCAAAGAATTCATTCCAAAAGGTTTGTTTTTCCGCCCGTTCGCTTTTTACGCCCACCCACTCCTTCGAGAAAGCGATGGCGCGATGGCGGATTTCATTCCACGAGAGTGGCATGGCCGGATGATAGCAGAGCCAAAGAGGGCCTCGACGAATCTTCAGACAAGGGGTTCACAATTCGTCATCCAAGCCTTCCATGCACTTGAGTAGAGTTTCCTGCCTTACCGCCCGAGATACACCCGGTACTGCTGCTCCAGCACGCCGGCGGCGCGCGCCAGGGCCAGCTTGGACAGATTGTATTGATAAAGGCTTTCGACCAGGTTGCTCTGGGCGGCGGCCAGGCTGGCCTGCGCTGTGACCAGGGGCAGGTTGTCGTCCACGCCGGCATTCACGCGGTCGGTCTCGTCGCTCAGCGCGCGGGTGGCCAGCTCGACGTTGGAGCGGCCTACTTCAACCAGTTTTGAAGTTGCGTCTACGTCCAATAGCGCCGAACGCACCTGCTGGTCGATGCGGCCCCTCAGGTCAGCCAGTTGGGCTTCCACGGCGGACCTCTCGGCCTGGGCCGTCTCCTCGTCGCCGCGCAGCCTGGCCTCGCGGAAGAGCGGCATGCTCAGGTTGCCCACGGCGACAAAATTCCCGTGCGTGCCTACGTTAGCCACGTCGCTCACGCTGTAGTAGCCGCCAAAGCTGAGGCTGGGCAGCCGCTGGCTGCGATAGGCGGCGTGGATAGCCTTGAATTCAATCGCCTGATTTTGCAGCTCCCGGTAGTCAGAACGGTTCTGGTAGGCGACGGCGCGCGCCTCCTCGGGAGTCTGCGTGGCTAGTTCGCTGTACGGCGCCAGATCAGTGAGGGCAATCTTCTGGCCGGGGTCGATGCCGATCTCGCGCTTGAGCAGGATCAGGTCCTTTTCGTAGCTGTTTTCAGCGGCGATGAGCGCCTGCTGCTGGGCCTGGAGCTGGACTCGCGCCCGCAGCTCGTCCAGATTGGCGACGGTTCCGGCCTCGTGGGCAGCGTGCGCTTGGTTGAGGAGCACCTGGGCGGTAGCTTCAAGGGCCTTGACGTTGTCTACCTCGCTCTGGGCGGCAATGGCGTGCAGATAGGCCGTTGCCACCTGCTGCACAACCTCTCCGCGGGCCGACATCCGGGCGAAATGGGCCGCTTTCTCCCCTGCATCTGCCGCTTTGAAGGCGGCGATCACCGGGCCGGAGAAGAGCATCTGGCTGTAGTGGATTTGCCCGTCGGTCAGGTTGTCGCGGGTGATGGTAGAGAACCCGGCAGGCATCTTTCCGCCTGGAAACAACCCGGCAAACTTGCCGATGATGCCTGGGCTAAAGCCCAGCGCGGCCAAGTTGTGCTGGTAGACACCGGTCGAGCCGGTAAGGGTGATGGTGGGAAGGAAATTCTGGAGCGCTTCGTTCTTTTGCCCCTGGAGGGCCTTTTCGCCGTTCTCGGCTTTCTTCAGACCCAGGTTATTCTCCAGGCCGCGGCGTACCGCATCGTCTAACGAGAGTTTGAGGGTCTCGTCGCTGGCCGGATGGGCAGTAACGCTGCCGAAAAACGGGTTAGTGGCGGAGGTGGGGTTCGGCGCTTGCGCCTGAACCGATGCTCCTGCGCAGACTAACGCTACCATGGCAAGAACGACGAAGGCTGCTCTCTGCAAGAGACCAGGATGTTGCGCTCGATTCACTCTCTCTATTCTCTCAGATAAGACAGCTTCCGTAGGATTCCGGGGGCGAGCGGAAAGCCTGCGGAAGGCGGCGGAGGCCGGTTTCCATGCACAGCCTATTTCCCCCGAATAGGCTGTGGTTACCTTTGGGCGATTTAATATGCAAACAAATAACTAGGACAGCATGATTGCGATAAAATGGTCTCCCGCGCAATGGACATGTCCAGCATCTCTGTGAACGATCTGGCCAAAGCCTGTGCTCACTCCTCCGATGCGGTGGAATGGGAGGAGTTTCTGCGCCGTTGCACGCCTTTGGCCTCGCTGGTGGCGTTGCGCGTCTCCCGGCTTTGGATGAACAGTTCATCACCTGGAACGGTGGACGATATCGTGCAGGAGGTGTTCCTGAAACTGTGTGAGCGGGAGCGCCGCATCCTGCAGGAGTTCGAGCCGCGCGGAGAGGATTCCTTCCTGGGCCTGCTGCGCATCGTTTCGGCCTCGGTGGCCAACGACTACTTTCGCCGCATGTACTCGCAGAAGAGAGGTGGAAAAGTGGTAACGACCCCGCTCTTCGAGGATGCGGTTTCGCAGCCCGCGAGCGGCGCTTCGCAGGCTGCGCAAATGCGCCGGTCGGTGCTGCTTGCGGAACTGGATCGAAAGCTGCGCTCGGCGCCTGAGGTAATTGGCGAGCGCGATCGCGCCCTGTTTTGGCTCTACTATCTGCAAGGACTTACGGCGGAAGAGATTGCCCGCCTACCGGTTACAGGGCTGACGGCCAAGGGCGTGGAGAGCGTTTTGCGGCGCGTTACAGGGTGGCTGCGCAAAGAGATTGAAAGGCGAAAACCGGAGGACCATACTGAATCCAGCCATGAACAAGCAACCGTTTAATGAAAGGAATATTGCCCTCATCTCCGATACATAGAGTGCAGGTATGATGGAAGATTCAACCTCCAATTCGGTGAACCATTCCGAAGATGCCCTGGCAAGGGCGTTGCGGGAAATGATTGATGGGCGAGCGTTCCGTCGCGGTGTTTCGTGTGCAAACGATGCAAGCCTGCCGCTTGAGAGCGCTTGTCCGGAACCGGGCGAGTGGCCTCGGCTTCTAAGCGGAGAAGCAAGTCCCGCGGATACGGATGCGTTGCTGGCTCATGCGGCAGTTTGCCGTGCATGCGCCGCGCGCCTTCGCATGTTGTCTGCGGATGCTACACCGGAAGAGACTGCTGAGGTTAGCAGGCAGGCGTCTATATCCAGCGAGTGGCAACACATGCTGGCCGTTGAGCTTGCCCGCACGTCACATTACCAGGAGCGCAAACGGGAGACGTGGCGATACCTTTGGGCGGGAGCCGGCCTGGCCGCAACGCTGGCTATTGCTGCCGTCCTTATCATCTGGTGGCAGCGCGCAAATACACCGGAGCGGTTGCTGGCCGAGGCCTACACACATTCCCGTATCTTTGATTTGCGCATCGCCGGCGCCGGTTTTGCTGAAGTTAATCCGCAATCGCATCTTCGCGGCAGCGCAACAGGCCGTGAGTCTTCACAACTTTTGGATGCGCGTGCCCGCATTGAACGCCAATTGGAAAGTTCTCCGCGGAACCCGCACTGGCTCCAGCTTGAGGCCCGCGCCGATCTGCTGGAAGAGAGATTCGACCCGGCTATCGACACCCTAGACCGATTGCTGGCAACCGGTCCGGTCACCTCAGATCTGCTGGTAGATGATGCAGCCGCCTACTACCAGCGCGGAGTCGCTACCGGCAATGAGAATGATCGCGCCACGGCTCTCGATTCACTGCGCCGCGCCGACGAACTGGCCCCAGGCGACACCATTGTTCTTTTTAATGAAGCCATTGTCATGGAAGAACGTGGCCAGGTGATGAACGCAGTGGAGACCTGGAACCGGTATCTGCGATTCGAGCGCGATCCCCGCTGGCTGGCCGAGGGCCGCCGCCGGCTTGAAGCCTTGGAGCAGAAGCTGAATCAGTTGAAGACTCATCACAGTCGGATGGAGCAGTATCTGGCTACTCCACAGGCAATGCGCGCGCTGGCGGCCGAACCCGGCGCGCTGACAGCATTTGACGAGGAACTTTCCAGCACCTTGCTGCCCAAGTTGCTGCGTGACGGCTTCCCCGTGCCGGCGGACCGTTCCCGCGGCTCTCCGTGTGCGGAGAATTGCCAAGCCGCACGCACTCTGCTAAACGCTCTCTCCGCCTCCTTAGAACGCACCCATCGCGACCCCTGGCTTACCCAGCTTCTTTCCCCTGTCTCTTCTCCGGGTTCTTCCCCGCTCAATCGAGATTTCCTTCATGCCGCCCGGTCTCTGGCCTATGCCATCGATGCGAACGTTCAGGGCAATTACCTCGCTGCCCAACAGTTGGCTCTTAAAGCCAGCCGGCTCTTTCGCCGGCTAAACAACTCTGCCGGAGAAGACCGGTCTGAGGTGGAGCGGGCCTACGCATTGCAACGCTCCAATGATCTCGTTGGCTGTTACCGTGTGGCTCATCCGCTGCTCGGTCGCAACCTGCAGTTTGTTTGGATTCAAATCCACGACTTAACGGAAGATACTCAATGTGATTCCTCCCCTGGAACCGCCTTGGAGGACAATCCATCTTTTCTGCGTGCGGTGAGCTTGGCCCACGATTCCCACTATGCCCTGCTTGAGTTGCGAGCCAGGAACCTGTTGGGGGCTGCGGCAGTGGATGCGGGCAACACCGAGGCCGCATGGCGCGTCTATCTCCCTACGGTTCGCAGGTTTTACAACGGCGACTATCCCGCCTACCGCCTCTATACCACCCTCTCCGGATTGGAAGAGTTGGAACAAGCCACTCCGCGCGTCCATCTCACCCTTTTGCTTCAACGAGAGGTAGTTGGTGTTCTTGAGCTGTCCCAGGCACGTGAATTGATTCCAACCGAACGGTTTAAGCTGGCCGCTGCCGCCATTCACGCCGGGGCACTCTCCGAGGGCCAGGAGCAGATGCGGATTGCGGAAATCGAGTTGAAGGCCATTGGCGGTGGAAAGTCCGTACAGGGCTACCTGGCCGAGAATGAGATCGCCATGGCGAACCTCTATCTTGATCGCCGGGATCTGGGCGCGGCGGCTAAGATGATCGATGCAGCGTACGACCATATGGCGGGCGAGCGGAATACCTATACTCGCAAGGAATATGCGGTGGCTCGCGGCCAGTTGGAACTGGCGCAGGGCCATCCGGAAGCAGCGGAACCATTGCTGCGGAATGCGGTAATCGAAGAAGAACGCCTGGCAGGTAAGGCTGATGCCGAGGGTATCGCCCGCGCACAGCAGGATCGGGCTCTGTATGCCGTTCTGGCCGGCGTTTGGCTGGCGCAGGGCCGCTCCGGCGAGGAGGTTCTTGCTCTTTGGGAGAGATACCGGCTCAGGATTCTGGGTGTTCCGGTTTCCGCCTGCCCAGACAAAGGCCTTGCTTGCCTGAAAGCGAGGCTGACCAACGTTCTTGAGCGGCTCAAACGAGATCGCGTGATGGGACAGATTGTTCTGTTGGACCGCCTGCTCCTCTATCGAGCCAATACTCAAGGGGTGGTCTGGACCTCGGTTCCCATACGCAAAGAAGAGGTGCTGGCGGCGGCAACGCCACTGCAACGAGCAGTCAGTTCGCCGGCAACTCCGATGGATTCTGTTAATCAGGCGGCCCGCCGGGTGGGAGGCATCCTGCTCGACCCGCTTGGACCGCTCAATGAAATGGATGCAGCAAGCAGCCAATTATTGCTAGAACCTGATCCTCTGCTCGGCAATCTGCCCTGGCCATCCGTTGCCACGGCGGCCGGTCCCATCGGTCTACAGTTCAATCTGGAGGAAGCGCCGTCTCTCCTGCTCGACCGCCGGCCAGAGATGGATAGAACTTCTCCAGCCAGGCCATCCGGCAAACCCCTCATCGTGGGAGCTTCTGTTGCCTCTCCGGAGACCGAACTCTTGCCCGAGGTGCTGAACGAGGCCAGGGTAGTGGCCCGCTTCGGCAACGCATCGAACCTACTTCTTGCAGATCAGGCGACCCAGGCGCAAGTGACTGCGCGGCTGACGACGGCTTCGACAATTCACTTTGCCGGCCACGCTGCCGAGCAAGACGGCGCCATGCGCTTGCTGCTGGCTCCCGCCGGCAAGAGCCCCGAGAGCACGGTTATGGATAGGCCATATCTGGATAGCGCGCTCTTTCGCCGGCATCCTCCGCAGGCCGCCCGCCTGGCCGTCTTCTCCGCCTGCTCCACGGGGAAAAGGGAAGAAGGATGGAATCATGGCATGGGGGATATTGTGGACACGCTGGCTTCACTCGGCGTCCCCGATGTGGTCGCCACACGCTGGCAGATCGACTCCGCCTCTGCCGTTCCTATGATGGATGCTTTCTATGGGGGCTTAGCAGCGGGTCTCAGCGTCCCCCGGGCACTTACCGCGGCGAGGCAGTCCCTGGTCCGCGACGTTCGCTACCGTCATCCCTACTACTGGGCGGCTTACTATGCGTCGGGGTGGGGAAACTCCGACTTGAGCCAGGTTTTTCACGTAACAAAATAAAGTCCTGCCACGAACTATTGATGCTGGCAGCCGCCCGTCCTTGGCTCACGACTCCTGCCTCGGAAACGGACGCTCGTTTGCGAAAGCGGACACCTGATGCACTGCGCCAGGATGTATCCCCCGGGGTATTGCCTTATTCCTGAGCTGGTTGAGCGAATTGCGGCAGATCGCCTCTTTGGCATAGAAATTGCTTTTTCACGGACGTTAGAGTCTTACGGAGGCCTGCAATGGCTTATTTTGAGCGGATGCGTGATGTGATTCCCTCACCCCTGAGTCCCGAGATCATCCGTCAGCGGACAGCAGCAGGGTGGCAGATGGTCTCAATTGAGTGGCGGCGCGAACTGCCTGACTCGGAGACCCCGCCCGAGGGCGGATTCAGCGAAGACATTCCTTACGGCTTGCGCATCTCCGACGACTGCAAGCGGCTGGAAGTCGATCCTATCGAGCACCAGGCGCTCATGCTCATGATGGAGTTGCTGGTGCAGGATTTCTCGTATTCCAGCATCGTCAGCGATCTGAATGAGAAGGGTTTTCGGATGCGGGATGGCAAGCCCTGGAGCCGTGTCGCGGTTTTCAACATGATTCCGCGCCTCATCGAGGTAGGACCGCGTTTTTTCAACTCCGATGAATGGGAGAAGCGGCAGCAGAGATTCGCGCGGATAAAAGCGCCTGAGGTTGTCTAGGCCGCATCCTTATTTGAAAATCGGCCCGATCGATCCTGGATTGTCGCCTAACTGCGGATCCACGCGAAAATCCCACACTGACTGATTGATGTCGGAGGCCGACAAAATCTCAACCAGCGCATACTCGCCGATAAGCAGCGTCTTTTGCGGCTGGATACGCAGCCAGTGTTTGCCCGGTAACACTTCGACCTTGGCCGGGATCACGTCTTCGTCCTGAGTGACCGTGCCGGTGGGGCTCATGTGGATGGCGCCGACGATGCGCACAGCTTTGCGCTCGTCTACGCGGACGATGGCGAACCCAGATGCAGCCGAATGCGCGCCATGCTTGCGACTGGCGACCTCTTTGGCGCCGCCCGTTTCCACAGTTATTGGGTGGGAGAGAACCGGTTCGGCGGAGTTCGGCACGTTGAGCGAGAGATAGATGGCCGGATCGTTCACGTGCAGGTGAATCTTGGCGTGCGCACCCTCCAGCTCCAGGCTGGCTCTGGCCCCGGTCAGCGGATTCAGCGTGCTCAGCCCGTGTTTGGTCTTGGCGTTCATATTCAGCTCCGAGGGCGTCAGCTCCACCAGCTCCGGCGTGCCCTCATAGGTGTCCAACGCAAAGACGCCATCCTCATCGGGCAGCTCCAGTCCCTTGGCCACCTCGGGCATGCGGGCCTTTTGCTCGTCGCGCTCGGCGGTTTCTTCCTTGTCGATGTCCTCAGCCTCCTTCATGGCCGGCGAAGGCTCTTCCACGGCAGCCGTGACGTGGTCCCGTTCCCATTTGCGTGTTGCCTCCCAGTCCACAAGGTCCACGGGCAACTCCTCCCAGTCACCGCCGCGCTCCAAGGAGATGTAACGTACCCGGTCGCCCACAATCTCGTATTTGCGCACCAACTGGTAGTTGCCGTCCTTCAGAATAAGGCGGTGGTTGGTGGCCATGCCAGGCACATCGGGCTTGAGGGGAAGGGGTTTCTGGGCGTGTGCCGCCGCGATTCCGGCCACCAGCAGAAGTGTCGCCAGAAAACTAGTCATGAAGTGCCGCAACTGAGGAAACTGGATCATTGCCCCACAGTTTAGACGAACCGAGGGCACTGTTGCTGGCGGCAATACGGCGAAGAATCGAGCATATGGTGGAACCCCGCGCCTGCCTGGAGCGTCTAATCTGTGTATCCTTGATGCAGGGGCTGCCGTTTGACAGGTTATGAGACACATTTACGCGGGGTTGGCCGGCTAAAGCCAGGAGCTTTGCCGCTGGTCACCGCGGTGTGTTTTGCCCTGCTGGCGCTGCTGACCGTGGTCCAGGTAGCGCACACGCACCCATTCGACAACAATGCCGCCGACCACTGCCAGCTCTGCATTGTGATGCACACGGCCGCGCCCGTAGCGGCTATGGCCGCGGTGATCGTGTTAGTCCAGATTGAGCGCTCCGCTCAAGTATTTGCGCCGCAAACGGTCATCCGGCACTGGCATCCCAAGCTCTTTACTCGCCCTCCTCCCTCCGGCTGTTAATCCATCTTTCCGGATTCCTTCTTGAACGACGCTTCGGGGCAAACCCGAACCTCCTTTTCTGAAGGAAAAGTACAGGCAACCCTCAAGTCGATCCTTCCAACTCCGGAAAAGATGCTCCTGCATACGTCCGGCTGCGCGGCATTTCCTCCGGCAGCCGGGTTCCAGCAGCCGTCAGCCAGCATTGGAGGTAAAAATGCCGTTTAAATCCGGCACGATCTTTCGCATTCTCCTTGTCCTCGTCTTGCTCCTTGCGGCGCTATACGCGTCTGCGCAGAGCGGTAACTCCGGCCAGGTGCGCGGCACGGTCAGTGACCCCACCGGTGCCGTGATACCGGGCGCGACCGTGCATCTGGTCAACGCTGTTAGCGGACTTGACCGGACCGTCTCGACCGACGCCACGGGCCAGTTCGAGTTCTCTAACATCCCCTTCCATCCGTATAAAATCAGCGTCTCCGCCAACGGCTTTGCCACATTGCACCAGAACATAGAGCTTCGCTCAGGGATTGGAACCAATCTCAGGCTGATTCTCCAGATCGCATCCGCCGATTCAAC